>Ga0209536_100008124_pt1 | contig 15801 bp, 11 predicted proteins | sample DeeMarSeWOR28_12_FD_187461 | JGI IMG/M metagenome (GOLD analysis project Ga0209536, IMG submission 187461) | Marine sediment microbial communities from White Oak River estuary, North Carolina - WOR-2-8_12 (SPAdes) (version 2) | ecosystem: Environmental > Aquatic > Marine > Intertidal zone >...
CTTCGATCAGATGATCCATGATGCGCTGGTCGAAATCGTCGCCACCCAAGAAGGTATCGCCGCTGGTGGAGCGTACCTGGAAGACGCCCTCGCCAACCTCTAGCACGGAGATGTCGAAGGTGCCGCCGCCCAGGTCATAGACTGCGATAATCTCGTTGTCTTTCTTGTCGAGGCCGTAAGCCAGCGAGGAAGCGGTCGGCTCATTGATGATGCGCAGCACTTCGAGACCGGCGATCTTGCCCGCGTCCTTGGTGGCGTTGCGCTGGGCATCGTTGAAGTACGCCGGGACGGTGATAACAGCCTGCGTGACCGGCTCGCCCAGATACGCTTCCGCATCCGCTTTGATCTTGGACAGGATCATGGCAGAGACTTCCGGTGGGCTGTATTCTTTTTCATCCAGCATCACACGCACATCGCCATTATCGGCTTCAGCGATGGTATAGGGCACGCGCTTCTTGGTGCGCTCGACCTCTTTATCTGTGAACTTGCCGCCCATCAGGCGCTTGATCGAGAAGATCGTGTTCTGCGGGTTGGTGATGGCCTGGTTGCGGGCTACGCGACCCACCAGCCGCTCGTGGTTTTTGTTGACCGCCACAACCGAGGGCACCAGGCGCTCGCCCTCCGCGGATGGGATTACGACCGGCTCGCCGCCGCTCATCACAGCCGCAGCCGAGTTGGTCGTACCTAAGTCGATACCGATGATTTTTGCCATGAATTCTCCTGTAAAAAGTCAAAGATTCAAAGTTCAAGGTTGAAAATCACATGAAACTTTCAGCTTTGAACCTTCTACCCAAACTATTGCGCCACCCTCACCATTGCTGGTCGAATGACTCTCTCACCCAACATATACCCATTCTGCACGACCTCGATCACGTGGCCGCTTTCCACTTCATCATTTGGCTCGCTCGAAATCGCCTCGTGGAAGTTCGGGTCAAACTCTTGCCCGGCTGCTTCGATGCGTTTCACGCCTTCGGCTTCCAGAATGTTCTGGAACTTGCGCGCGATCAGCTCCATACCGTTCGCCCACGAATCACCATCGGGGCGGTTCGCCAGCGCGCGCTCCATGTCATCGAGCACGGGCAGCATCTTCTTGATGATGTCGCCTTTCATGGAGGCATAATCCATCTCGCGGTCGCGTTGGACGCGGTTTTTATAATTGACGAACTCTGCCTGGGCACGCTGCCAGCCATCCAGGTTTTCAGCGGCCTTGGCTTCGGCATCTTCAAGCTGCTTTTGCAGCGCTTCGATCTCCGTTTCAGCCTGCTCGTCACCTTCAATTGGCTCGCCGGATTCGGATGTTTCCTCAACCTCAACGGGAACCTCTGTTACTTCTTCAACTACTTCTTCGGGTTTAGTTTCCTTGGATTTCTTTTCACTCATACCTTCACCGTGTATAGGTGCGTCGCACCTGGTTTGATGGGATTATTTCAAGGCACAGGCGCGACGCACCCGCATCTTTTTTACTCTCCAGCAATCGTATCGTTCACTAAATCACTCAACAACCCCGCCACAAAGCGGACCGTTGGAATGGTTTTTGCATAAGACATGCGCATCGGGCCAAGCACGCCCAACATGCCAGTTGCCAATCCGGGCACGCCATAGCGTGCCAGCACCATCGAGCACTGACGCAATTCTTCCCAGCCGCCCTCGCCGCCGATCAACACCTGCAAGCCGCCGACTGCGCTTGTGTCGGTGGTGCGCGCCAACAAATCTTGCAAGGTGGAACGCTCTTCGAAGAGACGCAGCGCGCGGCGGGCCTCGTCAGACTCGGCGAATTCGGGTTCGGCCAGCACGTTGGTCAGGCCATCGGTGTAGATATTGCCGGAAACGCTGTCCGTTGCGCGGCGCATATCTTGCACAATGATGGTCAGGATGTCCTGGTCAAGCGTGTCGGAGCGGGCCGGGAGTGCGGAAATCGCATCCACGGCCAGGCCAGCCAGAAGTCCGTTGAGACGCGTGGCTGTCCCGCTGAGTCGTTCCTGCGAAACGGGTTCTGCTAACGTCAGGATCTGCTGCGAAACTTCGCCCCCCACCATCACCATGACCATCAACACCTGGCGGCCTTGCGTGGAGATCATCTCAACATGTTTGAAACGCACTTCTTCAGCGTGGGGCGCAGTAACCACCGAAACACCCTGCGATTGGTGCGCCAGGATGGAGGCGGCCAGCGTCATCCACTGGTCTACATCGGGGCGCGCCTGGTAGAACTGGTGCGTAATAGTGTGTTGAACGGCTTCGGGTAATTCGGCCTGGTGCATCATCTGGCCGACAAAGAAGCGGTAGCCTTCCTCTGTAGGGACACGGCCTGCCGAGGTGTGCGGCTGGCGCAGGTAGCCCATCTCATCGAGGGCAGATAACTCATTTCGGACGGTGGCAGAACTCAGGTCCAGGTTGTAGCGCTTAACGAGAGCGTTCGAGCCGACGGGCTGCGCCGTCTCTATGTAGTCTCGTATCACGAGCATCAGGATAGTTTTCTGGCGTTCGGTCAGGTCAGACATGTTTTTCTCATAATTTAGCACTCTCGATCTGAGAGTGCTAATATGGTAACATCAATGATAACATGCCCAAAAATGAGCGTCAATAAGAGGAATATAAGAAAATCTCCCGCCGGGGTTCAACGGGAGATCCTTTTCCTTATGGGTTAGTTATAGGTCTCCAGGAAGGGTCGAAATCGTTTGCTGGATCAGTTGTCAGGCGAGTATGTGTTCCACCGCTGGCCCCCATGTAATAAATATCCTTGCGATCCAGCCCTCCCCCACCTTCGTAGGCAATCCAAAAGCCGTCAGGAGAATATTGCGTGTTTTGTATGCTCAACACATCCAAATCCAGGCGAGTAGCGGGCTGGGATTCGTGATCTTCATAGCGGATCTGCATCAACCATGGAAGGGAGCGCGTGTGGACGTACTGCTGGCTGAAAATGATATATTCGCCATTCGCCGACCAGGTGGGGTCAAAATCCCGGAACTCTTGTCCACTGCGCACTAACTGCTCTGCATCCTCGCCTGTGTCGCTCATCAACCAGATCTGCGGAACTTCAAACCGCACTTTGACAAAAACGATTTTCGTCCCATCTGGAGACCAGGCCGGCTGGCTATCTTCTTCGTCGCGACCTGTATTCGTGAGGCGGGAAAGTTGTTGGCCCTCCAGGTTGAGCACATAAATCTCCCGGTTCCCATCACGCAAGGACGTAAAGGCAATGCGCTTTCCATCTGGGGCCCAAGCCGGGTCAAAATCGCCGCCGGGAGCAGTGGTCAAAGGGGTCAATTCGCTCCCATCCGCGTTCATGATGTAGAGACTCGCTTCACGATATGAATCTGTATCCACCTTGCAAGGCGAAGTAAAGACCAGCTTTGTCCCATCGGGCGACCAGGCGGGTTGACATGCGCCCTCAGGCATGGAAGTGATGGGTTGTACATCACCACCATCCACACTGACCTGATATATTTGCGGCAAACCATCACGGTTAGATGCAAACGCTACCTGTCCATAGCCTCCGCCAATAGATGTTGGAGTTGCCGTTGGCAAAACCAATTGAGTGGGCGTTGGAGTGTTGGTGGGAGGTGGCACAGCCGTATTTGTAGGCTCAACGGTTGTAGGCTCGACAGTTGGTGTTGCTTCAAGGGTAGCCGTCGCTGTGGGGGTGGGCGTTTGAGTCGGCGTTCCCGTCGGCGTATGTGTTGGCTCGATCCAAGGGATAATTGGAGCTACTGAGTCTGGCACCAATGCCGGGTATAGTAACGAAACCACTCCCGCGGCTCCCACTAGTAACAATAAGCCCAACAACCCCTGCCACAAGCACCCACCTTTGCGTTTCTTCTTCTTTCGTCTCTTGGGGAGTTTGAATTCATTTTCCGGCTCGGCTGCCAGGAACCCCTGTTTCTTTTCGACTGGCTTCTCCGGTTCGTCGTCGCCCAAATCGCTAAATGAACCACTCTCGTCAACTGGCGGCGGCGGGACAGTATAGTTGCCGGCCAGGCGCTGTGTTTTGGATTTTGCGCCAAGCAATGCCTTTTTGAATTCCTCGGCGTCCTGGAACCGGTCGGCAGGGTCAATGGCCATGGCCTGCTCGATCGCCGACGCAAACCGACGCGAAATCTTGTTGTTGCGTTTGCGCAAAGGCGTGAGTTGTGCATTGTCCATCGCGCGCGCCAGTCCATCTTCAGGGATGATGCCGGTCAGCGCGGCATATAAGGTCGCTCCCAACGAGTAAATATCGGTGCGCGGATCTGTGCGGGCAGTCCCGTATTGTTCTGGCGGAGAATAACCGGGGGTCATCGCCCGCGCGCCAGTGGTGGTCGCCTGGCTGCCTTGTACCACCTTGGCAAGCCCGAAATCCACCAAAAAGATGTGTCCATCCGGCGTGATCTTGACGTTGCCAGGTTTGATATCGCGGTGCAAAATAGGGGGCTTGCGGGTATGCAGGTAGGCCAGCGCATCACACATGGCTGCACCGATCATGATGGCTTCTTCTTCCGAGATCGTGCCTGCGCGCTCCATGCGCTGACGCAGGTCTTCGCCATCGATGAAATCCATGACCAAGTATTGCCCCTGCTCACCCAATACGAAATGGTCTGAAACTCGTGGCAGGTTAGGGTGCCGCAAATTTGCCAGGATCACAGCCTCCAGGCGGAATTGGCGGGCATATTCATCTGTAGTAAATAGGTTCTCTTTTAGCGCAATATCCACGCCCAGGTTTTCGTCCACTGCGCGATAGACAGACCCCATGCCCCCTTGCCCCAGGATCTCGACAATACGATAACGTTTATGAAGTAGCGTGCCGCGTTCTAGAGTCATTTAGCGATAGATTCTCCGAAAAAGTGGCTTTGAGCCCCAGCCCTGCTGATTATAACACCTGGAAACCCACATATAGGGTCAGGATAATTTCAATTTCATGAACATCAGCGGCGCGCCAGCAGAAACCCAGAGACCGAGCAAGCCATAACGGATAAAACGCAGCACATAAGGTAGCAGCGCTTCGCCACGTGGGAAGACCGCCCCCAACCCATACCAGATGACGAGGACACCGACTAAGCCGAGCACGTAGCGCGCTGCCCGCATCCATACCGGACCCGAAGCCTGCCAGGCGCCTCGATCAGCGATCCACGCCACCCCGGTCAGCAATCCGAACAGGGTGGCTGCCGAAGTGATGATTCCGCTCATCGAAACGGGAGCAGGTAGTTCGTCCCCGGCGCGAGCCGCGTTGGCAAGCCAGGTTTCGGGGAGCGTGAAATCCCTGTTCAAGAAAGCTATCAGTCCCCCGATCAAGAGCATCCCCAATGAAACCAAGAATGCATAGGTGACCTGTTGTACCAAGGACTTTTCACGCGCCCAGGCCACAACCCCATCCCAATAGCGCAGGAACAACCATAACAGCAAGGAGCCAACCAGCCAGCCTACAGATATATCCAGGAAGAAATGCGCTCCCAGCAATGGACGCGAAAGACCGATCATGAGCATCAAGAAGATCGCAGCCGCCCAGGCCCAGGGCTTTCGCAGGTAACCGGCCATGAAGCCCCAAACCGTCACGGACTGCTGCGCATGCCCGGAGGGAACCCCAAAGGATGTTTCTGCCCAGAAAGGCTTCACGTCGGAACTGTACCAATACGGGCGCGGGCCGTGGAAAGGGATTTTGAGAATGGAATTCAGGCCACTGCCAAACAACATGATCACGCCAACCCTGATTCCCAACTGTGTATCGATACACCAGTACAGGATGGGCAGGAGGATGATATAAAACTCCTCGGTCCCCAGGAAACTAAAGAACCGCATGAAGGGAACCAGCCAATCGCCCAGAGATTGAAACGCGATTACCAGGGAAAGATCAAAATCGTAGGGAAACATAAGACCTCCTCCAGTGTTATTGACGTTGTCCTTTTGTTATTGTACACTGATTGCATGCAATCGCTGAAACTCGAATCGCGCCGTTTGGATTGGCCAACCGTAATCCTGATCATCTTCTTATCCCAGGTTGCATCAGGACGGGTGGCTATCACAAAATGGACGGAATTTTTGTATTTTGCGCAGACCATGGCAATCATGGGGGTTATCTTGGGATTGGCACTCGGGTACAGCCAGTTCAAGGGAAAAACTGCGCTTTTGCTGGCACTGGGCTACTCTATCGTTATCATTCCCTGGCAGATGACCCAGGCAATCGATGAAGAGGTCGTCCTTTCCGAACGCTTGGTCAGCGTTGGCGGCCGTTTGCTTTTTTCACTGGGTCAGTTTTTCCAGCGTGAGACTGTAGAAGATGGTCTTTTATTCGTTACTTTCATCTCCATGCTGCTCTGGATTCTGTGGATAGTGTCGGGATTTTGGTGGGCGCGGCACAACAACTATCTGGCAGCCATTTTGCCAGGCGGCATATTCACCCTGACCATCCACCTGTATGACACCTTCGTTGGCAGCCGCATCTGGATCATGGGGTTTTACTTTATGTTCGCCCTCATGCTACTTGGCCGGCTCTACTACTTGAAGAACCACGAAGCCTGGCGAAAGCGGGGTGTCTTCCAGGTGCAAGAAAGCTCATTCGACCTGACACAAGGAGTCCTCATCGCTGCTACTGCCTTCATTATCCTAGCGTGGAGTGTACCCGCATCGCAAGCCGGGTGGGAATCCGCAATTCGCACCTGGTATAGGCTCACGAAACCTGTACGCGAAATGCAAGAGTGGTTCTCCAACGCCGTAGAATCTCTGGAGTCGCCGGGCAGGCGTACGGTAGGCGACTTTTATACTAACCAGCTTGGGCTGGGAGACGGGAATCCTCTCTCAGATACGGTTGTTTTCAGCGTTGAAGTGCCAGACTTCGTTACACAAGCACAACCTCGATTATATTGGCGGGGATTCACTTACAATCTATATGAAAACAATCGGTGGAGTAGCATCAGTTCATCGGTAGATGAATATTTCCCTTCAGAAGATCAACTGGGCATACCTGACGCAGGACAAAGAATGATAGCTCGCTTTGTTTTCAAGACACAGATAAGACTGTCTCTTCTTTATACAGCCAGCCAGCCGCTGTGGATCAGTCGTCCCGGACACATCAAGACCACTCTTGTGGATACGGATAAACATGATCTCGCTGCGTGGTTCGCCGACCCCAGATTGTCGCCAGGAGAGCAATACCAGGTTCAAGCCTCCTTAGCCAACCCGTCCATTCAGGATTTACAGGCTGCCGGCACAGAATATCCTGAATGGGTAACTGAGCGATACCTGCAATTGCCGGAAGACTTTTCTCCAGAAATCCGTGACTTGGCAGTTGAAGTCACCGAGGGCCTGGAAACACCTTACGATAAAGCAGAAGCCATCACAACCTATTTGCGTAGGGAAATCGTATACGCTAATCCACTTCCTGAATCTGTTCCTGATGATAAGAATCCGCTCGAATGGGTTCTCTTTGATCTGAAACAGGGATTCTGCAATTACTACGCCTCTGCAGAAGTGCTGATGCTGCGCTCACTGGGCATTCCGGCGCGTATGGCAGTTGGTTTCGCCGAGGGAGACTTTGATGATGAAGCGCATGTGTACAACGTGCGCAGCCTGGATGCCCATGCCTGGCCTGAAGTCTATTTCCCTGAGATCGGATGGGTCGAATTCGAGCCTACCGGGAACCAGGCACCACTCGTCCGCCCCGACAGGCCGGAAACGGATTTGGAGTCAACCCCTATCGGGCCAAATGCGGATTTCCTTCGTCCGGAAGAAAAGGACGAACAACCACCGGATGACCTTCTTTCAGATGTAGAAGAAATAGATATCAACACAGGAACAAGACCACTGACATCCTATCCACTATTCTATATAAGCATCGCTATAGTTTTGGCAGGTGTATTCTTATTCCTTAACCATCGCTATAAACTGATTGACAGCATCCCCGTCCGAATTCAAACTTCCTATGGAAAAAATGGCGGAGAAACGCCCGCCTGGATCAACAATTGGGCAAAATGGACTATGCTTACACCGATCGAGCGTTCCTTTGAAACGATCAACCGAAGCCTGCGCTTGCTGGACGAAAACCCACCGGTTTACGCCACGCCGGTGGAGCGGGCGCGAGTGCTCTCAGAAATGCTCCCGCAGGCAAAGGATGCCATTGAAACGCTTTCCGAGCAACACCAGACGTCCCTGTTCACGCCTCAATCCGGCGATGCTGGCATTGCAAGACGTGCCAGCCTTTCCATTTGGTTGTATACTATGCAAGTAATCATTCAAACCTTCATCAAGAACCTGGAAAGAAGATTCTCTCGCCCCGGACAGTTCCAATGATCAATGACAAGACCAAACCCACCACGTTGCACGACCAATTGTTGATCCTCAGCAAGCAGGCTGGGGCCTCGCGCGATGCGCTTAAAGGTGCGAAGGTCAAGCTCCCAAAGGATGTACAGAACGATCTCAACAACCTTGAGAGCTTGCTCAGCCAACTGAGCAAAAAGATGGAAACCTTCGAGGCGGAACACAGCAACCTGCGCGCGCTGGCAGGAATTGGGCAGGTCGTCAACTCTACGCTTGAGTTGGATGAAGTTCTGCAAAGGGTGATGGACACAATCGTCCGGCTGACAGGCGCCGAACGCGGCTTCCTCATGCTGCGCGACGAGCAGGGCCAGATGACCACACGCATCGCTCGAAACTGGGAACAAGAGTCGATTAACCCCAACGAGTTCGCCATCAGCCGCACAATCATAGAGAGAGTCATCGAGGAGGGTGAATCGATCCTGACCACGAATGCGCAGGAGGACCCCCGTTTTGGCGGACAAGAAAGCGTGGTTGCTTTCAACCTGCGTTCCATTCTGTGCGTGCCCCTCATGGTAAAAAATGATCTGATCGGTGTCATCTACGCGGACAACCGCATCCGCAGCGGCATCTTCTCTGAAAATGAACGCGACTTACTGGCGGCTTTCTCCAACCAGGCGGCTGTCGCAATCGAGAATGCGCGCTTATTCTCCTCGCTCAAACATACACTGGCTGAAGTCACCGAACTGAAGAACCTGATGGATGATATTTTCGCATCCATCGCCAGCGGCGTAATCACTGCCGACATTGAAGACCAGATCACCCTGTGTAATCGAGCTGCTGAAAACATCCTGGGGTACCCGGCAGTGGAGATGATCGGCCAGCCATTGGATGGCATCTTACCTACCATCGCTGACAATATTGAGGCACATCTTTTATCGGTGCGAAATACCGACCAGCCGGTGGTCGGCCTGGAAATCAGTCATAACCAGCCCAGGCGCGGACTGGTCGACTGGCGCTTGAACCTTTCTCCCCTCAAAGATGCCAATCAGACCACCCAGGGTGTCGCGATCGTGTTGGACGACATGACAGAACACAAACGCCTGGAGGCGCAGCGACGCCTGTTCGAGCGCATGGTCTCCCCGGCAGTGATCAACCAACTCGACCCGAACGGGCTGCAACTGGGCGGCAAGCGGGCCGATATAACCGTCCTGTTTGCCGACATTCGCGGGTTTACAACCTTTAGCGAAAGCCTTCAGCCGGAGCAACTGGTCGCAGTGCTGAACCGTTATCTGGCAGCCATGGCTGAAGCCGTGCTCGCGCAGGAAGGCACGATCGACAAGTTCCTGGGAGATGCGATCATGGCCTGGTTCAACGCCCCCATCCCACAAGAAGACCACACGCTGCGCGCCGTAAAAGCTGCCCTGCTTTTGCGCGCCACTGTCGAAAATTTATACAAAGAACTGCCCAAAGACTCGCACCTGGGGTTTGGTGTCGGCATTCACTATGGCGATGCGGTTCTGGGATTGATCGGCACCGAACGCCGCCTGGAATATACCGCTATCAGCGACAGCGTCAACACCGCCAAGCGCATTCAAGAGAACTCGGCCAGGAACCAGATCTTGATCAGCAAGGAAGCTTATCAGCGCGTTGAACAAGAAGTGATTGCCAAGCCCCACGCAGCCATGACGGCAAAGGGCAAAACTCAGCCCTTGGAGGTGTATGAAGTGCTCGGATTAAAGTAGGTTCAGGCAAGGGAAAACGAAGCAGTAATCAGTAAACTGATAGACTCTAAAGGCTTCCTGAGCCTTTAGGGTCTTTTGGAAAGAACAAGGTGGCCAGCTAGAACAGGCCGCGCAGCGTAAGCAGCAGACCAACAATTGCCAGGGGGACGCCAATAATTGCGCCAACGATCGTTAGGCTGACGACCACACCAACAATCATGAGTGCCAGCCCCAAGACGACAGCCAGAATCCGGCCGGTGAATTCAACGATTCCGCTGATAAGCTTCCACAGCGCCCAGAACGGCCACAGGTACCAGGGGATTTTTTTCTTCTGTTCGGACATTTTTACCTTCACCTGGGTATACGTTTATCCTCCCAAAAAGTTGGAAAAAATTGTTTCTGGTGTTTCATTCGTTACCTGGACGTCTCCGCTTTTGCTTCGGAAAGCGTTTGGTCTTGTACTGGGACACACAGATCATGACGTTTCCTCCAAAAAATGAAACCCACGATCAACGCGGAAAACATGACCCCTAATCCAAAATCATCCACAATGTATTCAGTTAAACCAGTGTCAATAGACATGGATAAGAAGACGACTTGAATGAACAGGTTATGGTTCCCATGCCATAACACAACCGGCCACAGGCTGCCTGATTTCAACCGCAACCAGGCGGTGAAGAAACTCATTCCTAGAACCGCCAAGGTAAATGTAGACATATCGACCCAACGTGGCGCCTGACTATGGTAATCTGCAAAGAGAATGGCCGGGTAATGCCAGGTCGCCCATAGCACCCAGGTAATCAAGGAAGCCTTGGTAAAAGTGGTGAGCTTGAACAACTCCGGGACCAACAATCCGCGCCAGCCAATCTCCTCGCCCAGGGCTGCAAAACAGGCCGCTACGAACCCGAGGGGCATTACCAAAATCAAGTTCAATGATGGCGCCTGGAAACCGGCCAAACCCGTTATCCATGAAAACCCATAGATGACCAAACCATAGAGAATTGGAATGGCGAAGCCCCAGAACAAATACTTCTTGTTTCCCAGGTTCCAGCCAAAATTGCGAATTCCCTCTCGGAAAGACCACTGTGTGAGTATTGCGGCAATCCCGGGGCTCCACATCAAGAGCGCGCCAAAGTCCCCGGATGACCCGGTTGTGAACATGAAATAATAGGAAATCGAGCTGATTGCAGCGGTCAAAAGGATGAAAACGATCAGCTTGTTTCGAACTCGTTTGACTTCAACTTTGATCACGTTAGCCCACTCGTTGGAAGATATGGCTGATCCATCCGTTTTCGATCAACTCATGGTCTAAATATCCTTCTTTGATGCGCTTGAAGCCCGAGGCCGCTACATTCAATGTCTCCTTTGAATACAAGTATACGATGCGCCTGAGCTTCTGCCCATTTACTTCAGGCCAGCCTTCCCAAAACCCTTCCCCTTCGCGGACGATGGCGACCATGAAACCGTTCGGGTTCAAGAGGCCACGCGTCTGCTCGAACACACCCGGCAGTTCCTCCTGGCTGATATGGATCAGGGATGCGCATGCAAATATTCCATCGAATGTACCTAGCTTTTCACTATCCAGTTGCCTGAAATCCATCAACTCGAACCGGGCTTCAGGGCAGCGTTCTTCGGCAATACGGATACACTCCTCGCTGAAGTCCACACCCAGAACCTGAGCGCCAGCTTTGGTCAGGCGCAAGCTCTCATACCCACATCCACAGCCCAGGTCGAGAACCCTGGGTTTATCAGGCAACAAGGCTACGAATTCCTCGATGGAAGGCATGAGCACATAATTCTGATACCATTCCTCGGCGGTTTTCTCAGCAGTCAGGTTATAGAATAATTTTGTTTCTTCATCCATCGTTCAACCTCGCGGATTACAAGTCTGGCATAAAAAGAACCCCGGGGAAATTCACCCGGAGTTCTGAAGGTTCTAGAGCGCTACAAAGACAAAACTCCATCTTTGAATCAGCGGATTTAACGCGTGTGGATGCCTGCACTTATCGCGTCGGGACGGCCCTCAGCCTGCGTGCCAGGAAAATGACGGCTACCAGCACCAGCGCGCCGACCACTAAAGCCGGCAGGCCAACTTCGTCCGCAAAGCCGGAATCAGGCAATCCCGCAGATGTGGGTATGATGGTCGCAGTGGAGGCAGCCACTTGAGTCAACCCGGCTCCAACGGTGGCAGTTGCGGGGTCAGGGGTGAGCGTGAACTCCGGGGTGTCCGTGGCTGACGGTTGCGCCACCACAGGCGTATCTGTGGGGAAGAGCGTCTCTGTCGCTTGGGGCGTCTGGGAGAGACTCATGGCAAGCTGCGTGGCAGTTAGGGCTTCGTCTACCTGTGCTTTTTGGGTTTCTGCCACACCCTGGTCGGCTGGCGCTGCAGCCTCTCGCTGTGGCATAATGACCAGCGCGTATATTGCCAAGCAGGCGATCGAAAGCAGCACGATACCGCCCAGAACTCCCGCAGCGATCAGGAACGTGCGATTACTGGCTTCCTCTGGAGGGGTCTCTTCATCTTCATAGTTAAGATCATCGCCTTCGTACATAGTTCACTCTCCTCACTTTCATTGCAGTAACATTATTATCCCACAATTTCCAAGTTTACCAAAGGAACGAGGACTTTCTCATCGTTTTCCAGCTTCACCTCAACCACCCTTGAACGCAGGCCACTGGGCAGGGTCACCAGACCGGGCGTAATTTTGGTCAGCGTGCCGATGGAACCCGCATGAGGGTCACGGCGCATACGGACAGTTTGACCGGGCTCCAGCTTCTCTACATCGTTCGGCGGGGGCGGTTCCTGCGATACCGGTAACGGGATAATGACTTCAGGACGCGTGCCGGTATAACGGTTAAAGGCTTCGGCGTTGATGGTGACCTCGCGTTTTGCATTGCTGGTCAACAGCTTGTAGGCTGCTGAATTCATCGGGAGATTCCCAAAGCCGTCAATCGCGACAATCGGGAAACGCATCTGCTGCGCGACTGGCAGCAGCGCGGGGGAGATGCTGGAGAGGATCAGACCCCGCACGGGCAGTTCGGCTGCCACGCGGAGCGTATCGGCGTCCTTTAGCAGGCCGGCCAAGATGATGGAGCCTCTCAGGCTGACGTCCAGGCGCGAAGCGTCCAGCACGTCATCCGGGTTCTCTGTCATATTATGCAAACCGCCGGTGTCTATCCGCCCGTTGCCCCACGTCCCCTGGATCAACGCGCCCACCGTGCGAATGACCGCGCCGCGGTTTGGAATGATCTGCACTATGGTTCCCGGCAGGCCCGCTTTTAGTTCGAGCGAAGCTTCACCGGTTTCCATCAGGACTTGTCCCCCGCCAACGATAACCACGCGGCCAGCGCGAGGGGAACGGACGGTGCGCGAAATAATGCCTTTGCTGACAGCGACTTCAGCATCCTGGGAGAGCTTATCGCCCTGTTTGACTTTTATCAAGCGGTCGGCAGCGTTGGGCGAAATACCCAGAGTGCGCGTGACATCGATCAGGACGTGTTCCCGCGCCCAGATGGCCTCGGCAATGATGTCTGTAGGGTTGACCTTTTGGTTGAGTTTGGCTGTCACGTTTCCAGAAACGGGCAAAGCGCGTTCACGTTCAATGGTCGCCAGGGGCAGGACATGATAGACAGGTGCAACGAACATATGACTAGCCTCCCACCGACCACAGCCATTTTTTGAACAATTCGCGGCGACGTACCGGGTCTTCCGGCAGATCCAGCGGCCTGCCGCGCGCATCGATCACCACCCCCATGGTGCCGCCCACCACCTGGAGCGTCGCATTGCGTCCGGGACCGTTGCCAATATCGGAACGTTGCAAAGGTTGCAACGTGATGCGGGCGGTCTGTCCCATGCCCAGGGGCAATATCTCAAGGCCGCCAAACTTGACGTCCACGCGCGCATCGCTGCCATCCTGGTACGTGAGACGCGCCTTCAAAACAGGCGTACCGTAATTGGCATTGCTGATGACGGAAACGATCGTCCCCACACTCATGAAAGCACCTGATTCCAACACCTGAACGGGCAGGAGTGGGTTGAATTCAGCCGCCGCACCCAATAATGGGAGCAGGTTATTTTGGTCCAGAATGATCGAGGTGATCCCAACGGGTTGCAGAGCATCCAGCAGAAGAAGCAAGCTCTGCCCGGGCGTAGGCGCATCACTCAAAGCGCCTCCGCTCGCCAGGATGGGTTCAAACAGGGGCAACGAGCCCTTCTTGATATAGCGGGCTTCAGGCGGGAAGTTGCGCTTTGCTTCCCGCATAGCCAGGTATAAGGCCTGACGGGAGATGGCTTGCGCAACGGCATGATCTTCCTTGGTCGCCGGAATGGTTCCGGGGTAAATTGAACGCTGGTAGAGATAGTCGCGCACATCATTCGGGGCAATGTCCAGGTACAGCCAGCGTAAGATACCTTCCAGGCTGGTATATTTCAACAAGCCCGGCAGATTGCTGCCCAGGCCGAATTGAGGATACACGCCAAGCGAAAGCTTGCCATTGAAACCAGCTGCGACCACTGCGGCGGTTGATCCAATGTCCACGCTCAGGATGCCCCGGCTTGCGCCGCTCATCTGGCTGAGAAAACGGATGATGCGTCCTTCCGCATAAGCGGTAGGCAGCACTCGTCCACCTGTCCAGGCTGCCAGCAGATCCACGCCGGAGATTTGTCCCTTCCGCACGTCCGCAAAAACTTGCGCGAGTTCACGAGTTGCGGGCGCCAAATCCTCGGTATCGAGCGAAGGACGGATATTGGGGCTGAAGTGCAGGGAAGGGGTCAGGTTTTGCAGCGAATTTTTGACAGGCTCTGCCATATCCTGGTTGCCTGCAAAGAGGATGGCCGGACGGGCTTCTTCCGGCATCAGGTAACAGGCCAGCCCAACCGCTTCCAGGATTTCCTGCATAGAGCGGGATGCGCCGCCGTCCGTCCCGCCGGCCATGATGATCACATCAGGTCGGGCGCGCAGCATAGCGTCTATTTTTTCGTCGGCTTTGCGCTGGTCGTTCAGGTCGAAGGTTTCGACAATCTGCAAATAGGTCGTCTCGGCCAAGCGGCGGGCGCTTTGCATGGATACATCTGAAAGCAAACCGACCACCACCGTGCGCAGCACCGGGCCTGCTGAAAGGGTGGCCGCAAAATAATCCACCCCGGAGCCATCGGGTTGTACAGGGGAAATCAATTGATTGTTATCATCGAGCAGCACCTTGCCAGTGACGTCCTGCAGGTTGAGGATCGCCTGGTTCACCCCCAACGAGACGTCTTTATAGGGCGCATCCACCGTAGATGGAGCCTGGGCAGATGCAATGAAACGGTACTGCCCCTCGACCACGTCGAAGAACACTGCCCGCGTCGAGGACGCGCCGATGTCCTTCCGGACCCGCATCAGGTTGACCACCGTGCTGGGCTCCCCCGCATCGAAGGCCTCATCCACGGCCCCGATGTAGCCGATGTTCAGGCTGCCCATCTTCCCTGTGAGCTTCGCCCCACCCACGGGGTTCGCGATGGACCGCGTGTACACCAGCTGCTTCGGCATGCCGAAGATCTCGGTGCCCTCCAGGAAGAACGGCCGCTTCTCCGGGAAGAAGAGCGCGAAGCGCTCGTTCACCGAGATCTGCCCGGCATCGGCCTCCACCTGGCTGAAGTCAGGATTGTAGGTGGCGTCGAGCGTCAGGTTGGACGTGACCCCGTAGGTGAAGTTCATCCCGAAGTCAGCATCCGGGTCACCGTGCACGAACCGAGCGGCATCGCCGTCATACGAGCCGAAACGGTTCCCCGTGAGCACGGGGTTGATCTCCATGAAGAGTCCGGGATCGAGGCTCCGCAGCTCGGTCAGCTTGCCCGACTGGGTGAGGGGGTTCGCCG
>Ga0209536_100008125_pt1 | contig 15800 bp, 11 predicted proteins | sample DeeMarSeWOR28_12_FD_187461 | JGI IMG/M metagenome (GOLD analysis project Ga0209536, IMG submission 187461) | Marine sediment microbial communities from White Oak River estuary, North Carolina - WOR-2-8_12 (SPAdes) (version 2) | ecosystem: Environmental > Aquatic > Marine > Intertidal zone >...
TTTATTTGTAACTTTTTCGTTTCCCGTTCTCAATGATGGTTTTCAACGGGGAACGGGAAACCCGAAACGGAATGAAACTCTCCACCAACATTCTCCCCGGATTGGCATAGCCTCTCAGGATCACACGGCCTGAGGCCGTGGATTTAAACAGGATTAAAAAAAGGGTGAGTCCGCATTTCCCCTATATCTTACAGCTCCTTATTTTGGCCCGATTTTAGTGTTCATCATCGTTAACTGCGGTCCCCGGACCTCAAAATTGATGGATTGCACGGCAACGCGATTCTTCTCATTCGCCAGCATATCCAGAACGACTATCTGAAGCGCATAGTCGCCCGGAACCACTTTATTCAGCTGCATACTTCCTGTTCCGATCAGTCGATCCGAGTCTTCATCCTTTTCCCGTGATATGTCGGCGGGATTTGCGGCATAGACCTCCTCGCCTTCATGAAACAGCCGCACGTATGTCTTCAATTGCGACTTTTTGTCTTTTCCGGTTTTAGCATTAAGAACCTGGTAGGCCCATCGGAGCGTATCTCCCGGCAGGAAAACCCGTACCGCCACGGTTCTGTTTACCTCCTTGTCCGCAACAATCCCCTCTTTCTGATCTTCGATGCCTCCAATCTCCCTTTCATCCGCTGCCAGCGCAATTCCCGAAAGAGCCAGCTTCCCTTTTCCAAGATCGGGAACTTCGACAAACTGTGAGGCGCTTCCCAATTCGCCGCTTCTGGTATCGCTCACCACCGCCCTCATCTGGTATGCCCCCGCCTTCTTCACCGGAATGCGCATCATACAGACAATCCCGCACTTCTGCATTTCCTTGAAAGTGCCGCCCTTCGCCATAATCGTCCAGGTTCTGTCCGACATAGCGATCTGCTCCCCGTTAACATCGAATGTGGTGACGGCAACGTCCACAACAGCTTTTTGCCATCCATCCTCCTCGGTAAAAGTCAGCTGGTCCGTAAAAAAATGCAGCAGTGCATTAATGGAGAACTTTTTATCTTTTGTCTCTGCAAATAATGTAGTCAAACGCACCGGCAGGATTCCGGAAGAGAAAGGAGAATACAAAGCTTCCTGCATCCGTTCCCTGCGGGTAAGTGGTTCAATCTTTTCGTTGGCAGTACTGAAAAAGCCTGATCGGGAACGCACGTTCAGGCCGGGACGCTTCACGCGAACGCGGATGGAATAAAAGTGGCGCTTGCCCTCCCTCATTCTCGAGGCCGTTTTCTCATCAGGCTCATACCCCAGCAGGTAGTAGACCTTTCCGTCCTCTGCGACTTCGTTCAAAGCGCCGTCGATATCGTTACGGTTATATTCAAAAAGACCCCCGGTCAGCTTTGTCATCTCCCACATACCGTCCCGGGACGACTCCAGCTGCGTACTCCGCTGGGCAAAAACATTCGATATGCCCTCCGCATCGAGTCCGCCCATGCTGTCTTCCGCTGTGGGCCCGGTATAGACGACGCCTCTTGGATCAATGGCATGAATGACAACGGCTGCCCGGTTTGCCTCATCGATCAACCGCTGAAGGTATTGCCGCACAAACGGCGCCCGATCTCCGCTGAGCGCCCCTGTACGAACCATTTCCGAGCTTTCGCTGGTCATACCCATGTCTTCGCTGAAAAAAATCAGGCTCTTTCTCCCGGGAACATCCTTCAATCCGGCAAGGACATAATGGATCGATCCGATGGTTCCAAGAGTGAGGGCCATATTCCGCTCTTCTGTCGCTTCGGCGGACATGACCGGTTCCGCAGTCGATATGGCTGCAAAACTTGACACCCCGATGCGGCCGGAAAGATTGTACAGGATCCGATCAGCCGCGGCATGAAGCATCCGTTTGTCGGCCGTAAACTGCTGCAGGGATCCCATTCCCGATCCGGTCAGGATTATGGCAACCAGGTCTCCCGGCTGCATTTCAGTATCAATCCATTTGTGGATTGATTCCCGCACATATACGCTACTGGAAGCCGAAAGGCCGAGATCGTCGACAACGATGGCAATGGTGCGGCGAACCTGATCCCGCTTGAGCCTGACAGGCGGGGGGGGCGGTGAAACGGATCCCTTCTCTTTACTCACGGACGTTTTAGGGACAGCTCGAGGGCGTGGTGAGGAATCCTCCATGCGAATCATGGAAAAGCTGGTGATTTCCTGAGGCTTGCCGTCCTGGAGAACGATAAAATCATCCGCCGTCAGGTCGTCAACCGGACGCCCGTCTTTGTCCGTTACAACGGCATCCACCTGAACAAGGTCGACACTGACCCGGAATACCTGATCCTGCTTCGTTGCGGACGGTTCCACCTGGGCGGATGCCCCCAGTGCGGATAAACACAGCAGCAGTGCACAAAGAGAACGGACCATAACGAACCTCTTTCGGACTTACAGCCTCATAGGACTAAAAAGCAGGGATAATACGCACACAACCATTTGGAAATACGGAATCGTATAGAAAATATTTCAGATATTTCTTTTTCTATTTTCAATCTCCGGTGAGGAATACCAGCATCGAACGTTCCATCAGCTGCAGGCTGCCGCCCGTGGGGGCGGCAGGACCGTCTCCGGAAGGAAAGATATCCTGAGGGCTTTCTGCAGCCGTATCCACGAACAGGCGCCAGGACAGGTGCCGGACTTCCGGGGGAATTGAAAATTCCCTTCGGGCAAGTCCGTTATGGAACAGCATCATAATGTGCCGGGGCGAAGGCTTCCTGGGATCCGGCTGTGGCGGCGCTATAAGAACGCAAATAAAACCTTCATCAGAGTTGTTCCAGTCCACGGGCGCTCCGGAATCTCCGTACCAGGAAACATCGGGCAATCCATACAGACGTTGCGGAAGCCCGTGAAGAAAAGTCGTCTGCCGTACTGTGGGCTCGTTACGGCGAAAATGGATCAATTCCCTGCAGAACCGCCATAATCCCCTGTTTCTCTCTACCAGCACCCAGTTAAACCATGACAATTCGTTGTCCTGGCAGTAGGCATTGTTGTTGCCGCCTTGCGTACGCCTGCATTCGTCGCCCATAAGGAGCATCGGTACACCCTGGCTCAGGAAAAGTGTAGCCAGCATATTCTTAATCTGCCGCAGGCGCACCGCTTCAATTTCTTTGCTTCGGGTGGGCCCTTCGGTGCCGTAATTGGAACTGTAGTTGAGGTTTTCTCCATCCCGGTTCTCTTCACCGTTGGCTTCGTTGTGTTTCTCGTTGTAACTGACAAGGTCGTTAAGGGTAAAACCGTCATGGGAGGTGATGAAATTGATACTGTGATACGGGTTGCGCCCGCTGGATTGATACAGATCGCTGGAGCCGGACAGTCTTGTTGCCAGCAATCCTTTTGTGTTTCCATCCCCTTTCCAGAAGCGCCGAACGTCGTCCCTGTAACGGCCGTTCCACTCAGCCCAACGGGAATCGGCGAATTCCATCGATCTTAAATGGGCAAAAGTACCGACCTGGTAGGCTCCGGCAGCGTCCCACGCCTCGGCGATTATTTTTGTATCGGCCAGCAGCGGGTCCTCGGCAATCGATTCCACAACAGGAGGATTCGGAATAATAATCCCATCCCGCCCCCGGCTTAATACGGAGGCAAGATCGAAACGGATACCATCGATGTGGAAATTGTGGACCCAGTAGCGCAGGCAATGGAAAATCAGTTTACGCACAATGGGGTGGTTTCCGTTGACTGTATTTCCGCAGCCGCTGAAATTGCGATAGGTTCGGCCGCCATCCCCAAGCATATAATAAATCTGATTTTCAAGCCCCTTGAAACTAAAGGTGGGACCGTCCTCGTTCCCTTCCGCAGTATGATTAAAAACCACATCCAGAAAGACCTCGATCCCCGCCTTATGAAATTCACGCACCATCTCCTTGAATTCCCGGACCTGTGATCCCGGTTTTCCGGATAAGGCGTAACCCCGGTGAGGCGCAAAAAAGGCAAGGGGATCGTATCCCCAGTAGTTTGGACAGGTCGGCTGTTTTCCGAAATGATCCAGGGTGGAAAACTCGGCAACGGGCATGAGTTCGACTGCGGTAATTCCGAGAGACTGCAGATAGGGTATTTTATCGATCAGACTTAAATACCCGCCTGCCGGTTCTACCGCGCTGGATTGCGACCGGGTGAATCCCCGAACGTGCATTTCGTAGATGATCGTCTCGTGGATGGGATGCAGCAGATGCCTGTCGCCCCTCCAGTCAAACTTGTCATCAACCACAACACACTTGGGAGGACGAACCAACCCGTCAGGAGATGGAAGAAATTCTCCTGCTAGTGCTTTGGCATACGGATCAATCAACCGGGCCGCTGAATCAAAGCGGTTTCCATGTTCAGGATCAAACGGGCCTTCAGCCTGAAAGTGATAGAGTTGCCCCGCACTGATGCCGGGCACAAACAGGCTCCAGACATCTCCCCATCGATGCAGGTCGCGGTCGAAGTCAACGACACGGCTCGGTTCATAATCGCCCACCTGGTCGTACAGCAGAACGCGCATAGCCGTCGCACTGCGGCTGAAAACGGCGAACTGAACCCCTCCGCTTCGAAGTATCGCTCCATAAGGAAGGATAATAGAGAAATCCGAGTCTGCAGAACGAACCGCCATACACTAAGCCCCGAATTGAACTGAACATTATAAGAATAGCAGTAAACCGGATTCCCTACAAAAACTGCACGCAGTATCGGGAACCAAATACGTCCATAATTCATTCTTTGGCAAATACTGAAGTGAAGAACTCCGACCAAAGGTCGGAGCTTCTTCCTAAGGAATAAGCCATGGGGGCTCTGCCCCCAACCCCCCGCTTGCTATTCATCCCCAACCAAAGGCTGGGGCATTCTGGCTTTTTCCCGTAATAGATAACTGGATCAGGTTGTGGAGACTAGTAACAAAATGCAGACCGGCAGGATGAAGCGTTCTGCGGGTTGTCGCAGTGCGGCAACCCGCAGAAAATTATGGTTACTTGGCCCTTTTAAGCACGACTTCCGTGGCCTGACCCATCATATCCCAGCTCAGCTTGAGTTCATCGCCGGAAAGCACGCCCTTATAGTCTACCTTCATTTCCTGGCCGAAATTGAAGACGACCGAAAAAGAAATGTTGTTTCCATCTATTTTCCCGTCCTGGATCTCCAGTTCCTGATCCATTACAGGGGTGGATCCGGTTAAAACGTTCCCTTCAGCTTTAAAGGTATAGGAGATAGGCATCGTTTGGCCCATCATATCCATTTCGCCTTCCCATTTCCCGTCAATATCCGCGCCGCAGGCCAGGCCGGCAGCAAGCAGAAACACTATTGTAAATGCAAACAGTCTCATAAACTCCTCCATCCTTTTATCGACACATTGAACCATTATTTCGACACAATGACGCACGCAAACCCCGATAAATCCCTTGCTGCATCACTCTGACTATTTGATCCATATTTTAAGCCGGCAATCCAATAGGGTATTGCCCTTCAGGAAACAAGCTCAAAATTTTCATTTGAAACAGAGCCGTTTTCTACAATGAATCTTTACTCCCGGAATGGATTTCTGTTTCAATAAAAATAATCAATGAAGCTTGCGTAGCATAGATTTTGCATTGTTTCTCACGGAAATTCCACATTTTTCCCGACCGTCATAACCGTGAAATCTTGTTTGCCCGGTATTATAATAGTATTTGTTTAAAAGCCGTGGTGAGGCAGAGATAAGTTTGGATGTCAAAAACAACAAATTAGGAGAACGGAAAATGCCGGAATGGATTATTTTTTTATTGTTCTTCGCCGCATATTTCATACTCATGCGCTGGATTCTTCCCCGGCTGGGAGTACAGACCTGAATGTCCAAATCCTGTAACGTCGAGTCTCGGCGTGACAACCCCGAACCTGCCACTGAAAAGAACCGGAATCTGCCGGATTAGCCAACTACGCCTAGAAGACGCGTCATTGGCCTGCCCCGTAAAACGGGGCGTCAAGTGTATCTGTAACTTTTTCGTTTCCCGTTTCCCGTTCTCAATGATGGTTTTCAACGGGAAACGGGAAACACGAAACGGAATGAAACTCTTCACCAACATTCTCCCCGGATCGGCATAGCCTCTCGGGGTCACACGGCCTGAGGCCTTGGATTTAAAAGGGATGAATCCGCTTTTCTTTCCGAAACTGTTATTTCAATCCGCACCGGGAAAATGCCTTCTCACATAGGTTCTGTAGATCAAACTCTGATTCTCGAAAAATCCAAAAAAATATAAAAATTCGCAAACCCTTGATCCGGGTCAAGGACTTTTCGTGCAGGCGGTGACACTATTTCAGTGTAATTAATAAATGATTCCGAAAGTGAGGGTCCATATGAAACGGAAAATCATACGAATCGATCAGGAAAAATGCAATGGTTGCGGCCTGTGCGTCACAGACTGCCCCGAAGGAGCATTACAGGTCATTGACGGGAAAGCCCGCCTTGTAGGAGACCTCCTGTGCGACGGTCTTGGGGCATGCCTTACCAGTTGTCCGGAAGATGCCATATCGGTTGAAGAGCGGGAGGCGGAACCCTATGATGAACGTAAAGTCATGGAAAATATCGTTCTCCAGGGGGAAAATGTACTGCAGGCTCACCTCAATCACCTTAAAAGCCACGGGCAGACAACTTACCTGCAACAGGCTGTATCGTACCTGAAAGAAAGGAAATTAGAAGTACCCCCGCTGTCGGAAATCGTTGATTCTCCACCTGCCGGACACCAGTGTCCCGGTTCGCAAATCCTGGCATTCCCCTCCCAAAAGGAACCACTGGAGGATGAAAACCGGAGGCCGTCCCGGTTGACGCATTGGCCCATTCAGCTCCACCTGATTTCCCCGAATGCGTCCCATTATCAAAATTCAGACCTGCTGGTGGCGGCGGACTGCGTTGCCTTCTCCTTCGCAGACTTTCACAGGGATTACCTGAAGGATCGGACGCTTGTTATAGCCTGCCCGAAACTGGATTCGAACCAGGAGGTTTACAGGGAAAAATTGACGGCCCTCATAGATCAGGCCGGCATACGATCCGTCAAAGTCATGATTATGCAGGTCCCCTGCTGCAGCGGGCTGCTGCGCCAAGTTGTCGAGGCCGTCAACAAGGCCGAACGTAAAATACCGGTGAACTGTGTTGTGGTAGGTATTCGGGGTGAAATTTTAAGGGAAGAATTCCTCCAGGAGGTAGTCTGACTCACCTGAGTAAGCCGCCGCCTCCGGCGGCGAGACCAGAAAAGTCTCTGCCGATACGGGATGAATCCTGCACGTTGGTTCGACACGTTGCAATCTCGCCCATGGAATCCAATTCGATTCGGGATCGGTTTTGGAATCGGGGTCGATATCGAAACCGACTGCGATCCCGATCCCGACACCTGCCCAACCCACACGGTACGCTCGTGAAGACTCTCACTGCAAGCATTCTTCAAGGGGCCGCAGGCGGGCCTTTGGTCCGAGCTGATTCATTCGCCGTCCGGAAGGACTCGAACCGCTCCTTTATCCGCCGAGGCTGCGAATAAAGCATAAGCCTGCAGGGCTTGAGATACCTGACGCTGCCTTTTCGGCTTGAAAGCCGCCGAGCCTTTCGCCTCCTCCTTCCTGCGGCGCGCTTCGAGCTCTTCATCCTTAATCTGTAAATGGATCGCCCGTTTGGGTATATCGATCAGGATCAGATCACCGTTTTTGATCAGCGCTATGGCGCCTGCGGAGGCGGCTTCAGGCGACACATGGCCGATGGAAAGTCCGGACGACCCTCCGGAGAATCGCCCATCAGTGATCAGGGCACACTCTTTTCCCAGATGCATCGATTTAATGTAGGACGTTGGATACAGCATCTCCTGCATCCCGGGACCCCCTCTGGGGCCTTCATACCGGATAACGACAACCTCTCCCGCTTTCACCTCTCCGGAAAGAATCCCGTCGTTGGCTGCATCCTGTGAATCGTACACTCTGGCACTGCCGGAAAAACGTAAGATGGACTCATCAACCCCGGCCGTCTTGACTATGCATCCGTCCGGAGCGATATTCCCGAACAGAACCGCCAACCCGCCGTCCTTGGAATAGCAATGGTCCATGTCCCGGATGCATCCCGATTCGCGATCCAGATCAAGTTCCGGGTAGTAGGTTTCCTGCGACGCAAGCTCAAGGTTTCTCCCCCTGGCGCCGGGAGCGCTCATGTAGAGCTTCCGCGCTTCCTCTGTGACCGTCGGACGGGAAACATCATAGTCGTCAAGAACATTCTGCAGACTGGGCGCGTCCACCCGGCCGACCGTTGCATCAATCAGTCCGGCGCGGTCCAGTTCCCCCATAATCGCCATGATGCCGCCCGCGTGATTGACATCTTCCAGGTGATAGGAAGAACTCGGAGCGACCTTGCAAAGCACAGGAATTTTCCTGGACAGCTGATCGATATCGGACATTGTGAAATCAACGGCGGCCGCCTGGGCGATTGCCAGCAGGTGAAGAACGGTATTGGTGGAGCCGCCCATGGCAATGTCCAGAGACATGGCATTCAAAAACGCCCGGCGGGTTGCTATCGAACGCGGCAGGATGGATTCATCGTCCTTTTCGTACCTGGCCCGGGCTATTTCCACTATCCGTGTTGCAGCCTTGTCGAAAAGATCCAATCGAATCTTATGAGTTGCCAAAACCGTCCCGTTGCCCGGCAGTCCCAAGCCCAATGCTTCCGTGAGGCAGTTCATCGAATTCGCCGTAAACATCCCGGAACAGGATCCGCATGTCGGGCATGCCGCCATCTCCAGTTCCGCCACCTCAGAGTCGGACACCGAGGGGTCGGCCGCCATGACCATGGCGTCAATCAGGTCATACCGGTTCTCACCCACAACACCCGCTTCCATGGGGCCGCCGGAGACAAAAATTGTGGGAATGTTCAACCGCATGGTTGCCATCAGCATCCCGGGCGTTATTTTGTCGCAGTTGGTAATACATATCATGGCATCCGCCTGATGTGCATTCACCATGTATTCCACACTGTCTGCAATGAGCTCCCTTGAGGGAAGAGAGTAGAGCATGCCGTCGTGCCCCATCGCTATTCCATCGTCGATGGCGATAGTGTTGAATTCAGCCGCGAAACAGCCCTCCCCTTCAATTATCTCCTTGATGCGCTGACCGATTTCATGCAGATGGACATGTCCGGGAACGAATTGCGTGAAGGAGTTGGCAATCGCAATGACCGGTTTGCCCATGTGTGTTTCACGCATGCCATTGGCGCGCCAGAGGCTGCGCGCTCCCGCCATTCGACGTCCTTCCATGGTCACGGCACTTCTTAATTTGTATGGCATATTTCCCCCTTATAATTCGGTATCGGGGTTAATTCCCCTTTTTTGCATGAACAACGGTCTTCCATGTGAAAATGCAAATAACCGCCAGAAAAAAACCGAGTACGTAGCGATCTTCCTGGTTCCGAATCGGCAGTAATACAAACAAACCGGCAATAAGCAGTACCAGGTAGCAACCCAAGGCAAACAGAAGCCTGGGGGGCAGCTCTTTTATTTTCTCACGAAAAGTTTTTCGCATAGACCCGTGAACTTCCCTGACTATATCTTTTTGAGGCTATCTGCAACCAGGGATGCAATATCAACAACATTCATGGACTCATCGTAATTCAGCAGCTTCACCGAATCCTGAAGCATGTGCATACAGAAGGCGCAACCGGTCACTATGGTATCCGCCCCGGCGGCATGCGCCTGGTTTACGCGGATATTATTGATACGTTCCCCTCGTTTGAGGTCCATAAAATAGTGGCCTCCACCGGCGCCGCAGCAGAGGCTCTTTGCGCGGAAATTTTTCATTTCCATCGTTTGTATATCGGGCATTGAATTAAGAATGCGGCGCGGTGCATCGTAAATCTTCTGATAGCGGCCCAGGTAACAGGGATCGTGATACACAGCTTTACATGCGGTACTCCGCCCGGTTCTGAGCCCCTTAAGATCCATCATTTCCTGAATAAACTCACTATGATGGACGACATCGAAATCCCCGCCGAACTGCCGATATTCGTGCTTCAAAACGTTGTAGCAATGAGGACACCCGGTCAGCAGAACCTTGAACTCGCGCTGCCTGAGCAACTCCATTTGCTCCTTCGACGCCATCTGAAAAAGCATCTCCTGCCCCATGATACGGGCCGGATCACCGCAACATTTCTCGTCCTCCCCCAGGACTCCGAAACGGATACCGCACTCTTCCATCAACCGGCACAGGTCCTCGGCAATTTTACGCTTCTGGGGATCGAATGATACGATACAGCCGATCCAGTAAAGTACATCGACTTTTTCCCCGGGACCCACAACGGGCAGGTTCGCCTCTTTAATCCAGTCGACACGCTCGGACTGCGGCCCGAAAGGATTGCCGCTGGTTTCAAACAACCTGAGCGCCCTTCCGGCTTCCTCCGGGACACGTCCCTGAATCAGTACCTCGTTGCGGCGCAACTCCATGAGTGTGTCGACATGCTCGATCAGCGCGGGACAGACCTCCATACAGGCGCTGCATGTCCGGCAGTGCCAGATGAACTCTTCATCAAACACTTTCCCCACAATATCGGAAACATCCGGCGTCTCCTCTCGATTCGTTTCCCTTGTCGTTTCCAAATCATCCAGAGATTTTTTCAGACGCGAAATAAGTTGTCGGGCGGAAAAATACTCCTTATCCGCCATGTATGCCGGGCAAACCTCGTCACAGCGACCGCAGGACACACAGGCATCGAGATCGAGGCGCTGCTTCCAGGAGAACTCGTCCGCCTTCTGGATTCCAACCTGGAAATCTTCCTCGCTTTCCGCACTCTCCATCAATTCTTCAATGTCGTCACGACGAAGTTCGCCACGGGGATTCAGCTTGGAAAAAAATACATTTGTGGGGAGCGAAAGCAGATGAACGAACTTGGTATATGGAATTATCGCGATCCACCCCATCGCAAAGACAGTGTGCAGCCACCAGAATGCAGCGTGAAGGGTTGTCCCTGTGCCGTATTCAACCCCGCCAAACAGGCTTGCAATTCCCATGCCGACGAACGAGAGCGGGGACCACGGATCCCCAAGAAACGCAATACGCAGCCCTTCAACAAGGTACCCCGTAACAACTATTCCGGCAATAAGAAGTAAAACCAAGCTGTTTTCGCGCTCATCGGGCAGGGTTTCCGGTTTCAATATCCATCGTCGGTAGAATGCCATACCGATTCCGACAAGAATAAGAATACCGGCCAGTTCGGAAGCCACCGAAAAGAAAACGTATATAAAACCCTGAAAAATATGGAGTCTTAACCCGAAAAGGTGGTTCATGTCATACTGGACCATGATAATCAGAGTCGTCACAAACAGGACTACAAACGAGTAGAAAATAAAACAATGCAAAAATGAGGGGAATTTAGAGTTGCGAACCTGTTTCTGAAGAAGAATTTCACGCAGAAGAATCCTGAGACGCTTTCCCCAGTCAGACAAACGTTCCCTGTCTTCCTTGCCCCGCCGCCAGAATTCTATGCGTTTGTATGTTCCCCATGCGAAAACGGCCAGTGCAGCCGCGAATAAGACATACATGACCCAGACGGCAGAAATGTTCCACATTAGCGGTCGTGTTGCTTCTGAAAGTGGTGGCATCATTCTTTTTCCTCATTAATCATTTACAGACACCATGTGCGGGCTCTCGGTATTTTTTCCTACATTGCGGATACTGAAGCGGTAACAACAATTCCACCCGGGCCCCTCAATTGCCCGGTTGCATCCCGGCAGATCAAAGGCAGATTTTACATCATATTCCCGGTTTTATGTCTTACTATTACATTTCCTTTCATCAACAGGGAGCCGTGGTTTTCCATTCATAATCCCGAGACAGAGGGTCTGTCGCGGAAAACGTATTACACTAAGGAGAATACCTATGAAAGTCGTAGCCTTCAATGGCAGTGGCCGAAAAGACGGCAATACCTTGATTCTTCTCCAAACGGTTCTGAAAGAGCTGGAAAAAGAGGGCATTGAGACGGAAATAATACAAATGGCAGGATCCCCGATCCAGGGGTGCTCTTCCTGCTTCAAGTGCATGGAACGGAAAAATATGCAGTGCGCTATCGATACCGATCCCTTCAACGAATATTTCTCAAAAATCAGCGCCGCCGACGGAATCCTCCTCGGATCCCCGGTCTATTTTTCCGATATCACAGCCGGGATGAAAGCATTGATCGAACGGACCGGATTTGTCGCCCGGGCCAACGGCAATATTCTCAGGAGAAAAACGGGAGCCGGGGTGCTTGCAGTGCGCCGCGCCGGCTCCAACCATGCCCTGGCAAGTCTCAATTATCTCTTCCTTATCAGTGAAATGATCATTCCGGGTTCGAACTACTGGAATTTAGGCATTGGCAGGACTCCCGGCGAGGTGCTGAAAGATTCCGAAGGCATCCAGACAATGAAGACACTTGGAATCAACATGGCCTGGCTGTTGAAGGCAACAGCCAGATCCCGATAACTCCCCGCGGGAATACCTGTAAAACAAGAATGATCCCCGCAATCGAGTAACCAGCCAAGCCTAGGAGACGTGGCGTTGGCCTGCCCGTAAAACGGGGCGTCAATTCTATTTGTAACTTTTTCGTTCCCCGTTTCCCGTTTCCCGTTCTCAATGATGGTTTTCAACGGGAAAGGGGAAATCCGAAACGGAATGAAACTCTCCACCAACATTCTCCCCGGATCGGCATAGCCTCTCGGGATCACACGGCCTGAGGCCGTGGATTAAAACGGGATTAAATTCGTTTCAATCGTAGGGAATTTCCCACTTGACCGGAATGGTTCTTCCTGAGATATGTAAATGAGCGACACGGCAGTGTGTATGGTATCACAAAGCCGGACGAATGAACGCCACAGGGAGTTTTCCAGATGAAAGATGCATATGTGAAAGAACGGGATCGATCGCGTATTCCGGAAAAATACAAGTGGGACCTGAGCGATGTATATACTGAAGATGCAGCATGGCAGGAAGCTAAACAGAAGCTGCTCTCCGACATGACCCGGATTTCCGGCTTCAAGGGGAAGCTGTCCAAAAGTCCGGATCAACTTTTTGAATGCCTCGATCTGCTCTATCGGCTCAGGAAGGAGTATGCCCGCTTGGCCAGTTACGCCAGTATGCAGTCCGACCTGGACACCCGTAACGCGGAATATCTTGCGATGGACCAGGAAATAGGTCAAATCGGGTCGGATTTCTCCTCCCTTTGCTCCTTTATAGAACCGGAGATACTGAAAATCGGTGCCAAAACAATCGACCGTTTTGTGCAACAGGATTCGCGGCTGCAAGTGTACGGCCATATCTTCGACGATATTCTCAGGAAGATAGAACACACCAAGTCCGAAGAGGAGGAGAAAATTATTGCTGAAGCCAACCTGATGGCAGATTCACCCGTAAGTATAAATAATATCTTCTCCAACGCCGACTTCCCATATCCCGAGGTCGAGCTGGAAGAAGGAACAACCGTACGTCTCGATCCTGCAGCTTTCGCCCTGTACAGGCGATCCCCGATCCGCGAAACCCGCAGGAAGGTATTTGCTGCTTACCTGGGGAAAATTCATGAATTCCGCCGGACTTTCGGGGTGCAACTTTCAGCGGAAGTTCGGAAGAACCTGTTCTTTACCAGGGCCCGCAACTATAAATCCTGCCTGCAGCGCGCTCTCGACGTCCACAACATCCCGGTTGCCGTTTATAAAAACCTGATTTCCGGCGTTCACGCGCGTCTCGAGACACTGCACCGGTACCTGGACATTCGCAGGAAATTACTGGGATTGGAAGATCTGCACTATTCCGACCTTTATGCGCCGGTCGTCAAGGAACTCGACCTGAGCTATTCCTATGAAGAGGCTGTCGATCACGTGCTGGCATCGCTAGAACCTCTGGGGCAGGATTATGTGAAGACCGCACGCACGGCACTTTCCGACCGATGGATCGACGTCTACCACAACGACGGGAAACGTTCGGGAGCATATTCCAACGGATCCGTTTACGATGCGCATCCTTATATGCTTCTGAACTACAACGGCAAGTATGATGACGTCAGCACACTCACTCATGAACTGGGACACACAATGCACAGCTTCCTGACAAACAGAGCTCAGCCCTATGCACTTTCCAATTATTCCATATTTGTCGCCGAGGTCGCTTCAACGTTCAACGAGGCGCTGCTGCTGCACTACATGCTGGGCATTGAAAATCGGGAGGACATCCGGTTGGCGTTGTTGTGCAACTACCTGGATAATGCCAGAGCCACGGTTTACCGGCAGGTGCAGTTTGCCGAATTCGAACTCAAGATACACGAAGCCGTGGAATCCGGAACTGCGCTGACAGGCGACCTTCTGGACTCCCTGTATGAATCCCTCGTACGAGAATACTATGGTCACGAAAACGGGGCCTGTATCGTCGACGACGAAATCAAGTCGGAATGGGCCTATATCCCCCATTTTTATTACAATTTTTATGTCTATCAGTACGCTACGTCCTATACTGCATCCGCAGCGCTATCGGAACGCGTCCTGTCCGGAGACAGAGACGCCACGGCAGGCTATCTGAAACTCCTGGCATCGGGCGGATCCGACTACCCGATTGAACTGTTGAAACAGGTAGGTGTGGATATGACGACGCCTCAACCGCTTGAGGCTACACTTGACCGCATGAACGGGATTATGGATGAAATAGAAAAAATTGCACCTGTATAAACAGTTTCCGATACCGATACTTTGTTGAGTCATCCGAAGTGAATACAGAGGCAGGAAGCGGTAGGTGAATCCGGATTTCTGAAGATCCGGAATAAAAATTAGAAGTTTCAAATTTTCAATTTAGCGTCAAGGAACGCCCGACAGCAGAATTCGTTTTTTAAACTTATTTGACATAAAATTCTTGGACACTTATTTAGAGATACCGATGCTCAGACACGCTCGCAGAATTGTCATATTCATAATTGGAAGTTCCGTTATTCTTTTTGGTATCGCATTGCTGGTGCTGCCCGGCCCCGCCGTTGTAGTAATACCGATCGGCCTTGCCATCCTGGCTACTGAATTTGCATGGGCCCGCCGCTGGCTGCGGATCATCAAGGAGTCTGCCGAAAAGGGAGCAGGAAAGCTGAAGCTGCGCTCTTTTTTCTCCAGGAATCCTTTTAAACATAAAAAGGATGATACATCTCAGTAGAAGAATAGCGTCAGACTCCATCAACCTGAAAAATGGAAAGTAAAAAAAATCCCAAGGAGGCGCCATATGTCTGATTCCCAGCAATGGTATATGTCGATCGGAGGACATCATGTCGGACCGATCAGCATGGATGAAATGATATCCAGCATCCGAACCGGAAACCTGCAACCCGACACGTATGTTTATACCCAGGGTATGCAGAACTGGGCCAGAGCAAAAGAGGTGGAACCTTTCAGAAACCACTTCGACAAAAGTCCCCTTCCGGCCCCCCTTCCGACAGCCCCGGGAAGAACTGCCCACGAGATTGATTTCAGGATCGTCGGAGAGGAACTCCAATTTGTTGAAGTGGAACTGGATCCGGGCGAAAGTGCGGTTGCTGAAGCCGGTGCGATGATGTACATGACCGAGGGGATTGACCTGACCACAGTTTTCGGGGACGGATCTTCCGACAGAGCTTCATCTGGGCTGGTCGAGAAACTTCTGGGAGCCGGGAAACGTTTGTTGACGGGCGAAAGCCTGTTCATGACGGTCTTTACCAACACGAGTCACGGCAAGCAACAGGTTGCTTTCGCCGCTCCCTACGCCGGACGCATCGTCGCCATGGATCTTGCAAACCTGGGACATTCACTGATCTGCCAGAAGGACTCCTTCCTTTGCGCCGCTCGCGGCGTTTCCATAGGGATCGCCTTCCA
>Ga0209536_100008126_pt1 | contig 15799 bp, 11 predicted proteins | sample DeeMarSeWOR28_12_FD_187461 | JGI IMG/M metagenome (GOLD analysis project Ga0209536, IMG submission 187461) | Marine sediment microbial communities from White Oak River estuary, North Carolina - WOR-2-8_12 (SPAdes) (version 2) | ecosystem: Environmental > Aquatic > Marine > Intertidal zone >...
GGCGGGCGCCGGGTTTCAAGGTGTGGCGGAGCGGCCGGTGGGAACGCGTGCCTGACACGGACGGCAGGCCGTCGAGGGCGGGCGCGAAAGAGTCAGCCCGCGGGAATCGGCACCTGCCTGCCTTTTATTGGTGCCGCTCGCCAGCTGCCGGCTCCCCATGATACCCGCCTCCACCTCCAGTCGATCTCTTCGATTACATCACCATAGATGCCGGCGGCACTCTTGTCGACGAACTCGCTCGAGCGAAACAGCGGTACGTGCGGCATCGAGTGCGGCAAGTACAAGAAGAACGGCTGATCGCGATGCCTGTCGATGAAATCGAGCGCGCGCTCGGTGTAGCGCCGTGTGATCGTGGTCTGCTGCGTGGGGCGCTCCACGATCTCTGCCCCATCGATCAGCGGTACGTTCCAGGACTCGGCAACCGGATTGAGGAACAGATCCGGCGGAGGCTCGGGCACGCGATCCATGCCGTTCGAGTACGGGATACCGAAGTACTCGTCGAAACCCTGTTGTCCGGGCAGGTAGTCGGGCCGGTGTCCCAGGTGCCATTTGCCGAAGATACCAGTCGCGTAGCCGCGTTCCTTGAGCACCTCGGCCAGCGTCACTTCTTCTTGCGGCATGCCGTTGGGGGAATCGGGGAAGAACACACGTGTGCCTCCGCACGTGCCGTACATACCGTTGCGCACGGGAAGCCGCCCGGTGAGCAGCGCCGCACGAGACGGTGAGCAGACCGAAGCGGCGACGTAGAACTGAGTCCACCGCTGGCCTTCGGCCGCCATGCGATCGAGATGCGGCGTTTGGATCGTCGGATGACCGTAGCTTCCCAGGTCACCGTAGCCGAGGTCATCGGCAAAAATGATGACGATGTTGGGAGGTGCGTCGTCTTGTACCGGGTTTGTGGTGCACCCGAACGAGACCAGCATCAAGAAAAAGACACTCGGTAACAATCTCATGGTTACTCCCCCTGTCGAGCCACCGCACGATTACCTGAAGAGGCCCATTGCAGCTCAGAGTAAAGGTGCTGCGCGGCCTCACAGGGTATGCTACGCGTCGATTGCCGTACCGCAACGGGTGGGGGGGGTGGCCGGGTGCTGGCGCCGGCACCGGCGCAACGTTAGGTCTTGGTGCGTAGGGTACCCACACTGGCATCGCAAACACGTTCGGGATTGGAGTGCATCATGCCGGGAGTCGCAGAACGGGTGGCGCTGGTAACCGGCGCTGGGCGCGGAATCGGGCGGGTAGCAGCCGATCTGCTGGCCTCGCGCGGCGCGCGGGTCATGGCGGCTGCACGTAGCGAGAGCGAGTTGCAGACGCTGGGCTTGGACTACGTTGTGGCTGATCTGGGCACACATGAGGGCTGCGCACTCGCGGTGGAGGAGACATCGATCCGTCTGGGACAAGTTGAAATCCTGGTGTGCAATCACGGCATCGGCTCGGCACATGAGCGGGTGATCTGGCAGCAGGAGCCGGCGCTCTGGCGCGAGACGATGCGCGTCAATCTCGATGGCCCGTTCTACCTGTCACAACTGGTAGTGCAAGGTATGATTGAAGCGGGGTACGGCCGCCTGGTGTTCACGAGTTCCACGGCCGGCCAGGTGGCGGAATACGCCGGCAGCGCGTACAACAGCTCAAAGCACGGTCTGCTGGGTCTGATGCGCTCTGTTGCCCAAGACGCCGGGCCGCACGGTGTGACCTCTAACGCCGTGCTGCCGGGCTGGGTGCGAACACCGATGGCAGAGACCTCGGCCAAAGCCGAAGCCGAGCAGCGTGGTATCACCACGGATGAGGTGTGGGCGGAAAGAGCCGCGCTCTACCCACCGGGCCGAGTGGTGACAGCCGAAGAAGTGGCCGAGGTGATTGCGTTCCTGGCGTCGGAAGAATCCAGTGGCGTCAACGGGGAGGCCATAACCGTAGCCCTCGGAGGAGTCTCGTGAACCGGCCTCGCGTAGAGCTCTGCCAAACGGAAGTGCAACCAAGAGGGACCTGCCGATGACCACGGTACAGCAACTCGATGTACCTCGACTAGTCCGGGAAGCGCACGAGAGATGTCAGGCCTATCTGTCACCCACACCTCTGGAGTATTCCCCATACCTGAGCGGTCGGATCGAAGGCGACGTGTGGCTCAAGTTGGACCTGATGCAAAGAACCACCTCTTTCAAGTTCCGCGGCGCGCTCAACAAGATCCTGTCACTCACGGAGGAAGAACTGGACAAAGGTGTGGTTACCGCCTCCACGGGCAACTATGCCCTGGCGGTTGCCGAGGCCATGCGTATTCGCAACCGCCGCCCCAAGATCTATGTGGCCAAGGATATCGAGCCGTCGCGGCTGGAGCTGTTGCGGGCCCATGGCTTGGACCTGGTTGTTCATGGCGAAGAAGCCTGGGATGCGGAGAAAGAGGCCAGGCGGGTGGCGGAAGAGGAAGACAAGATCTATGTGTCGCCGTACAACGATCCCATCGTTGTGGGTGGTCAAGGCACTTGCGGGTACGAAATCTCACAGCAACTGCCCGATGTGGATGCGGCGTTCTTTGCCTGTGGTGCCGGTGGACTGCTGTCCGGCTCGGCAGGGTGGCTCAAGTCCCACAATCCCGACATACAGGCCTTTGGCGTCTCGCCGGAGAATTCCCGCGTGATGTACGAATCCCTGCGGGCCAACAAGGTGGTCGAGATGGAGACCTACCCGACGTTGGCGGACACCTGCGGTGGTGGTGTGGACTTGGACAGCGTCACCCTGGAACCATGTCAGCGATACGCGGAGGAGATCGTCTTGCTCTCCGAAAAGGAAATCGAAGCGTCAATCCGGCTTCTGTTCGAGCAACATCGTCTGGTGGCCGAAGGCTCGGGGGCTTTGAGTGTGGGAGGGCTCCTCAAACGGAAGGAAAGACTCGCGGGGAAGAAGGTGGTGGCAACCATATGTGGCCGGAACGTGAATCTGGAGGTGTTCAAGCGGATCATTGCGTAGACGGTAGTCAGCAAGCCGACCAGACCAGAGCCTAACCCGGCACTTAAGGGTGGGGTCAGGCAATCGACCCTTCCACGACAGCACAGTTTTGACATCACGGTGCGACGATGAATATTCACCGAATCGGCGACTTGCCGATATCGCCACGCATCAACTGCTAACTCAATAGCACGATACGACAATGGGAATCAGACCTGTCAAACTGACTGCGCTTGGATTGGCGCTGTTGACTAGTCTTGCAGGCGCCCTCGAGGAGTCAACGGCATATCAAAAAGAACTTCCTAATATCCTCTGGATCACCAGCGAGGACAACTCCGCGTATCTCACCGGCGCCTACGGCAACTCATTCGCAACCACACCCAATATCGACAGACTGGCGCGTGACGGATTCCTTTACACACATGTCTACGGCACCAACGCGGTTTGCGCTCCTTCGCGAAACACGATCATCACCGGAGTACATTCTGCGTCGAACGGTCATGAGAACATGCGCAGCGGCTATGCAAAATCGGATGTGGTCCGTACCTATCCGGAATATCTGCGCCAGGCAGGTTACTACGTAACGAACAACAGCAAGACGGACTACAACACACCGAGCATCGATCCTGCCGCAATCTGGGATGAAAGCTCTAACAGGGCGCATTACAGGAACAGACCGGAAGGAAGGCCGTTCTTCGCGATCTTCAATCTTACGACAAGCCATGAGAGCAGCATTCATACGCCAATCCCCACAGAAGAGCTGCGCCACGATCCCGATCGCGTAACACTGCCGCCCTATCATCCGGACACACCCGAGATGAGGCATGACTGGGCCCAGTACTACGACAAGATCGAGGACATGGATGCGCAGGTTGGTGAGCTGTTACGAGAATTGGAAGACGAGGGACTGGCAGACAACACCATCGTGTTCTACTACGGCGACCACGGTGGTGTGCTGGCACGCAGTAAGCGTTTCGTGTATGAAACTGGCACGCAGGTTCCGTTTGTCATCCGCATCCCGGAGAAATACGCTCACCTCTATCCGGCAGAACAACCAGGGGACAAGGTAGACCGCTTGGTCAACTTCGTTGACTTGGCGCCGACACTGCTGAGCATAGCGGGCGTCCCCATCCCCGATTACATGCAGGGTGATGCGTTCCTGGGTCCGCAAAAAACACGCGATCCCGATTACACCTTCATGTCACGTCTGCGGATGGACGAGCGCTACGATATGGTCAGGGCGGTGAGGGATGAGCGCTACCGCTACATCAGGAACTACATGCCGTTCCGGATCACGATGCAGCACGTCGACTACCTGTTCAATGCACCATCGGCCCAATCGTGGGAAGATGCGTTCAATGCGGGAACGACCAACGAAGTGCAGAGCAGGTTCTTCCACACAAAGCCGGTTGAAGAACTCTACGACACGGAAAGTGATTACTGGGAGGTCACCAACCTCGCCGACGATCCTGCGTACGCCGACGTACTCGAGAGAATGCGCAATGCACTCACAGACTGGCAACGTGAAGTCCGCGATGTTGGGCTGATACCGGAAACGGAGTACCCGGAGCTTGCAGGCGATCGGTCTATGTACGACTACATGCGGTCACCGGAATGCCCCTTCGATGAACTGCTCGATGCGGCGGCCCTGGCTACCTCAGCAGACCCGGAAGCACTGGACACCTTCATCGAATACCTGAACGACGACCACGCTGCCGTGCGTTACTGGGGAGCCACCGGGATCCTGATCCTCGAGGATGCTGCGCGGCCGGCCATTCCGGCCCTGAAACAAGCGGCCAATGATGAATCGGGAGCAGTCGCTATCCTGGCAGCTGAGGCACTTTACGGCCTGGGAGAGACAGACGATGCGGTGCGAGCCTACGTGAACGTGTTGCGGCATACGACGAGCTTTACTATGACGGACAGGAACTTCGCCCTGAATAGTATCGATGCCATCGATGACGAGAGCCCCGAGATTGTCTCTGTCGTGCAAGATCTGTATGAAGAAAAAAGTCCACACGTGCAAGGCTTTGCACGGTACAACGTGTACGATCTCCTGATGTCGGAGTACCTGTTGAAGAAATGGGGGGAATTGGACTCGGAGAATCAGTAGGCTAATGCTGCATTTGAATTCTGCACTCTGCACTCTGCACTCTCGAAGAGGAATCATGTCATTTGGAGTGATGCAAGACAGAGGCGAAGCATGAAACGACGCGATCGGGAGTTGGGAATGGATCGCGCCATCACGCGGCGCGATTTCATCAGCGGTGTGGGGGTGGCGATCACCGGCTCGAAGCTGGCGGGTCCGTGGACGGGCTCAATATCTGCCCGAGGCGAGACTTCCTCCATGGCGGGCGCATCCGGGTTGCAGCAGGATGCGGCGTACTATCCGCCGGCCGCGGCGGGGATGCGGGGCAGCCACCGCGGATCGTACGAGGTGGCGCACGCGCTGCGCGACGGTGCCCGCTGGGACGACCTCGGCCCGGAAGCCGAAACCGGCGAGCGCTACGACCTGGTCGTGGTGGGCGCCGGCCTCAGCGGCTTGGCGGCGGCGTACTTCTTCCGCAAAGAGGTCGGACCCGAGGCGCGCATTCTGGTGCTGGACAACTGCGACGACTTTGGGGGACACGCGACGCGTAACGAATTTCGGTCGGGGGGGCGCACGCTGCTGATCAACGGCGGCACGATCAACATCGAGGACCTGAGCGCCTACGCCGAGCCGTCTAAGGCGATGATCCGCGAGCTGGGCATCGACGTCGCGCGCTACTCCGAGTACCATGACGCGGAGCTGTACCCCTCGTTGGGACTCAGAGGCGGCGTGTTCTTCGACGAGGAAACGTTTGGCACCGACCGCTTGGTGGTGGGACAGGACGATCTCGGTCTGCGCGAGTTCCTGACCCGGACGCCGTTGCCTGAGTCGGCACGCAGCGACATCGAGCGGCTCTACGACGACCAGGTCGACTATCTGCCCGGTCTATCGCTTGCCGAAAAGGCGCGTGCCCTGAGGGAGATGTCGTATCTCCAGTTCCTCACTGATCTCGTAAAGGTCGATGCGGGCGTCGTGCCCTACTTCCAGACCTGGCGGCAGGGGTACTGGGGGATCGGTAATGACGCGCTGCCGGCGGAGATGGCTCGAGTGACCGGCTTCCCCGGCTTCCAGGGCCTGGGGTTCGCCGACACACCGCCGAGCGAGGGGATCTTTCCCGTGGTCACGCCTACCAGCGATCAGTACTTCCGCTTTCCCGACGGCAGCGCCTCGATCGCGCGTCTGCTGGTGCGGGACATGATTCCTGCCACCGCACCGGGCAGTGGTGCGGAGGAAATCGTGACGGCGCAGTTCGACTACGCGCAACTCGATCGCGAAGGCTCACCCGTGCGAATTCGGCTCAACAGCACGGCGGTGCACGTGCGACACGTGGGAGACAACGCAAGCTCGCGAGAGGTGGAGGTCACGTACGTACGCTCGGGCCGCGCGCGCCGAGTGCGGGGCCGCTCCTGCGTGCTGGCTTGTTACAACGCGATGATTCCGTACATGTGTCCCGAGCTACCCGAGACGCAGCGCACGGCGCTTTCTCATGCGTTGAAGGCGCCCAAAGTGTACTCCAGCGTGTTGATCCGGAACTGGGAGGCGTTCCAGCGTTTGGGGCTCAGCGAGGCTTTCTGCCCCGGGAGCTACCACGACAGCGTGGGATTGGGCGACCCGATCAGCATGGGCGACTATCGCTGTCCGCGCACGCCGGACGAGCCGATGGTGTTGCAGCTCTACCGGGTGCCGCTGTATCCGGGGTTGTCTGCGCCAGAACAGTGGAAGCGGGGAATGTGGGAGCTGGAGATCACGAGCTTCGAGTTTTTCGAACGCAAGATCCGCGACCAACTGGGGCGTATGCTCGGTGACGGCGGCTTCGACCCGGCACGGGACATCGAGGCGATCACGGTCAATCGCTGGCCTCACGGCTACGGTTATGGCTACGACCCCACAACCGACGAGGTTGCGTGGACCCCCGAGTGGCCGGTGCAGCAGCGTCCGTGGCTGCGCGCCCGCCAGCCTTTTGGCCGCATCGCCATTGCCAACCACGACGCCGCGAGCTACGCCATGGCCGAGGCCTCGTTCAGCGAGGCCTACCGGGCCGTGAGCGAGCTGGTTGGGGGATAGGTAACGTTCGGTCGGGACGATAGCGTCCTCGACTTCACGGCCCGTTACCCGCAATCCCTACCGCAACGGAGAGTACTGTGTCGCGCTGAGCAGCAGCTGCTTGCCGTCCTTGACCAGTGGGCGAAGCTCGCTGGTGAGTTGCTCCCATTCCGGAATTGCCAACAGGCTGACTTTGGCACTGTGATACGCGTCGATGTTCTCGAACTCCACAACGTTGACAACTTCTTCGACGTCACCTATTACGGTCTGCCAAGAGGCAACCCAGCGACACCCGTGATCTTCAAACAGGGGTATTATCGTCTCGGCGGACAAGTCGTGAAACTCCTGGAGACGTTCAACCGGAACCTCCAATATCGTCATCCAGTAGACCTTGTCACTTGGCGGCTTGGCTGCGAACCCGACCTGGGTCAGCATTAGTATCACCGCGAGGGCGGTGACAGCGGACGCGAGGACTCTCTTAGTGACTTTCATCCGACCCTCCTTGAGCTCGCTTCCAAGAGAGCGGCTTGCCGTAACGTTGTTGCGTCGGGAGTCACGGCAGCGTCATCGCTCGGGCGGAGGCATGTCGCTCCAGCAGCGAATGGTGTATGCTAACTCTACGAATTCCTCCAAAACGGAGATTCAAGCGAGCGTGAGTCGTCTGTCTGCTGCGATGGGCGTCGCACCTCGCTACGTATGGCACCACTTCGCTAGCGTTGCTCAGCCGCCAGTCTTAGCTTAGGGCGGTACTACAGGGAGAGCCGGGCCATGGCCGATCTGCTGCCGCCGACAAAGACGGACGCACACCCGTGCCGACCGGCTCGTTCGCGCAGCCAATGATCACAGCGGGGGCGGGCTCTAGGTGAACAGCTATGTCGGTGTGACGCTGGTTGTGTGCTTGATTTTCGGCACCATCGTCATCAATGCTTCATGCGATGGCAGTGACCTCATCGGACCGGAGAACGAACTCGAAGTCACAAACGTCACAGACTACTTCGAGTTTCAGGTCACCGCCCTCAATGCTGTTACGGACAGTCTCACCTATAGTTGGGAAAATACGGGCACGTGCGCGACATTTGATCAAGCACACCACCATACGGGTGGTAGGTTTACCATTGCAATACTCGACGCGGACAGTCGCACCATGGCTCTGGTGTTTCGTCAGTGCGATTCTGAATGTGGGGGTGAGATATCTTGGTCTTCCCAAACCCAGACCGGAACCCCTGGCAAGTGGACCGTCGCGGTGTCTCTGCGGAGAGCGAGCGGCGATATCGGTTTCAGCTTGCAGAAAGCCGACCCGTAGTTAACTCAATGTACGAATCCGTTCTCTGCGACCACCATCCATCCCCTGCGTGAGAATGCGCGGTTTCAAGCGCTTCCTGACCAGAACTGACACCAGTCACCTGATAGTGTGTCGAGCTGGGCGAGGGCGCCTCGCAGGTGCCCGTGTAGCGGCCATGAGAAAAGACGCGTTGTTGGTACTCGCCCTGCTGCTTGTCGGCTGGGATGCACAACAACACCAAGTGGTGCAGCGACCCAATCTGCTGCTCATCACGACCGACGATCAGCGCTTCGACATGCTGGGCAACATGCACCCGTTTCTCGAGACGCCGCATATGGATCTACTCGCGTCGCAGGGCTTACGGTTCGAAAACGCCTTCGTGACGACTCCCATCTGCGCCGCCAGTCGAGCGAGCATACTGACGGGGCTGGTGGAACGCACGCATCAATTCACGTTCGCCACGCCGCCGCTCGCCGTCCGATTCACCGACCTGAGCTATCCCGCCTTGTTGCGGGAGGCAGGCTATCACACGGGGTTCATCGGCAAGTTCGGCGTCATCACCGAGCCGGGTGTCACGGATACGATGTTCGACACCTACGTACCGCTGTCACCGGCGCCCTACCTCAAGCAATTGGAAGACGGCTCGGTTCGTCACCTGACCGACATTACTGCGGACGCATCGATCGAGTACCTCCGATCGACCGCAGGCACCAGCCCGTTTGCACTAACGGTGAGTTTCAACGCCCCACACGCCGACGACGGTGATGAACGACAGTACATCTGGCCCGAGGCGATGGATGGGAAGTACTCGGACGTCACCATACCCGACCCGCCGCTCTCCGAACCGGCATTCTTCACAGCCCTGCCCGAGTTCTTGCAGGATGCTTCGCTGAACAGAGTCCGCTGGTACTGGCGGTTCGACACGCCCGAGAAGGCGCAGCAAATGACCCGGGGATACCTGCGGATGATCAGCGGTGTCGACGCGGCGATCGGTCGCATTCTGGGTGAACTGGAGTCACTCGGCATCGCTGATAACACGATCGTGCTCTTGATGTCAGACAACGGATACTTCCTGGGAGAGCGTGGATACGCCGGGAAATGGCTGCCGCATGATCTTTCGATACGAGTGCCGCTCGTGGTGTACGACCCTCGAGTGGAAGACCGATTACGAGGATCGACCCCCTCGATGCTCGTGCTGAATATCGATATCGCCCCCACGCTGCTCGATCTTGCCGGTGTCGCAGTCCCAACCTCCATGCAGGGCCGCAGTCTCGTACCACTGCTCGCAGGAGAATCGCCGGATGACTGGAGAACCGATTTCTTCGTCGAACATCTCTTCGAACATCCGGAGATTCCGAAGCACGAAGGCGTTAGAGGCGAACGCTTCAAGTATGCCAGATACTTCGAGCAGGTTCCCGTATATGAAGAGCTCTATGATCTTCTCGCAGATCCGTTGGAGGCCAGAAACCTCGCGGGCAATCCCGACTATCTGGCGATTCTAGATGAGCTGAGAGGGCGTACCGACGAACTGCGGGACGAGTATGGAGGCCCGTTCGTCTCGCTCAGGGAGCGACTGCCGTAAACGAATACCGCCCGGAGCCCAGTACATAACGCGCGGTGTCGGGCGTAGTGGCGGGCAGCTCATGTATTGTTGGTACCTCGTCGAGGCTACGCCCACCCTCCCGTATCGATGTCGCATCACGAGTAGGGATCTGCACCACGGCGGTTGTGTTAACGGGGATCTCTACGTCGAAGGAGACCAAGTCTGCTTCGAGCCTCCAGCTGCTCCTGACGGTTCCTCGCACTGACTCGTAGCTGGCTGCGACCCATTCCAGGCCCGGCGGCATGTTTGGCTCGATCCGAAAACGATCGAACCCGAACGCGCTTTCCTCCGGCCTGATTCCAGCAAGCGACTTGTAAAGCCACTCGCTCACCGATCCGAACATCGGATGGTTCTGCGAGTACACGTTGTCGCTCTCGGCCCAGGTCTCCCAGATCGTGGTCGCACCTCTCTCGAGCATGTGGCCCCATCCGGGATAAGAGGGCTCGTTGACCATACGGTAGGCGACGTCGGCATGGCCCGTTCTGGAGAGGGCGTCCAGCAGGTACTTCGTGCCGAATATGCCGGTGGCGATGTGGCCATTATGCGTGACGAGCACCTCGTCAACCATACGCTGGATAGCCCGTTCGACTTCGCCTTCAGGCGCGAGGCCCAGATGCAGGGCCGTAGCCTGTGCGCCTTGGGTCGCGATGCCGAAGCGTCCGGTACCGGGCTGCAAGAAACGTTCGACGAACGCGCTCTTGATGTTCAGGGCAAGCTGCCGGTACTCAGCTTCGTCCTCGGCGCGTTCCAGTACGCTCGCAAACCGGGCGACCAGCGATGCCGCTTGGAAGAAGTGCGCTGTGGCGATCAGCTCGATGGGTTTCGGGTCCAGACTCTCGTGATCGCCGATGCAACGATCGATGATGTGGCCGTCCGAGTGCTGTTCCAGTAGGTCCACCCAGGTGCGGGCTGCGTCGAAATGCTCTTCAACGATTTGCCGGTCGCCGTAGTACTGGTACAACTGAGCCAGCAGCAGAGGGTGTGCCAGTCCCCAGCCGATGGGACCGGCCTCTTCTACGTAATTCTGCGCTGCTATGCCGACGTACGGCGCCGTCTCGGGGAACCAGCCTGCGCCGCGCACCGCGTCCCGAAAATCAGACACCGTCTTGGCATAGAACGAGGCCATGTCGAAGTCGAAGATGGCCATTTCACTCGTAGCTACAATATCTCCGCCGTACTGGAATTTTTCGCGCGCCGGACAGTCGGACTGCACACTGAACAGGTTGCTCAGCAGGGTCCATTGCACCATTTCGTGCAACTGATTGAATCGTTCGTTGGAACAGGAAAACGATCCAGCGGACTGAATGTCAGTGTTTAGTCGGAGACCTTCTACCGACTCGAGCGTCGGCGTGCCGGGATATCCGGTGACCTCCACGTAGCGGAACCCGTGAAACGTGAATCGCGGCGTGTATTCCTCCGGGTCGCCACCGCGTAGCGTATACGAGTTCGACTGCCATGCGACTTCGGGTGCTCCAGGTCCTCCACGCGGAGTACCGTCTTCCCGCAGGCCCTTGATCTGCCCGGCGACGGCAGTCATGGGATTCAGCGTGCCGTCGGGGTAGAGGCACTCGCCCATGCGCATTCGGACCGTTGTGCCGCGCGGTCCCTGCACGCGAAGCCTGACCCAGCCCGCGAAGTTCTGACCCAGGTCGAAGACGTAGACTCCGGGCGAGACTTCATTCATGCCGACAGGGGTGAGGGTTGCCGTGACCCGGATCGGCGGAATCGGCAAAGTGCGCAGTTCGCCCAGCTTCGAATCAGCCGTGGAGGCGGATTGCCAGTCCGAGGCGTCGAAGCCGGGTCGATCCCATCCCGGCGATTCCCGTCGGGCGTCATATTCCTCGCCGAGGTAAACACTGTTTCGCAGGATCGGGCCGGGAGTGACCCGCCATGTCTCATCGCTCGCCACCGTCTGCGTCGACCCATCTTCGTACTCGATGATCAGTTGTGCCCTGAGCTGAGGACGCCCGACCGCGAGAGAATCCCGAATGTTGATCCGGCCCCACATGCGCAGCGGGAGGGGATTGTACCACCCGTTGCCGAGCATGGCTGCGAGAACGTTTTCGCCATCCTCCAGCTTTTCTGTCAGGTCTTCACACGTGTAGTAGACCCGGCGTTCGAAACTGGTCCACGCTGGATCGAGAACGTGATCCGAAACGGCTTGGCCGTTCACTCGAAGCTCGCAGTAGCCCAACCCGATGGCGTACAGCCTCGCACGCTTGACTGGTTTGCCAACGTCGAAGCTCCTGCGAAACAGTGGAGCCGGATCTTCTTGGTAGAATGCCTCCTCTGCTTCCGGTTGCTCGCTCCCGTCCGAGATCCAGAATCCCGTCCAGTCGTCGGGAGAAAGCAGTCCCATTTCCCACCAGGAAATCTCGCTCCGGTCTGAAGGCCGGCCGTTCTGATCCCATACCTGTACCTGCCAGAAACACCGTTGGGCGCTGCTGAGTGGTGGCCCCTCATACTCGATGAATAGCTGCTTAGTGGATAAGACCTTGCCGCTGTCCCATAGATCTGCCTCGCCCGTCGCGAGGAGCGCTTCTGTGCTGGCTACCGCGATCCTATAGGCTGATTGGCTCTGATTGCGCGCGCCCGAGGCGGCGTCGAGCTTCCAACTGAGACGCGGGCGAAACGCATCGATCCCGAGTGGATTGCGCGTAGACTCGCATCGAAGATCGATTGGCGTAATGAGCGCATCGGTGGATCCGTGACTTGGTGTGGCCTCGGGGCTGGGCAAGACGGCCGCGGCCACCCGCGTGGTCCCGGCGGCACCTACACCGGCTACGAGTGAGCCCTTCAGGAAATCGCGTCTTTGCATTTTGGAAACCAGCTACACCTGCTCGAGTAAGGTCGGGGAAACGAAGATTTCAATGGTGCTCGAAGGTACGTGGAGCGAAGCTGGGGGCACAAGACTTATCGGTGCCGAACCATACCTGCCAACGCTTCTCCTCGAGCGTCCCGATCATTGGGGCGATCTCTCACGCTTCCGGACACGAGCGCCAGGCTAGCTGCCGGAGCCTTTCTCGCTTCCGAGTGATAACTTATTCGGGCCTCTCTCCGACATTGCTACCGTGAACACCTGGGCCCAGAACAGCGGCATCTTGCCTGTCTCGCTGGCAGGTGGCTAGCCGGTTGGGCGATAGTAGGTTCGCTGCCGAAGGATACGCGCAATGACAGACCGACTCGAACACAACATGATGTTTGCACCCCGCTACTCGGGGCCCGCGACCTGTGATGTTGTGGGCCCTGCCGAGCTCGTCGACTTGGTGGCAGTCGTGCGCGGTGACATCCCGCTGGACCTCAGGCCCTCGACCGAAGCGATCCGGGGCGCCGACCAGTGGACGTTCTTTACACGAGACATTCCCGCCGTCAACATCGGCTGCGGATCGTTCGCGGACTACCATACACCTCGCGACGACGCCGACCGCATCGATTACGAGTTGCTCGAGCGCAATACGCGGCTCGCCTATGCCGTTACGCTGGAGTTGGCCGGCGGACGGGAACCGTAGCGGCTGGGGAGACAGACGGCCACGAAGGAATCGGCCACGGAGACTGACGGTCACGGATTTCATAGGTCGCGCACTGTACTCTCCCTCGCCACATACAAATTCCGTGATCGTTTGTGTCCGTGGCCGATTATCTCCGCGACCGTTCCTGTCCGTGGCCGTCCAATCCGCGCTCGTTAACAATCAACGCCATCGTCCCACCCCCCGGCTTGACAACCTGACACCCTGTCATTACCATCTGACACCATGTCAGTCACAAGAAAGTCGTCTTCGCTGCGCGCGACTCCGCAACCGGTGCAGAAAATCGGCAAAGCGGAACGCACGCGTGCGGAAATCCTGAATGCGGCGTTGGATTTCATCTGGTCGCATCCGTTTCGTGACATGACCGTGAGTTCGTTGATGGCCTCGACAGGCGTCAGCCGCTCCGCTTTCTACCAGTATTTCGAAGATCTGCAAGAACTGATGACGACTTTGCTTCACATGGTGCAGGAGGAGATCTTCGTTGCCTCCGAACCCTGGATTGGCGGGGTAGGCGATCCCGTGGCGTTGATGCACAAGACCATGGACGGGCTGGTTCGCGTCTGCTACGAACGCGGCCCGTTCATACGCGCCATATCCGATGCCGCGACCACCGACAAGCGCTTTGAAAAAGCCTGGAGGGAGTTCCTCGGTCAGTTCGATCATGCTGCTTGTACCCGTATAAAAGCCGACCAGGAACAGGGCCTGATCCCGGATTTCGATGTTACCCCCGTCGCATTCGCTCTCAACCGTCTCAATGCCTCCACGCTCATCGACGCGTTCGGGCAGCACCCGAGAATGGACCCGGAACCCGTTCGCGAGGCGTTGGCTCGGATCTGGATTTCCACCTTGTACGGCACGGAGTGGCTCGAGAGCAGGTCCTCGAATCTCGTCCGCGCGCGGTAACCAAGGTAGAGGGGCAGGACCAGCGCCGACGGTGAACGTGAAGACGGGAAGTTGTATTGAATATGCCTATCTCGACACGACTGTTTCGTTGCATACAACAAGTAACACAAGGGGACCACCATGACATCACGATCTTTGCTACTCGGATTCTTGTCCCTGGGCCTTTTAGGATGCCAGCAGAGTCCTGACAGAACGCCGGCGACCTACGCCCAAACAACAGAGATACCTCAAGGCATTCTTACGCCCGATCGGGTCGAGACATCCATCGGTACTCTGAATTTCTTCGATGGAGCTCCGCTTCCCGAAACCGTGGATCTGGTCTATGACAACCTCGATAGGATGCGGGGTGTGGATGTATTCCTGAAGTGCATGCCTGCCGCCTCGGTGAGGCAGCTCATGCTCGGACCAGCGGAACTTGGTGCGAACAGGTTCAACAAAGTATTGATCATGGATGGGCTGCTGGATTCAAAGCCTCTCTTCTTAACAGGTAATACTTCTACACTGTATGTCCTTCCGGTTTTCGATCTAAAGACGGATGGCCCGACGGTAATTGAAGTCCCTAGGGGAATGTTAGGTGCTTTCAATGATGCCTGGTTCAGGTACATGCAGGATGTGGGTCCGCTTGGGCAGGACAAAGGTGAGGGTGGCACGTACTTGCTGTTACCACCCGACTACGAAGGCAACATTCCAGAGGGATACTTCATAGTAGAATCGCCAACCTACAGAGTCTGGACATTCATGCGTGGTTCTATTGCCAATGGTGTGGAAGCGGCGGTCAAGAATGTCAAAGACAACTTGAGGGTTTATCCATTAGCGCAGAAAGACAACCCTCCTGCAATGGAATTCATTAGCGGATCCGGCACAGCCTACAACACCATCCACGACAACGATTTCCATTTCTATGAGCATGTGGATGCTGTTATTCAGGAAGAACCGTTGGATATGATTGATGCTGAGACCCGTGGACTCTTGGCTTCAATTGGTATTGAAAAAGGCAAGGAGTTCAATCCTGACGAAAGGATGAAACGGATTCTGACAGATGCTGTTGCCATAGGAAATGCCACAGCCCGATCCATCGTATGGTACCCGAGGGTAAGTGGAAGTGTTGCCAATATGCAGGGCATTCAGATCTATCCTGACGCAAACAGTGCCTGGATGATGGGCTGGGTAGACAAGAATGTCTTCTTCAATGGCCAAGACGGACACACCATGAATTCCGATGCCAGGGTGATGTTCCACTATCCCTACACGGCCGTTACACCAGCAATGGCGGTCACGATCGCGGGGGCCGGCTCTGACTATGGCATCGCGTATGTCGATGCTGAAAAAGAACCGTTTGATGGAGCCAGGACATACAAGATCAACATTCCTGCGAATCCGCCCGCCAGAGATTTCTGGGCGTTAACGCTCTA
>Ga0209536_100008127_pt1 | contig 15797 bp, 14 predicted proteins | sample DeeMarSeWOR28_12_FD_187461 | JGI IMG/M metagenome (GOLD analysis project Ga0209536, IMG submission 187461) | Marine sediment microbial communities from White Oak River estuary, North Carolina - WOR-2-8_12 (SPAdes) (version 2) | ecosystem: Environmental > Aquatic > Marine > Intertidal zone >...
GGGTCGTTATCGGACATAGTTATAATTTGCTGATATATCGAATTTAGCACTGGTTTTGGGTTTTCGCGACGCGGATTGCCGCGACTGAGCTCTAACGGGGATAAACCCCGGAATACCATGCACATGCGAGGGGTTGGGATTTCTGTCGCCCGTGCTATCGTTGTGCTCCATCGATTCCAGATTTCTGCCCATGAGATCATTTACCTGCCACTGCGGTAACAAGCTGTATTTCGAGAACAGTGTATGCCATGCCTGTAAACGCAAGCTTGGCTTTCTACCTGACGAAAACAGCATGAGTGCGCTCGAGCCGGAAGGGGACAACCGATACCGTGCGATGTTAAACGGCCGTATCTATCGCACCTGCAAGAACTATCACGAATTCGAAGTCTGTAACTGGATGGTGGCGGACGACTCACCCGAACAACTCTGCCAGTCTTGCGAGCTGACGGAGGCCATTCCCGACCTTACCGAGCCAGGGAACATCAAGCTCTGGTACCGCATCGAGAAAGCCAAGCGCCGGCTTCTGTATACACTGAAAACACTCGGACTGCCGGTGGAGGGACGAAAGACCGACCCGGTTGGCGGTTTGACGTTTCGTTTTCTGGCGGACGACCCGGCGCGTTCGGAATTCGCAGATGAAGTGGTCCCGGGCGGACAGGTGATGACCGGCCATATCACCGGCACTATTACCATCAACCTGGCAGAAGCGGATCCAAGCACGCGCGAAGAAACTCGCGAGAAGATGAACGAAAGCTATCGCACCCTGCTTGGGCACTTTCGACACGAGTCGGGACACTTTTACTGGGAAAAACTAGTTCGCGATACGGACTGGATTACCGAGTATCGCAAGCTTTTCGGCGATGAAACCCGGGACTACCAGGGCGCCCTGCAACTGTATTATTCACAGGGACCAATCGCCACCTGGCAAACAAGCTGGATCAGCGCCTATGCGTCTGCGCACCCCTGGGAAGATTTTGCTGAAACCTGGGCGCATTACCTGCACATGATCGATACCCTGGAAACTGCGAACGACTATGGGTTTTCAGTTCGAGGCCAGGACGCTGTTTCGGCCGCCGGTGACGAGAAATTTACCGCCGCCTATCTAGCCAGTCTCTCGCTGGAGGATTTGTTGGACGATTGGGTAAGTTTAACGGATGCACTCAACGCGATGAACCGAAGTATGGGATTGCCCGACGCGTATCCGTTTTACCTGTCAGACCACGTCAGGTCCAAGATCGATATGATTCACCGCCTGGTTCAGGCCAGTCGTACCTAGTCTTTCTCCCAATCAAATTTGGGCAGACGATTAAACGCACGTCTCAGCCCGTCATTCCAGCTCTTCTGCAGCGACTTGTACATCGGCGATGCCAGCTTGTAACTCAGGTGGTGCGGGTCGGTTAGCGAGGCGGCGGTGTACAGCGCCAGTTCTATGGGCGGGCCGACAGAAATATTACTTCGCATGGTGGAGTCCAGCGATACCAACGCACAGCGCGCGGCATCGTTCAGCGACGAGTCAGATGTGATAATCCGATCGAGAATCGGCTTGCCGTACTTGGTCTCACCAATTTGCAGAAACGGTGTGTCCACCGACGCGCTGATGTAATTGCCTTCCGGGTAGACCAGGTAAATATCGTGCTCCTGGTCCTTGATCTGGCCGCCGAGAATAAAGCTGGCAGCAGCGGAGCCGCCATTCTTTTCGACTGCCTCCTGGTATTCGCCTTGCTGGGCCTGGCTGAGGTCACCAATGTAGCTGGCCACGTCGAACAGATGCGTTGCCTTTTTTAGATTAAAAGTTGCCCTGGGATCGTCCAGGTCACGTTGAATGCCGTTGATCACCGCCTGCGTGGTGGCAAGATTGCCGGCTGAGAGAATAGTAAAGACGCGATCATCCTCCCAGGTAAACTGGAACATCTTGCTACTGGTACGAACATAGTCGACACCGGCATTCGTGCGCGAGTCCGACGCGAACACAATTCCTTCATTGGTTTTAATAGCAAGGCAGTAGGTCATCAAATCGATCCAATAGGTTCAGCGGTAGTGCAAACACGTAAAGTGTGCACAAACATGGTGCGATTTATATTCTTTATTCCAATATTTTACAATCATAAGTCATTCGTTTATGTTGGATGCAGTTAACTGATTTCACCGGTTTTTTATCAAAATGGCCATCCGCTGGGGCAGCTATAAAAGCAAGGACTTCTACGATGAGTTGATCCGCGTTGCCGGTAAACCCAGGCCTGTCGCCAACACCCTTTGCCGCTACCTGAGCGACCTCAAGGATCGCGATATCGAGGAATACAAGACCGCGGCCGAGCTGGCGATCCAGGTGATGGGCATTACCTTTACGGTCTACTCTGAGGAAGAGGGTTCAATCGACCGCGCCTGGCCTTTCGACATCATTCCGCGGGTTATCCCCCGCTCGGAATGGAAACAGATCGAAAAAGGCCTGGTGCAGCGGGTCAAGGCGCTCAACCTGTTCATTGATGATCTCTATCACAAGCAGCAGATAGTCAAAGACAAGGTATTCCCGGCCGAGTTACTGCAGGACTCGGTGAATTTTCGCAAACAATGCGTCGGTGTAAAGCCGCCTAAAGGGATCTGGGCGCATATTTGCGGATCGGATCTGGTGCGCGACAAGGATGGAACGGTCTACGTGCTGGAAGACAACCTGCGCGTGCCTTCCGGCGTCTCCTACATGCTGGAGAATCGGCTGGTGATGAAGCGTGTGTTCCCCGACCTGTTCGAGGAATCCAACATCCTGCCAGTGGACGATTATCCTTCGCAATTGCATGACATGCTCACCGCCATGTCGCCGAGAAAGGTCAAGCAACCAGAGATCGTGGTGCTGACTCCCGGTATCTACAACTCTGCCTATTTCGAGCATGCCTACCTTGCCCAGCAGATGGGCGCAGAGTTGGTGGAAGGCAGGGATCTCGTGGTCGAAAAAGACATTGTCTACATGCGCACGATCTCCGGGTTGTCTCGCGTCGACGTCATCTATCGCCGCATTGATGATCTGTTTCTGGACCCGGCAGGGTTTGGCACCGATTCCATGCTTGGGGTGCCCGGTCTGTTGAAGGCATGGAAGGCCGGGAATGTCGCGTTAGTCAACGCGCCCGGTGCCGGCGTCGCGGACGACAAGGTCGTTTATTCCTATGTGCCCGAAATCATCAAGTACTATCTCGGTGAAGAACCAAAGATCCCGAATGTGCCGACCTATCGCTGTTTCAATAAAAAGGAGCGGGATCACGTCATCGCCAATATCGACAAGCTGGTGATCAAGCCGGCGAATGAGTCCGGTGGTTATGGCATGTTGATTGGTCCGCAGGCATCCAAAAAGGAACGCGATCATTTCGTTCGACTGATCCGGCGTGATCCGCGCAACTACATCGGCCAACCCCTGTTGGCGCTGTCTACCGCGCCGACCCTGGTGGGTAACCGGGTTGAGCCAAGACACCTGGATCTGCGGCCTTTTATTCTTTCCTCCGGTGACCATACCTATGTCACCACCGGCGGGCTAACGCGTGTCGCATTGCGCAAGGGTTCCACGGTAGTGAATTCCTCGCAGGGTGGCGGCAGCAAAGACACCTGGATCATGGAGGACTAGGCCGATCATGCTTTCACGCGTAGCAGAAAACATTTACTGGCTGGCACGCTATGTCGAGCGTGCAGAAAATACCGCGCGCCTGATCAACGTGAACACCAACCTGATGCTGGATCTGCCAAAGTTTGCACGTCCCGGTTGGGAGCCGATCGTTGAAATCCTGGGCGCGGACAACGGCGGAGAAGGCTTGCCCGAGGACGCAGACGAACGTTCGGTGTTGCACTACCTGATTTCTGATACGAACAACCCGGCTTCGATCCTGAGCTCGCTGCTGATGGCGCGGGAAAATGGCCGCACCATTCGCGACATTATTCCGCGTGAGGCGTGGGAGAAGGTAAATGACCTCTACCTGGTCGCCAAGCAGGATGCCGGTAAAGGCATTTCAAAACGCGGTCGTTATGATTATCTCGGTAGCGTGATCTCCGGCGCACAGACCCTGACCGGTGTATTGGCGGGAACCATGCTGCACGATGACGGGTACAGTTTCCTGAGAATGGGTCGTAACCTCGAGCGCGCCGACATGACCACGCGAATCATCGATGTCCGCACGGCCGACCTGCTGGAAGAGATGCACGAGGACCTGACGCCATTCGAGAATATCCAGTGGATGAGCGTCCTAAAATCGCTCACCGGTTATCAGATGTATCGTCGCACCATCCAGGTGAGAATCCAGCGACCGGAAGTGCTGCGCTTCCTGTTCCAGGAAAAGCGGTTTCCGCGCGCCTTCTATCACACCGTTTGCGAGGTAGAGGAGTGTCTGACCAGTCTTCCGCATAACAAGGAGCCCCTGGCCAAACTCAGGCCCTTGCAGGATAAGGTATTGAAGGCGGATCCCGCGAAGCTCAGGCAGGAGCAGCTGCACAAGTTTATCGACAAGCTGCAGCTGGGGCTGGCCGGGGTACACAACGTGATCGGCAAGACCTATTTTCTGCATTCGTAACCGCGTTTTCCGGCCAAACCCCGTAGACCGCTAACGGGTGGAAATCACGTATAATCCCCCGCATGAACCTGATCATTCTCGACCGGGACGGCACGATCAATTACGACTCCGACGACTACATCAAGTCGCCACAGGAGTGGTTGCCGATACCGGGCAGTATCGAGGCCATCGCCCGCCTCAATCGAGCCGGCTACAAGGTCGTGGTTGCCACCAACCAGTCCGGCGTGGCCCGCGGCTACTTCGATATGGATGTATTGAACCGCATCCACAACAAGATGATCGACGCCGTGCGTGATCATGGCGGAGAAATCGATGGCATCTTTTTCTGCCCGCACGGCCCGGATGATGGCTGCAAGTGCCGAAAGCCGAAACCGGGATTGTTCCAGGAAATCGTGAAGCGTCTGAATACCAATCTTGCCAACGTTTACGCAGTCGGCGACTCCAAACGCGATATTGAAGCGGCACGAGCCGGCGGCGCTATCCCGATCCTGGTGCGTACCGGCAAGGGTGAGCGCACGTTGGCCAAGCCGGAACCGGAATTTCTCGAGGGCGTGCCCGTGTTTGATGACCTCGCCGCATTCACCGATAGCCTGCTGTCCGAAAAGATAAAGGTATAACCGTGCAACTACTTGCATCCCTGATTTATCACGCGATTACCGTCGTCTCGCTCATACTTTATGTGCCCATTGTCTTGCTGACCTTCCCGTTTCCCTACCGGGTTCGCTTCGGTGTGGCGACCCAGTGGGCGACTTTCATGATTTGGCTGGGGAAGGTGCTCTGTGGCATGCGATACGAAATCGAAGGCAGGGAAAATATCCCGACCACGCCGACGATCGTGATGGGTAAGCATCAGTCCACCTGGGAGACCTACGCCTTTCAGCAGATTTTTCCGCCACAGGTATGGGTGTTGAAGCGCGAATTGTTGCGGTTGCCGTTCTTCGGTTGGGGCTTGGCACTGATGGAGCCGATCGCGATCAATCGTGCCGCCGGTCATCGCGCGGTGGAGCAAATTATCCAGCAGGGGCGGGCGCGACTCGATAGTGGCAAGTGGGTCGTGATCTTTCCGGAAGGCACACGCGTACCCAGAGGCAAGCGTCGCAAGTATGGCCTCGGTGGTGCGGTGCTCGCCGCCGAAACCGGGTACCCGGTTTTACCGGTGGCCCACAATGCCGGAACCTACTGGCCACGGCGTAGCCTGAAGCTTTATCGTGGCACTATCCGCGTTGCCATCGGCCCGGTGATTGACCCGACCGGACTTAGTGCCGAGGAAATTCGTGACCGGGCCCAGGACTGGATCGAAACCAAAATGATGGAACTCGAAGGTCGGAACGAAATGGCGGAGCTGATCACCAGGCGCCACCCGGGCAAGTCATAAAAGACCCGAAAAATTTCGATTACTCGGTGAGATTGTCGATTGCCACCGGCACAATATCATCGGCTGGCTCAAAGCCGAAAACTTTTCCGTAAAAATACAGTTCCGCTTCGAGCGCGCGTGCAATGGACGCAGCGCGACGGAAGCCGTGCTGCTCACTCTCAAACGTAACATAAGCCACGGCAATGCCTTTGGCTCGCAGTACCGCAACCATGGCCTCGGCCTGCGACGGCGGCACCACCTTGTCTTCGAGTCCCTGCAAAAATATGACCGGGCAGGACAGCCGTTCGGCAGCATGTATCGGTGAGCGCGCCTGATACAGCGCTTGCTGCTCCGGATAGGGCCCCACCAGTCGATCCAGGTAACGCGCCTCGAACTTGTGGGTATCGCGTACCAGGGTCTCCAGATCACCGATTCCGTACAGCGAGGCACCGGCCTTGAAGGTATGGCCAAAGGTAAGGGCACAGAGCGTGGTATAGCCCCCGGCACTGCTGCCGCGGATGATGGCACGTTCCGGATCAATGTCTCCGCGCTCGGCTAGGTAGCGAACGCCCGCTTCGCAGTCGGCGACATCGGCCACGCCCCAGTTGCCATTCAGCTGTTCGCGATAGGCGCGACCGTATCCGGTGCTGCCGCGATAGTTGACGTCGAGTACGCCAAAGCCGCGACTGGTCCAGAACTGAACCTTGAAGTTCAGAGTGCTACCGGTGGCCGCGGTCGGGCCGCCGTGGCTGATGACGATCAGCGGTGGTTTCAGGTGCTCCGGCCCGGCAAAGGATTTGTTGGTCGGTGCGTAGAAAAAACCGTACGCAGTCGCTTCCTCGCTCGTCGGAAACGAGACCGGTTCGGCAACGGACAGATAACCCGGATCAATGTCGACCTTGTTTGATTGCCTGATAGTCCCGGTGACACGCCCGGGCAGGCTGATCTCGGCGAGCTCGAGCACGTGCGATGGCGAGCCTCCAAGGTATACCGCTCGTGACGGTGTCGCCTGGACGCCGCTGATGTCCTGGTACGGCGTATCGACGCGTTGAAGTTCACCGGTATTGCAACACACGATAGCGAGCGACCAGGCCCCTTGCTGGCAGTAGGCACAAATGATCTGGTCGGGTGACTGAAAGGCGTAGGTCGACATGCCGAACACCCACTGCGGCAGTCCAAACTCGGCGTCGAACTCGCACAGTATCTCGGGGCCGGAGCTTTCATAACGGTAGAGGTTCCACCAGCCGGTGCGATCCGAGACAAAGTAGAGCCGGCCGTCCGGTGACCAGCGCGGCTGAAACACGGACTCCCTGTCTCCCCCGGCAATGACCTGCGCCGGCTCAATCTCACCTCCCGATGACAGTTGTGCCAGGAGCAAATCAGTACTGTCCCAGGGCATGTCGGGATGGCGCCAGGCGAGCCAGGCCAGTTGCCGCCCGTCCGGGCCCAGTGTCGGCGAAGCGTAGAAATCGTAGCCGCTGTGTAGTGTGGCGATCTCGCGACTGGAAAGATTTATCTCGACGAGGCGGTTTTCCGGTTCGCCTTCGCCACGGTGGTCCTCACAGACGCAGATAAGACGGTCAAGTTTTTCATCGACGACGATATCGGCGAAGCGCAAGCCTTGTTCCGAAAAAACACAATCTGGCGTCGCCCCGGAACGGGTGCGATAGATGCCCTGGTCGCTGTCGTTGACGAAGTACACCTCGCCGTTGCAAACGGTATAGACGCCACCGCCGTATTCATGCACACGCGAGCGGGCACTGAACGGTGATGCAATAACGTCGCTGATCTCGTGCGACGGTGAGTGCATGACGATAACCTGCCTACCGTTTTCTGCCGGCCGCTTCTCAATCCAGTAGGTGATTTCGCCGTCGAGGCGGGGTTGATCGAGACCGATAGTCTGGCCAGCTATCAGGTCGGTACCAATGGGGGATTGCCAGCTTCCGAAGGCTGCAAGCTTTCTGGTCACAAGCGGAATACTAGGCGCCGTCGTTCGACAGCAGTTGCTCCAGTTTTGCCTGGGACAGCGTACCAACGCTGACCTGGCTGATTTGACCATTCCTGACCGTCATTACAGTCGGGGTGGCGATCAAGCCAAAGTCACGCGCCAGCTTCGGGTGCTCGCTAATGTCCACGGCAAAAACATTCTTGTGTTGGTCAGACATGGCCTTGACTACTGGTGTCATTGCCTTGCACGCGCGGCAATGGGGTCCGTAGAAATAGAACATGGCGCTTTCATCGTGATCGAGGGCCCGGCCGCTGAGTTCGCTGACATCGGGTACCGCCTTGCCAATGCTGCGCTTCATGCGCGCATTCATACCGAATCGCAGGGCCAGGGCCAGCAGTATGATAACGGCGACGGTTGTCAGAAAGGGATCCATGGTGTCAGCAATGTACCGGGAACCGGCGAAGGAGAAAAGCGCCCGCTAACTTTACGAACTGGCGTTGGCCAGTGCTGCGAACTCCGCAACCGTGAGCGTCTCCGGGCGACGAATCGGGTCGATACCGACGGTACGAATGACTTCAGCGTCGATGATCTCTCGCAACGAGTTACGCAAGGTCTTGCGACGCTGGGCAAACGCTGCCTTAACAACAAGCGCGAAATGATCAGCATTGTCTACCGCGATGGGTGAATCGAGCGGCGTCAGCCGTACCACTGCCGAGTCCACCTTCGGCGGCGGGGTAAAGGCACCCGGTCCGACGTTAAAACAGCGTTCAATCTGGCAGTACCATTGCGACATCACCGACAGGCGACCGTAATCCTTGTTACCGGGCACGGCGCAAAGGCGGTCGACCACCTCTTTCTGCAACATAAACAACATGTCGGCGATACACTGACGCTGGCGAAACAGATGGAATAGTAACGGTGTCGAGATGTTGTAAGGCAAGTTGCCAATCAGGCGCAGCTTCTTGCCGGCCTCGGCCAGTCCGCAAAAATCAAACTCCAGCGCGTCTACCTCATGAATCGTTACCGATGACTGCGCGGCAAATTCATTCACCAGGGCCGCCGCCAGGTCGCGGTCAATCTCGACGGCATCGAGGCGTTCTACCCGGGGTGCAAGTTCGCGCGTGAGTACGCCCGGGCCGGGCCCGATCTCCACCGCGCGATCCGTCGGCTGTGGTCGAAAGGCGTTGATGATGCGGCCGACGACTGCGCGGTCGTGAAGAAAATGTTGACCGAAGCGTTTCTTCGGGCGGGGTGTGCTCATGCCTGAACCATGCGTTCGGCCATGTCGATCGCGGCCAGCAGGCTGCCGCTTTCGATGTCGCCGGTGCCGGCGCGTTCGAGTGCAGTGCCATGGTCTACCGAGGTACGAATAATGGGCAGGCCCAGGGTGATATTCACTGCCTGGCCAAAACCCGCGTACTTCAGGACCGGCAGGCCCTGGTCGTGATACATCGCCAACACCACGTCGGCGTCGGCCAGCAGGCGCGGGGTAAATGCTGTGTCTGCCGGCAACGGGCCGCGGATGCGCAGGCCCTCGCCTTCGAGGCGGTCAATCACCGGGGCGATGGTATCGATTTCCTCGTGGCCCAGGTATCCGGATTCGCCGGCATGGGGATTGAGGCCACACACCAGTATGCGTGGCTGGGCGATTCCAAAGCGCTGGATCAAGTCGTGCTGAAGGATGCGGATGATCTGCTCGAGCCGGGGCTGGGTAATGGCATCGCTAACACGACTCAGTGGAATGTGGGTGGTCGCCAGAGCCACGCGCAGGTTGTCGGTCGCCAGCATCATGACCACCTGATCGGTCTGGCAGCGGTCGGCCAGAAACTCGGTGTGGCCGGTAAAGTGGATGCCGCTTTCATTAATCACTCCCTTGTGTACCGGGCCGGTCACCAGGGCATCGAATTCGCCTGACAGGCATCCGTCGACGGCGCGTTCAAGGGTTTGCAGCACGTAAGCACTGTTGCGCGCATCAAGGTGACCTGGCCTGACGACGACCTCGGCGGGAACGGATAACAGACTGATGCCTGCCTCAGTGCCGGCATGCCATTCAGGCAGGTCGATGGATTGGCCCAGTTGCACCGCGCGGTCAAGCAGCGTCTGGTGATCGGCGATGACGACGATGTGACGGTCGGCAGGCGAGGGATGTTGTGCCAGCTTGATGGCCAGGTCCGGTCCGATACCGGCCGGTTCACCCGGTGTCAGGGCAATGACTGGTTTGTGTTTGCTCATCCGGTGGAAAGGACCGTTATGCGTTGGCCCGTTATGACAGGCTCAGGTGCCCGGGTCAGGAATGATTTCAACATAGGCCTGGTCGCGAAGTTCGCGTTGCCACTGCTGCAATCGTTCCTCGGCCTTGCGCGCATGAATCTGTTGCTTGGCGCTGAGGCGCTGACGCTCGTTGCCCAGGTCCTGGGTGCGTCGATCCAGCACCTGGATCAGGTGCACACCAAAACGGGTTTGCACCGGCTTACTGATTTCACCTGGCTTCAGCTGCTCCATCGCCTTCTCAAATTCCGCTACCAGTTGTCCCGGGCTCATCCAGCCGAGGCTGCCACCCTGCGAGGCACTACCCGCGTCTTCGGAATGTGCGCGGGCCAGGACATCAAACTTTTCACCGGCCAGCGCCCGTTCGCGTAAGCGGTTAAGTTTGTCCGTCGCCGCGTCGAGGGACTGGACCTCGCTGGGTTTTAGCAATATGTGGCGCACATTGGTCTGCGTGACCACGCCGCTGGCCTGGCCACCACGTTTTCCGTTCAGGCGTAGCAGATGATAGCCATTGGCGCTTTCCAGTACCGGCGTAATCTCACCCGGGCGGATGGATTCCAGTGCGCTGACAAACACATCCGGCAGTCGGCCGGCCTCGCGCCAGCCAAGGCCACCACCCTTGAGAGCATTGGGCCCCTTGGAGTAGGTAATAGCCATTTTCTCGAAGGACTCACCGGCGAGTAGTTTCTCGCGTATCTGGTTTGCCAGCTCCACCGCCTGTTTGCGTTCCTCACTGGGCGCCGATTCACCAACAGCGATGAGAATATGCGAGAGGTTAAAGTCCTGCTCTGCGCCTCGCTGGCCCTGTTCGCTCAGGAAATTGTCGACTTCGCTCTCCGATACCTGGATCTCGCGATTGATTTCCTGGTCCACCAGCTGACGCATTAGCAACTGGCGACGAAAGTCCTCGCGTAGCTGGCTCTGGCTGACACCGTCCCGTTCCACCTTTTTAAGGAAGGCGGGCAGGCTCATGCCATTCTGACGGGCGACGCCCTCTATTACCTGGTCGATCTCGGCCTCGCTCACCTGGATGCCACGTCGTTTTGCCGTATCCACCTGCAGTTGCTCCAGTATCATGGCCTCGATGACCTGGCGCTCCAGAATTTCGTTGGGGGGCAATGCGATATTGCGCTGGGCGAGGTTGCGTCGCGCCGAGCGCATGCGCGCCTCGACCTCGGACTGCATGATCACGGAATTCTCGACCACGACCATGATGCGATCCAGCGAAATCACCGGCGCCGGTTTGCTGGCGGCATGCGAGGCGGCCGGCATGATGCCGAGGCCAGCAATCAACAGGGCACGAACGAGGTATGTAACGGGATGAGGCATGGTGTTGTGTGGCGGCGGTCTACTTGCCGAGAATCATATCACGATCAACCGGTTGTCGTATTAACCCGGGAGATCAGTCAAAAACACTTTGTTCCAGCGGCATGTCGCTGGTGATACCGGTCTCGAAGCCTGCCAGTCCCTTGAAGATCAGCTGGAACGAGAAGCTGCTGACCTGGAGCCCGTCCTGATCGACGCGCTGCCCTGCAAGCGCACGGAACGACCAGCAGCAGGTCTCATACTGCAATCCGGCAAAGCTGTCCTGGTTTTTCTTGTCCTGGATCGAATATTGACTGCGTGCCAGCACCGCCCATTTGCTCGTGACCGGCCACTGACCGGAGATATCCACCAGTTCCTGGATACCGTCCTCGAAGCGATAGCCGATGTTGAAGATGCGGTCCCTGGCGGGCCGGTATTGCAGAAACTGGCTGTTCTTGCGCGTATTGTTGTTTTCCGTATCGAACAACAGGCTGCTGCGCAGGTACCAGTGACTGCCAAGCCAGGCAGTGACCTCGCCGGCGATGTCCGACGACCCGGCAGTTTGCGCCGGTAGCGGTGGTATCTCGGCAGATACTTTCCGATCCGAAAAATAATAGGTCTGACCGAGGCTGGCGGTCAGTCGTTCCGAACCGGTGCTGTTGTCAATCAGGCGCGTGGTCACGGCCATGGTCAACTGGTGCGTGTCACCGACACGGTCAGCGCCGATAAAGCGATTGTCCTGAAACAGCGAGTTGAAGCTGAACGTCGGGATCGAGGTGTCAAAAACCGGCAGTGTGCTCTGGTCCACGTAGGGGGAATAGACATAAAACAGTCGCGGCTCCAGCGTCTGTTTCATCGCCTGCTGTTTTACGGTGACCGGCCGCTCGAACACCAGGCCGGAATCAATACTGCCAATCGCGGTGGCGAACGCGTCGTCGCTACCCACGGTTCGGTCAAGGTAACTGCTGTAGTAGGCGGCGACTTTGGGCCGGATGAACCCGGACTGGCCGCGCATGGGATAACTGATAGTCGGTTGCAGGTGTACCCGGCGCGCGCTTTCCTCGGTGTCGTGCTGGAACGCAGTGGCGCTGCCGAACAACTGGTAGCTCAGCGCGCTATTGCGCTCTGCCGGTCGCCAGTTCAGCGTCAACTGCGGCAGACGGGCATAGGGATAGTCAGCAGGGGCAATAGATTTGTCCAGGGTCTGGAAATTGGACACCTCGGCACCCAGTTGCCAGTCGCTTCTCTGGTAGTTGAGTCGCACTGACTGTGGCAGGTGCGTCTGGCTGCTGGTGGACAGCTGCGTTGCAAAGTCATCGAAGTAATCTTGGTCCGATACCCAGTTCAGGTTGGCCGACCCGCTGAGATGCTGGCTGAGCTGTTGCTGGTGCTTGTACGCTACGCCGGTTCGACTGGTACCGGTTACCGAATCGTTGGGCAGGGCCTCGACCTCGGCAATGCCGTGATAGCTGCTTCCGAGATATCGAAACTGGGTCTGCAGTTGCGTGCCACGGCTGGACATGAAGCGCGGCTTGAACGTCGCATCGTAGTTAGGTGCGATGTTCCAGTAATACGGCACGGTGAAATAGGTCCCCATTTTGTCGGTACTGCCAAAGTCAGGCAGGAGGAAGCCACTGCGGCGATTGTCGCCCAGCGGAAAGCTCAGGTAAGGGGAATAGAAAATCGGTACGCCAAGCAGGTTGATGCTGGCGTGCCGGGCCGTACCCGTGGCGCTGTCCTGGTCGATCTCGATTTCCTTCGCCTTCAGGTACCAGTCCTCGTTATCCGGGCGACAGGTGGTGTAACGTACGACCTTCAGTTTCAGACGGCTCTTGGAGACAAATACAATGCGCTCCGCGTTGCCGCGACCGCGGCTACCACTGAGACTGAAGCCACCGATTTCGGCATAACCGGTATAGTCATTCAGGTTCAGCAAGCTATGGGTGGACGAGTAGCTGCCGGCCTCGAGCGAGTCGAACTTCACATCGCCAGTTGCCTCGACGGTATTTTCCGTCTTCTTATAGACTGCGCGCTCGGTCTGGATACGATGCTCACCCTTTAGTATCACCACATTGCCGGTCAGGATCACGGTTTCATCATCAAGAGACTCAATCCGATCCGCGCTGACACGCAGGACCTCGGCATCTGCCAGTGCCGCTTTCTCCAGCTCGGTTACCAGTTTTTGCCGTGTGGTCGACGGTACCGGGCAGCCGAGGCCCTCTCCCGCGATCACCGGGGAAAAATGCGCCAGCAACAACAGCGCCGCGACTGGAAAAAGGGTGTGCTTGGCAGACGAAAGGGGCATCAAGGGCAAGACGGTTGTTGTTTGCACCATAAAATTGCATAGAATCAGGGCACCATCAAGCAAATGCTTTTCACTGCTACTATCGCATTACGCGTTTAACGGAATCTCATGTCGCAGGATCAACGCCGCGAACAATTAAAGCACTGGCTCGCCGGTTTATTCGGCGTTACATCGATTTCGGTGGAACCGGCGTCTTCAGATGCCAGTTTCAGGCGTTATTTTCGTTTCTCTGTTGATCAGCAGAGCTACATTGTCATGGATGCGCCACCGGAAAAGGAGAATAGCGAGCCATTTATCCGTATCGGCAAACGTTTTTACGAGCTGGGACTGAATGTTCCGAAGATAATCGATCAGGATATCGATCAGGGCTTCCTGTTATTGAGTGATTTGGGCGATAACGTTTACCTGTCGCAATTACATACCGATACGGTAGAGCGCCTCTACGGCGACGCTCTGGGCGCTCTGGCGATGTTACAGGCCGGTACATCGATTGAAGAGGGTTTTTTGCCCCCTTACGACGCAAAATTATTGAATACCGAGATGGAATTGTTCCGAGAATGGTATCTCGGGCGTCATCTGGGCGTTGAGTTGACCTCAACACAGCACCAGCAGCTTGATGATGTGTTTGCTCTGCTGCGGGAATCGGCTTTGGCTCAACCACAGGTGTGGGTGCATCGCGATTTCCATTCACGAAATCTCATGGTTACGCCGTTAAACAACCCCGGCGTCCTGGATTTTCAGGACGCAGTACTGGGCCCGGTGACCTATGATCTCGTTTCACTGTTGCGTGATTGCTACATTCGCTGGCCAAGGGCGCAGGTAATTGGCTGGGCCGAGGGTTATTTCCGGCTCGCGCGACAATCCGGTATCCCGGTGGGGAATGATATTGAGCAGTTCATCGCCTGGTTTGATCGTATGGGCGTGCAACGCCACCTCAAGGCCAGCGGGATATTCGCCCGACTGTGTCATCGTGACGGCAAATCCGGCTATCTGGAGGATATTCCGCGCACACTCGGCTATGTCATGGACGTATGTGAGCAATATGATGATCTGAAACCGCTCGCGGAACTGATCGATACGTTGAACATCCCCTACGAGCCGGTCGAATGAAGGCAATGATCCTCGCTGCCGGTCGTGGCGAACGCATGCGACCACTGACCGATACCGTTCCCAAGCCGCTGCTGGAGGTTGGCGGCAAGCCCCTGATCGCCTACACGGTTGAATTGCTGAAGGCGGGCGGAATCGATGAGATCGTGGTGAATTATGCTCACCTGGGACAACAAATTGTTGATTACCTGGGCGATGGCAGAGATTTCGGTGTATCGATTCGCTACTCGGATGAATCCAGTGGCGCGCTTGAAACCGGCGGCGGTATCTTCAAGGCGTTAGGCCTGCTGGACGATCATCCGTTTGTGGTGATTAACAGTGATGTCTGGACAGATTTTCCAATCGAGCGCCTTCCGTGTGATCTGCCGGGACTGGCGCACCTGGTCATGGTAGACAATCCACCTCATCATACGACGGGCGATTTTTATCTCAATCAAGCGCTGGTCAACCTGAATCAAGGCAGGAAGTTGACCTTTAGTGGTATTGGCGTCTATTCGCCCAGGTTGTTTTCCGGTTCACACGGGGGAAGCTTTCCGCTGGCACCGATTCTGCGCGACGCGATCGTCAGAAAGCAGGTTACGGGGGAATACTACCGGGGAAGTTGGGTCGATGTTGGTACGCCGCCGCGATTGCAGGAGTTGAACGAGTTTATTTCGGCGGGAAAGCCGCACAGGTAGTGCTGTTGCAGGCCTGTTTTGGCTGGCGTTTGCGCAAACAGGCAAAGAAAAAGGCCGGTACCGTGGCGCAATACTGCCTGGTAAAGCCGGCCTTCAGTGTTTCCCGGTCGCCCCGGCGAACCGGGGCGAATGGAAACAGGACTAACTAGCGACGCTTGGTCGTTTTCTTCTTGCTAGTTTTCTTTTTAGCCTTTTTCTTGGCTTTCTTTTTAGTTTTCTTTTTAGCCTTTTTCTTGGCTTTCTTTTTAGCCTTTTTCTTGGCTTTCTTTTTAGCCTTTTTCTTGGCTTT
>Ga0209536_100008128_pt1 | contig 15797 bp, 14 predicted proteins | sample DeeMarSeWOR28_12_FD_187461 | JGI IMG/M metagenome (GOLD analysis project Ga0209536, IMG submission 187461) | Marine sediment microbial communities from White Oak River estuary, North Carolina - WOR-2-8_12 (SPAdes) (version 2) | ecosystem: Environmental > Aquatic > Marine > Intertidal zone >...
GATCAGGCGCAGCGAGCTGCTGATAATGTAGTACGGAACGCCCAGATAGTGCAGTGCATCCACCGCCGCGGCGGCGTCCTGGCTGTGGATGGTGGCCAGCACGAGGCGGCCCGACATTGCAGCCCGGGCGGCGACGATCGCCGAGTCCCTGTCTCTGATTTCCCCTACCATGATCAAGTCCGGATCCATACGAAGAATAGTGCGCAGGCCCTGATACATAGTCAGGCCGTGGTCCTCGTTGACCTCAAGCTGCTGGCTGTTTGGCAGCCTGAATTCCACCGGGTCTTCTATCGAGAAGGCCACGAGGGAACTAAGGTCTCGCGAAGAAGTCATCGAATACATAGTCGTCGTCTTTCCCGAGCCAGTGATGCCTGCCACCAGGATCAGGCCGCTGAGCGAATCCAGTGATTCGGTAATGCTCTTCATATGCTCAGCGGAAAAGCCGAGATTGGCCATTTCCAGCTCTTTTTCGGGCATGCTGAGAATTCGCAGATGGCCGCATTCTTCGCCGTCCATCGGCACAATCGTAACGCGAATGTTCTTGTCCCGCTGGTCATCATCCCGCCATCTCATCTGCCCTTCCTGGGGCGCAGCTAATGACTTCGATGCGCTCACGCCGGCGGCAGCCTTTATCTGATTGAGCAGCTTGCGGCCCTCCTTTTGCGACAAACGCCGTTTCTCGTGTACGATACCGTCGACTCTGAACAGGACCAGCATCCCTCCATCGACGACGTTAAGGTGGATATCCGTAGCCTCTTCGTAGATGGCATTTAAGATGAAAGTATTCAGTGGATCGGGATACAACGCCTCGTCTATGATCAAATTCATGCTATTCTTCTTGTTCGCTTCTGCCATAGTCTCACCGCCTGATCATCTAAGAGATAACTTGGTTGTCGGTCGTTCTCTAACATTTCCTTCACGTCGATTGAGGCAGTATTATAAATGTTCCCGCCAAACAGGCAATAACTATTTCACTTTCAATACGCCTTTTCTCACAGCAATTTCGACGGATGCGCAGCAATGAGATCTTGAAGATTCAGCGCAAAAACAAGAAAGAAGCTCTGTCTGTGGCGGCGTTTCTCTGTTAAAATCCGCCGCGCATTTGCTCGGCTCTGGTGGCTTCCTTGAGAGTCTTCTTTTCCTTAGGCGTCAGGCTCTGGAGGCCGGACTTGTGCACCTTTTCGAGAATGCGGTCAAGTTCCACCTGTAGATCCTGCTGCGAGGTCATCTGCTTTTTCCATCGCGAGGTCCGAATCTTCGTCGTGAATTGGTCGCGCCACGATCGTGAGAACACGTAGGCAGCTCCCGCCGCCATGCCCGCCAGGTGGGCTGCGTGGCCGCCGGCGTTGGGCCCCTTTGTTATCACGTAGAAGAAGTACATGATGGTCAGCCCGATAGCTGCGACTCTTATCGGGACGGGAAAGAACATTATGAACACAACGAAGTGCGGGAAGAGGATCGCACATGCGGCCAGCATGCCGAGTATGGCGCCCGAGGCCCCTACCATGGGCGCTGGCGCCAGGAAGTTGCAGACGGTGAGAAGTGTGTAGAACAGGCCTCCGGCGGCGCCGCAAGCCAAATAGAAAATGAGGAATTTCTTGCTCTGCCAGTGGCGTTCGAGCGTGGGCCCGAGGAAGTAAAGTCCCAGCATGTTAAACAGAATATGACCAATGGAACCGTGCAGGAATTGATATGTTACCAGACGCCAGATCTGAAATATGGTCCCAACGGTATGGGGAAAAACGGAAAACCACTTTTCCAGAATGTTGACCGGTATCTGGAGATCCCCGACTACAACTATGTAGGGTCTCTGGAATAAGAGCGCCCCTACGAAGAAAACTGCCAAGTTGATGATCAAAAGCCATTTGACAACCGGCGTAATTTTGGGCCAGTGCATCCGCATCTGTGGAGCATGGCCAAACTGTGACTGAAAGCCCTCTTGTGTATAATCTCTATCGTAAAGTCCCATAACTTGGCTCAGTTCAATTCGTACGCTGTAGAAAATGAACAAACAAAGTCCTTGCCTCCTGCTTAAGTGGCACAGACTCCTCGATATATATATCGGCAATCTGCCAGAATGTTCAAGGGGAAATTTCAGCAGTGGCAATAATACCGCCAAAACCGCCCCCAGATGCTAATGACCGGGCGCCACGGACTTGCGAGTCTGAAATACAACCATCAAGGTCAGGCCCAGCGCGATCATGCCGAGGCCGATTAGCTGAGATATCGTCAGGCCGGCAAACTCGAAAGGATTGTCGGAACGTAGAAGTTCTATGGAGAACCTGGAGAGACCGTAAAGAACGAACATCAAAGAGAACACGCAACCCCGCTTGGCAAATAGCTTTTTGGGCCCTCCTAAGTCTTCGGCCTTCTCTACTCTTTTCCAGAAAAGGTACAATATGACGAAGCAAACAGCCGCCATCGCAGACGAATACAGTTGGGTTGGGTGTACGGGCAGGCATCGATATTTTCCCTTTGTGACCTCTGCCTTCTGCCTGTCGTCCAATGCATCGTAAGGCTTCAGCCCTTCATACCAAAGGCCGTCTTCGTCTTGGTAGCCGAAATACTCGCTCGGCAACTCCAACTGCGGCTCTAAACGATCACGTCCCAAGTCGGGTTCCGTTTGGCTCAGATAGGCGAATGAACCGTACGGAAAGCGCACACCCCAGGGCAGTCCGGTGGGCTTGCCGTAGCAGCATCCGTTAAGGAAGCAGCCGATACGCCCGAAAACAAGCGCCAGCATCAGGCCTACCGCGAGGATATCAAGGTACCGGCGGATGGGCAGTTTGTGGTAGATCAGATAGAATAAGATCACTGCCACAGCCAATACTACGCCACCCAAAAGCTCGAGCCCGCCCTGCCAGATGTAAAAGACTTCAAGCGGATGCTCAGCAAACTTGTCAAAATAGTGAATGACGAAGAACAGACGCGCCCCAACCACACCGCCTATCAGGCTATAGAGGGCGGCATTGGTAATAAGCTGCGGATCGGGCGTGATCTTGAGGCTCAGCTGCCTTATGAGCGAAACAGCCGCAAGGAAGCCTATGACCATCATCAAGCCGTAGCTCTTGACGGTCAGGTGAAGCAGAGGTATTTCGACGAGTTCAGGGTACATCTTTCGCACCGAATACAGGTTCTGATTTTCTGTGCATTGGCAAAGCGACAGACTATACCTTACACATGCCGGTCGGTCAAGCTAACACTGCCCAAAAAAGAACTCAATTGCCGAGAAGCCTTCAGCTCGCTGCGACGACGCCTGCTACTCTATGCAGTGTGACCGTCAATCTCATTGGAAGTCCCGCCGCCAACTCGAATGCCTGTGGGCTTGGTCTTCTGGAAGATCAATAGAAAGATGACACCGAGGATTATCATGTAGATACTCAGACTCTGCGCAACTGTGCCCCCTTTGTAGACGTTGTAGATCATATGCATTATCCACGAACCGTGTTCAAATGGATTGTCATCGCGCAGGTATTCGATCAGAAACCTGGCGATGCCGTAGAGAATTAACGCCAGGGCAAACGTCGAGCCAGGCTTAGCGAAGATCTTGTTGGACGTCCTTTGCGACCGTCGCCAGAATAGGTAGAGCATCAAACACAGCAAGGCGGCACATGCTGAAGAGTATAGCTGGGTGGGATGGCTCGGCAGGCAGCGGTACTTGCCATCGGTAACTTCTTGCTTCTGACCGTCAGTCAGATCCTCGTAGGGTTTTGGATGCCACATCTCGTTCTCGGCCGTATAGGCCAGATACCCTTCTTTGGGTAATTTCAGGTGAGGCTCGGGCCGATTCCTATGCAAGTCCGCGTTAATCTGACTGACATAGACGAGCGATCGATAGGGGAAACGCACCCCCCAGGGCAGTTCTGTGGGTTTGCCGTAGCAATCGCCGGCCAGGAAGCAGCCGATCCTGCCAAACGAAAGGCCCAGCATGAGACCTATCGCCAAGACATCCAGAAAGCGGCGGATGGGCAGTTTATGATATAGCAGGTAGGACAGGATGACAGCAATGGCCAGAATCATGCCGCCCAGGAACTCCAGCCCCCCCTCCCAGATGGCGAAGACATCAAGCGGACGTCCCCGAAAGCTCTCAGAGTGATGGACTATGAAGAACAGACGAGCCCCGACCACACCGGCGATCAGGCAGTACAGAGCCAGGTTAGTAATTGACTGCGGATCGGACGTGATACCGCGGCCAAGACGCTTGATCAGTGTGACAGCCGCTATGAAGCCAAGGACCATCATAAGCCCGTACGCTCTGAGGCTCGTGTGGACAAAAGGTATCTCGAAGAGTTCAGGATACATAAATCATTTTCGATTGCCGATTTCTCGTCTTAGCAGATACTGGCAAACGTTCATATACCGTACTCGCCGGAGCTATGCCGTGATCTTGTTGTTCTCGTCGAGCACGACCACCTTCGGCTCGAACTGGCCGGCCTCTTGGGGCGTCAGAAAGGCGAAGCTCATAATAATGACTATGTCATCTGGCTCGATCAACTGTGCGGCTGCGCCAAGTACTACGACCCTTCCCGAGCCGGCTTCGGCAGGGACAACGTAGGTCTCCACGCGGCTGCCGTTGTTCAAGTCCGCTATGAGAACAGATTCGTAAGGCAAGATGTCCACCGCATCCATCAAGGCAGAGTCTATCTCGATACTGCCCGGATAGTGGAGTTTCGTCTCTGTTACCCTCGCACGATGCAATTTGCTTTTGAGAATCTTCACAAACATACTTTGTCTATCGTCCCTCGGCACTCAGCTTACCGACCACCATTGTGCCGGCATTATACAATTTTACCCACCAGTTTCCAGCACAATGTTGTCGATCAGTCGCGCTGCACCGATTCTGACAGCAACCGCTACGAGAACCCGCCCTGATACCTTCTCAAGGCTCTCAAGCGTTTCGGCATCGACAACATCTACATATTCAATCTCCATCGACGGAACCTCCTGGAGCTTCGCCCGCACCTTGGCAATGATTCGTGCGGCCTGGGTTTCTCCTGCCTCGATCAGCCGACGGCACTCTTCGAGCGACTTGTGGATATTTGCTGCCTCTTCTCTCTGCCGATCACTGAGGTATTGATTCCTGCTGCTGACGGCCAGGCCGCTCGGCTCGCGAACTGTCGGGCAAACGACAATCTCCAGCGGCATATTCAAATCGGCGACCATTCGCTTGACAACTGTCGCCTGCTGGGCGTCCTTCTGGCCGAAATACGCAACATCCGGACCGACAATGTTGAACAGCTTCGTGCAGACGGTTGTTACCCCGCGAAAGTGAATCGGCCTGCCCCGCCCGCACAGCGGTTCGGTCAGCCTCTCGACGGTTACCCAGGCCAGATTCTGCGCCGGATACATTTGCTCAGGCGCCGGCGCAAAAACCAGGTCAACGCCCGCCTTTGCGCAGATCTCAAGGTCGGCCTCGAACGGCTTGGGATAGGCCTCCAGATCCTCTCCGGGGCCAAACTGTGTGGGGTTCACGAAGATGCTCACCACAACAAAGTCGCAATCGTTCACCGCCGCCTCGATCAAAGATACGTGGCCGGTGTGAAGTGCGCCCATCGTAGGCACAAGGCCGACCTTCTTGCCCCGCCCGCGGGCTGCTCCCACCAGGCTTCGGACCTGCGCGATTGTCTCTGCAACTTCCATCTCGAAGCCCCTCCAGGCTCTTCTATACTTTAGACTCACTTGGCGTCGTCGGCACCAGCCAAATCATCAGCAGTATAATACCTTATCTGATCGGCCAGATGTTCGACATCGGCATTTTCGGCTTTGGGCACACGGATGATCGGGCTCACCTTCCAGTCGCTGAAAAGCTGCTCGTAGTCACTGCCGAGCGCCTCCAGGAACGGCAACGCAATCTGCTGCTCGTAAGGGCGATTGCGGTTGTGTACCCGCTGAAGGCAGTTCTGTGCCGAATCGCACATAAATATGACCAGCTTCGGCGAGGCGACTTTAACGGCAAGCCGATGGTATATCTCTTCGTACAATTCGAGCTGCTGGCTGTCAAGCAGGACTCTGGCGTAAATCAGCTCCTTGTCGAAGACGTAGTCGCTGACACAAAGGCGGCCCGGCGTCAAGGCGTCCAGGTCTAGCTGCTTGAGCCTGCTGGTCAGGAAATAGAGTTGGCTATCCAAGGCCAGCTCTTTGCTGCCGGCATAGACTTTCGGCAGAAAGGGATTCGTGTCGTAGGCCTCGAACAAGACACCGGATCCAAGCTTCGAAGCCAGCTTTTTCGCAAGAGTGGTCTTTCCTGCGCCAATATTGCCGGCGACAGCAACCAGTTGCGGCAAATTGGAATCGAGGGCAAAATCCGATCCGCCCAATCGGCGGGCCAGCTCGGCGACTGGCTCTTTCAGCACGGGATGAATCAAATCGCCATCGAGTGCACAAAGCCCTCTGAGCACAAAGCTTCGCAGGTGCATCTGAGGATGCGGAACGGTCAGATCAGGGCTGTCGATTGTTCCGGGCCCGAACAACAGAAGGTCCAGATCAATCGTTCTCGAAGACCACCTCGGCTGCCGGACCCTGCCCAGCGAAGCCTCGATACCGGCCAACGTCCCATGCAGGTCCTCAGCACACAGGGTAGTCTTCAGCTCGGCAACCGCGTTGAGATATCTGGGTTGATCGACCTTCCCAAGCGGTTCGGTCTCGATTATTTCACTCACGGGCCCAAGCTCGATCTGCCCTGAGGCGGAAAGCATTTTGAGCGCATTGTCAATATAGCTCTTCCTGTCGCCAAGATTGCTGCCCAGGCCGATATATGCGGTTGTCTCCGCCATCAGGATATCGCTTTGATGCGATCCAGGGCTTCTTCAACGCTCTCAGGTCTGCCAAAGGCTGTGAGGCGCAGGTACCCCTCCCCCGCTGAGCCGAAGCCTGCGCCGGGCGTGCCTACGACGTGCGCCTTATTGAGCAATGTGTCGAAGAATTCCCAGGATCCGATGCCTTCGGGAGTTTTCAGCCAGATATATGGTGCGTTGACGCCGCCGTAGAGAGTGTAGCCGATCTCACCGAGCGTCTCGCGGATCAGTCTGGCGTTGCTCATGTAAATGTCTATTGTTTCTCTGACCTGCCTCTTGCCTTGCGCGGTGTAAATTGCCGCAGCGCCTGCCTGGGTCACATAGGAGACGCCGTTGAACTTGGTACAGTGACGCCTCCTCCAGATCGGGGCCACCTCAACGGCTTCGCCGGCCTTCGTCTGGGCCTTCAGCTGTCTGGGCACGACGGTAAACGCGCATCGGACACCGGTGAAGCCCGCAGTCTTGGAGAAGCTTCGGAACTCTATAGCAACATCTTTCGCTCCATCGACTTCGTATATCGAGTGCGGCAGGTCGGAATCGGAGATGAATGCTTCATAGGCGGCATCGAAGAGAATGATCGCGTTATTTAGCCGGGCATAATCGACCCATTTGGCGAGCTGTTTCTTTGATGCAACCGCCCCGGTCGGGTTGTTCGGAAAACAAAGGTAAATAAGATCCACTTCCTTGTCAGGCGGTTCCGGCACAAAATCGTTCTGCTCGTCGCACGGCATATAGACAATCCCCTCGTACCTGCCCTCTCCTGCCGCCGGACCGGTCCTGCCTGCCATAACGTTGGTATCCACGTAAACCGGATAGACCGGATCCGAAACAGCTACGACATTTTCCAGTCCGAACACCTCCTGCATGTTGCCCGTATCGCACTTTGCTCCATCGCTGACGAATACTTCGTCAACATCGACATCGACACCGCGCATCTTGTAGTCGTTCTCGCAAATGGCTTGCCTTAGAAACTCGTATCCCACGCCGCCGTCGTCGTACCCTTTCAGGCTCTCGATCCGGCCCATCTCGTCGACCGCTTCTTTCATCGCCTCGACAACAGCCGGCGCCAGAGGCTGAGTCACGTCACCGATTCCCATGCTGATGATCCGGGCGTCGGGATTTGCCTGCTGAAACGCCCTCTTTCTTCGCCCAATCTCTGGGAACAGATATCCCGCCTGCAACTTCAGGAAATTCTCATTAATCCTTGTCATTCCACAACCTCAATTCTAACGCGAGAAGAATGGCGCGCCATGCACACCCTTCGGACCAGGTATCGTTCACTTAAGACGATTCACAAGGTTGGCAATTCTATTGACCTGCAACTACTCCGTCAATTTGAAAAGTGAGATTGACTTCAATTCAAGCTGAAATGTCGCGAAACTCTGAGGCTGACCGGCCGCAATGATGTCGGCAATAAATCGAGTGTGATTGTGGCCGGAGAAGAGCAAATACAACAGCGGTTAGACCAAATACCGATGAGCTGTCGGGGCACGTAAAAGAAGCCCGCGGCAAAGGAGAGTATGCTGGCGGCCTTGAATCCACTCTGCCTCGAATGCGGACGCTATCAGCGGGCAGAGGTCACTGCCTGCACAGACAAGGTGTATCCATTGTGGGTGTACAGACCGGCCGGAGTTTCAGACAAGGCCCAAATACGACGTTTTTCAGGCGCAGAATTAACGAATGCGGCTTGAGGAGTATGAATGTGCAGGGCTAGGCCGAATTCGCTGAGGCTACCGGTACTTGGGCTTTACTTCAGAGAATATGGCTTAAAAGTCCGTCTGGCTCTCACAATCCCATTGTCCCTGTTTGGGCTCCGGCGAGGTTTCTCCAGTCTCGGCAGTATCCACGCTCGTCTCCAGGAATTCCTCAGGAGGCATACTTGCGTGCATATCATTGAAGGCCGTGAGAATGAGATTGCGAGCTTTCTCAGTGGCAGTCTGGAACTCTTCAAGACTCTGAATTTCGTCAGCCACGACCTTCATGCTCTGACTGGCCTGGGCAAGACCTGTCGCATGCTCCTCAAGCATCCGCTCGACCGCTTCCAGTTTACTGGCAAGCTCATTCAACTTTGTCCCATGTTCTGATAGCTTGTTCTCGCTTTGTTCTGTCCTGTCTTCGCATCCGGCCATACGAGATTCCAACGAGACCGTCTTCTCCGAGACCTCGGATAAGCCGGTCCTATTGCTGTTCGCCATCTCTTCAATTGCCCCAAGGCCAGCGGTGAGTTTAGCCAGGTTAGTCTCATGCTCTGAGAGCTTATTCTCACTTTGCTCTGTTCTGCCTTCGCATCCGGCCATACGAGATTCATACGAGGCCGTCTTTTCGGCAGCCGCAATGATTTTCTCTATGTCTTCGGATTCGAGCAGTCTCATGCCTAATTCTGACAAACCCTTGCGCACTCTTGCCAACCACACAACTGCAACAGTGGCCAATCCGAGGGAAGATAATGCTAAAAAGCCTGTTAGTCCGGACATGTTAACACCTCTTTTCTTGAATCAGTTCTAGTATGAGAAGGTCGGACAATCTCGTCTTTTGTCGTTTAAGAAGATGCAGCCCCGAGATCGTGGAGCTGTTGAAGGCCTTGGTGATCTTCTTTATTGCCTTCCAATCATCGCCGCTACAAGCCAAGACGATGACTCTTGCCCAACGATATCATCGGCCATCTCCTCATCGCACGAGCTATCTCTATCTATTCTTTTTGCCCTTTCCCCTCGCTACGGCTTTGCCGCGGTCCTTGAGCTTGCCGTTGCCCTTGGCTCTAAGTCCCGGCGGCAGAGGTTTTTCGGATGCGCAGGCCCAGGCGCCGTCAATCTTCAGGCTCATCTCCCATACCCCGCCAGTCAGACGATAGAAATAGCCCTCATGGTAGTAATGGTCCGGATGTCCAACGACGACATATACCCCCAAGCCGGTGTCGAAAACAAGCTCCACCCCTGCAACCTGCTTGCGGCGATGCCCGTGTGCTGGAGCGTGTGCGGGCGGACCGTGACCCACTCTCTTGCCAGACGAGTGGTACACGTCCGTTGACGAGCAGGAAGTGGTAACGAGCAATGCACAGACTGATGTAACCACGAAAGTGACTATGTTTCTGAAGGTCATCTTTGTCCCCTCCTATATTGTGAGCAGTAATTTGGTGCTCTTAATAAAGTCTAAGAAATATCTACCCCAGGGCAAATTCCCCTTTATTCAAGAAGAACCAGGGTTACTACTGCTGGTGAAATCGCTACCGTCCAAGGCGGGTTCGTTCTTTGAAATGGCTGGCAGAGGGCGCACCAGGGCTCAGAGCTGACATAAGTCCAGGTGCAGATAATAAGTCGACATATGGTAATTGAAGAAGTATATAGTTTATCGGCAACAGTGAGCCTTCCCTTAAGTCAGACCCTTTCATTATAGTGGATAAAATTGCTACACAAAAGACTAAAGTGAAGAAGAGAGTTCATATCTGTCTCCAAAGATGTTTCATCATGAACCCATGGACGGCAAACCTTACATAGCGCCCTCATACTCGTATTAGCCCTGCTAATACGCACCCTCGTTATTCGCCCAAGAACGCAGGTCAGTTTCACTTGATTGGACCAATATGGCCGATTTTCAGCCTATAATCGGTTTTGGGCCTATTCAAAGCGCGATCTCTGACATTAGACCCGATGCTCTGCCGTAAAGGTAGATCGTCGGCACAACCGGGCCTCACCGGCGAAAGCACACATCCTGAGGGGCGTTTATGAGGCGAATGTCCACAGTTAAGTTGAGGATTTCGGGGGGGGGCTATAGCACTTACGATGCGCCACGGGCGTCCTGGGGGCTCTGGTGGGCACGTTTGACAGATAATCTGGCGTGAATGCGACATATCCGGCCCTCTGGACTCGGCTCAATCCTATATCATCACTTCCTGCAGGGCTCAGCCTCGATAAGAGGGTATGCGGCAAAGCTGACTGTCTCGTCGATCTCAAAGACTATGCCGTCATGGCAGAGAAGTGGCTGCATTCGGGTCAGGCTGAACCAGAGCCTCTTCCTGGGCGACGAGGTCGATAATCTGCCGCGATGCTTCGCGGGTAGTGACTCTGCTGCTTGTCGATGCCGGGGACAAGAGAGGCGAGACGCGTGAAATGAGATATCGTCTCTGCTGGAGTAGGTATGCTTCAGAGCCCGCACCACCTTCTTTGCCATTTGCACCGAGACTCTTGATGCAAAATGCCCTGCCATCCTTGGCTGGACATCCATAGATGAACGCCCGACCGCAGCAATCTACGGGTACTTCGGCAGCTTCCAGATAATGACCATATCCACGTCGTCATCACCCGGTCCGTCGTGCTGCCCGTTCGTTCGTTCATGAGCCGATTCTCTGCCGAGTTAGCCAAAGCTGCGTTCATCCTAATCCGATCTCTCCTGAACACATTTGCGAGCAACACGCCGTTGTTCAAATACCGTTTTGCCTTAGCTGCCCTCGGATGCTCGTATCTATGACCGGCTCAGAAAATGACGTAGTCCAGACTGACAGCCTGAATGGACTATGTCGAGCTTGCCTTGTCAGCGCCACGGTGTGGTGCGATCAGGGCGTCTGCATCGATTGTCATCACGTGCGCATTATCGACCACAACGTTTTGCCCTCAACTAGTCTTGTAGAAGAGCCCATAGTGCATCCGCTAGTTCTTCGTCGAGAGTCTTTAGTACCTCGTACTCCTCCAAAGCCAGAGTCTTGTTACCAATTGTGAGATATACTTCAGCAAGATTGTAATGGGCTTGTGCTCTGTCTGGCTCTGCATCTACAACCTTTTCAAAAGATGCTATTGCTTCGTCATAATGACCTATCTTGAAGTAAGCCTCGCCAAGGAGTAGATTCAAACCGAGAAGATCTGGTCTGAGTATGATGACCTGCCTGTATACTTCAACTGCGTCTTCGTAGCGACCACAATCAGAATATGCAAGACCAAGATAAATCCATGCCCAAGCGGAATCCGGTATTATTCTCACCGCTTCTTGAAAACACTCTACGGCCTCTGTGTAACGACCTAATCCGTAGTAGACGTCGCCAAGGGCCAGATGGGCGTCGAAACAGTCTGGATCTAAACGGATAACTGCGTTGTATCTGTCAATTGCCTCTTGGGGATAATTTGCATCATAGCGGGCATCACCGAGACTTAGATGCGAATCCGATTCGTCTGCTACTATTCTGGTAACCTCTTCTAAAAACTCTATAGCATCTTCCCAGCGGTCTAACCATATGTATGCGGCCGCAAGGTTGTCGTGATCTTCAAAGCTGTCTGGGTTTGCTCGTTTGGCGGTATTGTAGCTCTCGCTTGCTCCTTCAGGTCGATCTCCATCACAGTCGGCATCACCGGGCATAAGATGTGCAGAAGCATTACTTGTCGTCTTGGCTCTGATGACTTGTTTGTGAGCCTCAGCGGCCTCTTGGTAGTCACTCGATTCAAGGTATCTGTTGACGGAAAGTTCGTGTGCGTCTGCATTATTGGGATTTCCTTCAACGATCACTTTGATGACTGCCACCTCCGCAACATCAAGATTGGAAGCCACTAACGTTGTAAGCCAAATACAGAATACACAGACAAGTACCGCCAATTCAGCCATCAGGAACCATCGCTTCTTTTGTTTAACAGTATCACCCATTCCGCATCTCCTCTGATTATAGAAACCGGCTCCTCCAAAGCCAGAAAGGATACTCCCACTTTCAATATATCGACCATTTCTGGAGATGATATAACTCGGTTCGCACTGTTTCTTGGCGGATGTTTTCAGACCAATTTATCTCTTGATGTTATGACTGGAGCAAGGCTGGATTCGGCTCGCCTATCCTTGTTCTTTGTTAGAAGCCATAAGTATATAGTGAGATGACCCTGCAGGCATATAGCCAAGACCAATATAGTCCTGTAACAAGACTATTCTGGCTTGTGAACAAATCTGCAGGTATCAGCGTAACACATCCAAGGATAACCCAGGGACATAAGCTCAGGACAAACCATGTTAAGCGACGAACAGAAGCAGCTACTATTCGATCATTCATTAGAATTGACGACGCAGGAAAAGGCTGCTCAAGCCGAAGTGTTGATTAGCAGCAACAATGAAGCCGCATACATCCGCTCAAAACTGAAGACTGCCCTCGCCCCCCTCGATACCCTGCTGGATGAGCCCTGCCCTGACGACCTTGCAGAACGGACTGTTTGGCGGCTGATGCAAGTGGCTAAGGTCGAACGGGCTGCCAGAGAGCCGGTTGCAGCAGGGAGCATGCCCTGGAGCGACTATGCACAAGTTGGGGCGATAGCGGCAGTTGTTCTGTTAGCTGTCAGCGTTCTTATTCCATCGTTCAGCTTCGCCCGTCATCAGCACCGCAAGCATGTGTGCCAGAACCAGTTAGCTGGGATCGGGAGTGGTCTGGCCAGGTACTGCTCGGATTTTGAAGGCAATCTACCCGCGGTTTCAACCGATATCAGTCGACCCTGGCATAGAGTCGGGGATCAGAGTGAAGAAAGTCAGTCGAATACTCGCAATCCATATCTATTGCTTAAACTCGGCTATCATAGTCGTCCGCGAGATTTCATTTGCTGTGGTCGAATGCAAAGAAAAGTCAGTCAGCTCGATGTCTCCGAGGTGAGCCGCTTCGATGATTTTCCTGGAGGTGAGCTTATCAGCTACAGCTTCCGGATTGTCTGTCGCGCGCCTGTGAAGTTGAGTCTGCTGGCTGGAATGCCTCTGATGGCAGACAGAAACCCCCTGTTCGAGGACATGCAAGGGGATGAGCTACGAGTTCGTTTGGACGAGAAGCTGGCAACAACCCCGAGTATGAATCACAAGCGGCGTGGGCAAAATGTGTTGTTTGCCGGTGGACACGTAAGATTTCTCAAAACTCGGCATGTTGGAGTCCCGCAGGACGACATTTTCACGGTTCAGAATGTGGTCGAGTATCAGGGCAACGAACGACCGGCTTGTGAGAAAGACCCGTTCTTAGCCCCTTGAAATCACCCTGCAGATCACTACTTTCAAGGGGTGTACATTGCCAGCCGGGCTCAAATCTCGCCCTGATCCAGAACTTCTATCTCGAACATAACAAGGTGATGATCGCAGTTCGGATCATAGAACACTGCCCAGTACTCAGTAGCTGGTCCGGATTCATGGAGGTTACAGTTCGACCCAGTATCTTGCTCTGGAAACGTATGGGTTAGGCCGGACTCCTCTATCGCCTCAAATAACTCGACAGCCCCTGTATCGGCAGAATATAAGGTCTGGACCCTTTGCAGAGCGGGTAACAGCACCACCATCAACAGTGTGATGAGGGAAATGACCACCAGTAGGTCAATTACCGTGAAGCCTATTCCACCTCGCATGACGGCTCGCTTTCTATTTTACAGAACACTCTTCCAAACCGGCGTTCTTGCTATAGCTGTGATGATTCTCACGATGTTGCTCTTCCATTCACAAACGTTCTTTCTGGATAATACCAACCAGCATACATAGTATGGAGATCAACAACCCCGTCAATCAGGTCAGAACCTGTTTTTGCTATCAGGGTAATCACTCACGTTCGTATCAGGGATTTGCCCCATATAACTTGCCAAGCAAGGATAAAAAGACTACTTATTGCCTCTTGGGGGCAATATTCCTAAAATGCAGACATGGAGAGAGTCGAAATCAGACAGGTTGCGGATTATATCAAACCAGTTCGATGAGAGGATTCCGATGAGTAAGGTAGACATCGTAGAAGCCCCGGAAGATCGCTTACCCAAGTGCCCCTATTGTAGCAAGGACCTTGACCAGATTTGGTCCAAGAGCGAGGGACTCGGTCTGGCAGGCAAAGAGCGTATCCTCATGTGTCCGCACTGTCGGGCGATGCTGGCATATGGTGCCTGGAGGCGATAACGGTGCAATAAAATCGCACTATTGACCGAGTGAATCGCACAAGGCCGGTCAGTGCCCTTGAATCCGCACTGGCAAGTGGCCTATAGAACTCTATGAAGTATCGCGCATATATTGACATCGAAACAACTGGTCTGAGCCGCTGCCACTGTGACTTGACCGTAATTGGAATTGCTCTTGAGAAGGGCAGAGAATGTCAGATCGTTCAGCTACTTGCGGGCGATTTATACGAGGTGAATTTACTCAAAGCCCTCAAAGGTGTGGACGAAATCTACAGTTATAATGGCAGCCGCTTTGACCTTCCGTTTATTGAAGCCAATCTTGGTATAGACCTCAAGAGATATTTTGAACACACTGATTTGATGTACGAATGCTGGCGACAGAATCTTAAAGGTGGACTGAAAGTAGTTGAGCAAAAGTTGGGAATAGACAGAATACTCAAAGGCCTGGACGGGTACATGGCTGTAAAGCTGTGGTATGATTACCTGAACAATAACAACGAACAGGCTCTGCAAACACTGTTGGCCTATAATGAAGAAGATGTAGTCAATTTGCGGGTGCTAAGGCAAAGATTAGGAATCAATTAGTGGATCGATTCTATTATATTTGGTGTTGACATTCTCCGCCCATGACACTGGCGAGAAGACGGAGAGCCAAAACACGCGAAGAACAAGAATAAAAACTAGACAGTCGAGCAGCGGTCGGCTGTGAGGAAGTAAGAGAGAGTAGAAACGATACGTTTGTTTGCGGGCTGTTACTGCCCGTTTTCGGTGCATGGTTCCTGAAGTGGCAGGTGTAGTTGGTGGAACTGAAAGGGAATTCTGAGCCGAACGCAACAGAGGAGTTCGAGAGGGTAAGACGAAGCCTATCGCAGCATTTTGGCTGATAAGAAGAAAACACACCGCTTGCATGCCCTTGCACATCTTACATACCATCGTGGCACACATTGGGCCGATTGAACGCACGATCTCTGAAAAAAGCCCCTAAGGTGCATCTCAGACGGTAATGGCGTCAGATTCAAGGGCCGATTAGGCATGGCAATAAGCAATGGATGGATCATGCGACGTAGGGGGATGCAGCGGACAAACCCTCATGGGCTGGAGGCCCTTGAGTGAGCCTTTGAGTTCAGGCCGAAAG
>Ga0209536_100008129_pt1 | contig 15795 bp, 15 predicted proteins | sample DeeMarSeWOR28_12_FD_187461 | JGI IMG/M metagenome (GOLD analysis project Ga0209536, IMG submission 187461) | Marine sediment microbial communities from White Oak River estuary, North Carolina - WOR-2-8_12 (SPAdes) (version 2) | ecosystem: Environmental > Aquatic > Marine > Intertidal zone >...
AGGAGCAGCTTGCCCTGCTCTGGTTTGACCTTCAGGTCCTGGAACAGAAATTGGGTTTCACCGCCGGGTCCGGGCACATCGTTGAGATACCAGACCGCCACCAGCTGACGCTGGCTGAACTCGTGGCTGCCGCCGTCGATGTGCCAGTGGTAGTGTTCGCCCGGGGTGGTGCGCTGGATCGCGTAGCCCATGTCCTTGAAGCGGCCCTTGAAATAGGGAAAGCGCTCGCGGAACTCGACGATGGCCTGGCCGATGGAGCGGAACAGGGCCTGATCGATGTCCTTCCAGTGGGGCTTGCCGCTCACCACCAGGTCGGTGGATTTTTTTACGCTGCGGTCGTGCTCGGCGAGCTGGCCGATACGCCCCTCGTACTGCTCGTCCCGGTGCGCCTCGAAACGCTCGATGGCGCGTCGGCACAGTTCCGGGCCGAGCGCATTGCGCTGCTCGAAAATGAAGCTGTTCGGCGCGAGTTCGACAATGGTGCGAAGCGATACAACGGGTTTGCCCTGTGCCATAGCTAGCGATCCGAATGTCTGGGTTTGTCTGTGCCGCCTGTCGCTTACAGGGATTTGCGCTCGATGAGCGATTCCATCTCCTGCCAGGCGCTCTTGACCCGGCGTTCGTGCAGCTCGACCAGCTCCTGGGCCACGTGCAGCCAATGGCTCCTGCCGGTCTCGACCTGGTATTCCAGCTCGCGGGTATCCCCGTATTCTACCCAGTGGTCGTAGGCCTTTAACAGGGCCGGGTAGATCTGTCTGCGCATACCCGACAGATTGGCGAAATAAAAATGCAGTGACGGCGGATGCTGGCGTTGCAGCAGGGCGGGCAGGGTGGAGAGGCAGTCGGCGAGATGATCGCGAACCGCGCGTGCCATCAGTTCCAGTTTCGAGCGGGGAAAGCTGCCGAGCATTTCACGCCAGACCTCACCGAGTGCTTCACCGGCGCGCACCTCGCCGATCTCATGCAGCACCAGCGCTTCGATCTCAGTGTCGGTCATCTGCTCCAGCGCGGCATCCAGATCGGCGTCGAAGTCGTAGTAGCGGATGGCCCGACCCATGGGGTTATCCGGCTTGTTCCAGCGCCATTCCTCCAGTTTTTCCCATACCATGCGGCGCAGTGATTCACGCCGGATGAAAATTTCCCCGTCCCGGGACATGGCCGGCGGGGCGGTCAGATCGCGCGCCAGTTCCTGACTGGAAACAAGTATCCGGTAGCCGCTGTGCTCGATTTTCTTTTCCAAGCGAGCGAGAAAGAAATGCGGCTTCGCCTTATTGCCGTACCCGGCACTGTAGAGTAGCTGGTGAGGCTCCAGCTGGCGGTTGATTGCCGTCGAGTCAAACGGGTCGTAGTGACGGCCGTCGATCTCAAGCGGCTCGAAATCCTGTTCCAGCAGCGAGTCCCACAGCTCTTCCCGCGCCGTCAGCCAGTCACCGATCGCGGCACTGGAGAGTGTCGCGCCGTACGGCAAGCCCTGCTCCCAGCGGTAGTACTCGCGCATCTTCAGCAGGTACACGCACAGCGTGTAGTCGCTGGCGGAGCGCGCATCGGAAATGTGGCAGTTGTGCTGTACGTTCGACCTCAGGGTCTCGAGTCCCGCGGGCAAGCATAGCATCGCATCATTCGTGAACATGGCGAATACCCGACTAAAATAGTCTGGTTTTCGATGCTAGCATGATGTATGCTTGCGCGCCAGTTTACACACGGGGTGGTTATGGTCCGTATTCGCAGTCGCTGGAATGCCAAGGGAAAAGCCCGTTCCCTGGAAGAGAATGCCGGGGCACTGGCGTTCATCGAGTGGCGCATTGCCCAAGCGACGCTGCTCAATCTGGAAAACGAGGGTTTTCAGACCGATACCCAGGCCCAGCGGCTCGATGTGCTGGAGGAACTGTGTGCGTTCCTGATTCACGTCACCGACAGGCTGGCGCACGGGCACATGAACGACCAGGAGCGGGAGCGTTTTATTGTCGCACTGGCACTGAAAACCGCCGACACCTATCACGACAACCGCGTGGACGCCGAGGGGCGGGGTCGGGATTTCCGGCAACCCTTCATCGACAAGCTGAATCTGCGCATGGCCGAGTATGCCGAGTTCCGCTTCGAGAACGCAGAGCCGGGCTATGCCTTCAAACGTTTCCTGGGCGAATGTGTCACCAACACGATGGGTCCCAGGGACCGCAAGTGGATCAGCGACCAGGTGATGGAGATCGAAATCCCCGAGATGCTGAAAACCTTGAAAAAGGGTCTCAAGGACCTGTTTGAAACCGGCGCCAGTGGCGGCGCGCCCGAGGCCCCCCGGGGCGCCCCAGCCAGTCAGTCTTCCTGAGCCCGCATCCCCCAGGTCGGCCAGCGTGGCCGCTGCAGGAGCCAGCGGATGTGCAGGCGTTTCGCGAACGCGTCGGCACTGGTGGCTCGGTTCCTGCTGCACAGTTTGCGGGCAAAAAAAAACGGGCCGTCGGCCCGTTTTTTATCTCAGAGCGGAGCGGCTTATTTGCCGGCCCAGTTCGTGTAGTTTGCCATGTTGCGCGCTTTGCCGTCTTCGTAACCGGCTTCGTAGGCCTCGTTGCTGCGCTGCTCTTCGCGCGGCGGATTGAGCAGAAAACCACTCTGCCAACCCTGGATGTAGTCATCGTTGACCGATTCGTTTTCCATCTTGGTGGTAAAATCGTAATAGGTTTGATCCATTGTTGCGATCTCCTTAGATGAGATAAGGTTGCGAGTCATTGCGACCAGTGCGCTGGCGTCTGATCAGGAATTCAAGTACCACGGCACGCGTAGCGCCGGTGCGAATCGGGCGCGAGCGTCACAGGGGAGCGAGCTGCCCGGTCCGTTCGCTGCAACGGGACCTGTCTTGTGCCGGCGTCCATCGAATGGCGCGGAAGTATACAGGTCCATCAGGATTTCGCTATATATCCATAGTGAGATAATACCTTTTGAAAAAAGTGGAAATAGGTGGCGCGAAACATCGGTGCGGACCGGCTCGGGGACGGGATAAAACCTGAGCAAATTGGTAAGGAAAGCTCGGCAAAGTTATACTGAGGCCTTTTTCCAGGAGGGGAATATGTCGGAGACAACGACTCAGGATGTGGAGTTTGCCAGTGGGATGGCCGCCTTCGAAGCGCGGCATTTTTCGCGCGCGGCACAACTGCTTTCACCATTTGCCGACCAGGGCAATCCCGAGGCCCAGCACCGGCTGGCCATCATGTATCAGAATGGTCTGGGCGTCGCCAAGCACGGCGAACTGGCGTTGCGCTGGATGAAGGCGGCAGCCGAAAGCGGCTACGCCGTTGCCCAGCACGGTCTGGGTTTCATGTACCTGGAAGGTGAGTGCGTGGAAAAGAATCCGGCGCTGGCGGTGGAATGGTTCCAGAAGGCGGCCGACCAGGGACTGGTGGGCTCCATGACCACCCTGGCGATGATGTACGAGGAAGGCAAGGGCGTGGAGCAGGATATCGAGAAAGCCAACGAACTGTACCGAGCCGCCGGTTTCGAGCGTTGATGGAGCTGTCGGCAGAGGACTCCCTGCGCCTCAACGTGCTGTTGGCCAATTCGCTGCAGGCGGTGCGCATCGACGAATCCTCGATGACCGTCCACGCGCTGTCCGACCAGGGTGAGGCGAGTGTCAAACTCAATCCGCGCGGTCGTGACGATCAGTACCTGAAAAAGGTGCGCGAACTGCTCTCCAGTCAGGTGTTGGGGTCGCCGGGGGGTTACCCGGTATTTCTCAGGCGCTGGACACGCATGGGTCAGGCGCGTGACAACAGTCTGGAACAATTGCTGCTGCTGGGTGAGCCGGAGGCGATCGTTGCCGTGGTGCACGCCAGCGGCCTGACCGACGAAATCGCGCGGCGGGCCTGGTGGGCGATGCCAGTCGCCGATAATGCGCGCCGCATGCTGGAGAGAAGCTGCGTGGTCAACGGGGCGATGGGTCCGGTGCTGGCCGAGTACCTGGTCGAGTATCTGCCGTTCGAGACCGAACACAAGGCGATGGTTGAAACGGTGCGCCTGGTGTTACAACCGGGGTTGATCCCGGAGCCGCTGCGCGACAAGCTGTGGCGGTCTGCCAAGCGCAAGAGTTCCTACTATGTCGGCTTCATGCACGCCAGTCCCGACCGGCTGCCGGAAGCCGGGCGGCCGCGCCGGGACTGGGAGCCCGTTCGTGCGGCGCTGGCTGGCCTGATCGAGGCGGGGAACCCGGTGGCCGCGCAGCTGTGCCGCTGCCTGGATGAGCCGGGCCAGGTGTTTCTGCGCACGGCGGAGGCGGTACTCAACAAGCCGGCCGACCAGGACGTGGTCGTCGAGTTCCTGAAAGCGATGCAAACCTATTTCGCCCCGGTCTGCCCGCACCGTGATGCCGGTGCCGACATGCACACCCTGGTCGAAGATGCCGCTGCCTTGCTCGACGTTCCCCCGGTGTGCGCGACCACGGGCGCGGTGCAGGCGGTACTCGAGGTGTTGCCGGAGTACCGCGATGACCTGCGCGCCATGCTGGTGCTGTCGTGGGTGGGCGAATCGCTGGTGAACCCGATTTTTGCCCGTACCGATGCCATCGGATCGGTTATGCGCAAGAAGATCGAGCCTGTGACGTTACCGATCCGGCAGCAGCTGGCACAGCTGCTGGGCGGCTAGGGCTTGTTAACGCTATGCCCGGTCTGTACACGGTCAAAGCGGTGCTTAGCGCAACGGTGGTGGTGCCCGACCTGATTTTCGAGCGGCACTCGGGGTTCTGTCCGCACCGGATCGCCGCGCAGCTGGCCGAACAACTCGACGCCTACGCGCGCGAGGAGTCGCTGGGCTATTACCCGGCGCTCGAATATGCCCGCGACCGTGGCGCCGTCGATGAACAACTCATGACGGCGCTGGATCAGCTGATCTGGCTTGCTACCAGCCTCGTGCGCGAGGAGCTCAGATCACGCTTGCGGCCGCTGTTCGCGAGCCTCCAGATCCAGTCTATGCAGGCCGTCGCCTACAGCATGCCGCAGGTGCGGCCCGGGCAGGCCAACGCCGCCAGGCGCCTGACGGAACACCTGACAGCGAACCGGGCCAGGTTCGACTTGTTGCTGACACTGCTGCGCAAGCGAGCGGATGCGGCGGGGCTGGAGACGTATATAAAGCGTGTCAGCGACCGGCACTTGAGGCAGGCGTTTGATACTATAGACATAGCCAATGTCAAGGTTCTGGAGTAGGGCGGGAAGTTCATGTCGGAAGTCGTAATGTACTGTACGCGGTTCTGTCCGTATTGCATCAGCGCAGATCGTCTGCTGCGCAGCAAGGGGGTACCGATTAGAAAGATTCCGGTCGACAATGACCGCGAGATGTGGGGCAAGATGGAGCAGATCACCGGTCGCCACACGGTGCCGCAGATTTTCATCGGCGATTATCATGTGGGCGGTTACGACGACCTTGCTGCGCTGGACCGGACCGGCAGGCTGGATGTCTTGCTGGAACCGATTCTGAAAGCCGCCAGAGCCTGAGGTGCCTGTCTTGGACCTGTTTCCTGTGTTCCTGGATCTGGAAAATCGCGATTGCCTGGTGGTTGGCGGTGGCAAGGTGGCAGCGCGCAAGGTCGGCTTGCTGCGACGTGCGGGTGCGCGGATCGAGGTGGTTGCGCCCGAGCTGTGCAGCGAACTCGGGCGGCTTGCCGCCGAACACGGCATTGTGCATCGGACGCGCGCCTTTGAGGCAGACGACCTGCACAACAAAGTACTGGTCATCGCTGCTACCGACCGCGAGGACGTGAACCGCAGTATTGCCGAGCTGGCCAGGGCGCGCAATATCCCGGTGAACGTTGTCGACCAACCGGAGTTATGCAGCTTCATCGTGCCTTCCGTTATCAATCGCTCCCCGGTACAGGTGGCGGTATCGACGGGCGGCTCGTCGCCGGTGCTGGCGCGACTGCTGCGGGCGCGTCTGGAGAGCTATGTGCCGGCCGCTTACGGGCGGCTGGCGACGCTGGTGGAAAGCTTCCGCGACAAGGTAAAACAACGCTTCACCACGCTCGAGCAGCGGCGCCAGTTCTGGGAGAACGTGCTGCAGGGCGAGGTGGCGGAGTTGCTGTTCGCGGGCCGTGACCACGCCGCGCGCGAGTGCTTGGAAAATGCGCTTGAGCGGTCCGAGGATGTGCCGCATCCGGTTGGCGAGGTCTACCTGGTCGGCGCCGGGCCCGGTGACCCGGACCTGCTGACTTTCCGGGCGCTGCGTCTGCTGCAGATGGCCGATGTGATTGTCTACGATCGACTGGTCGCGCCGCCGATTCTAGAGCTGGCGCGCCGTGAGGCCGAGCGCGTCTACGTGGGTAAGGAGCGCGACAAGCACACTCTGTCCCAGGAGAACATCAACCAGTTGCTGGTGCGCCTGGCCAGGGAGGGCAAGCGGGTCGTGCGCCTGAAGGGTGGTGATCCGTTTATTTTCGGCCGTGGCGGCGAAGAGATCTCGACGCTGATGGAAAACGGGGTCAGCTTCCAGGTGGTGCCCGGTATCACGGCCGCCTCCGGATGTGCGACCTATTCCGGGATTCCGCTTACGCACCGCGACTACGCTCAGTCGGTGGTGTTCGTCACCGGTCACCTCCAGGACGGTTCGGTCGATCTCAACTGGAAGGCGCTGGCGCACCCGAACCAGACCATTGTGTTCTACATGGGGCTGCACGGCGTGGGTGTGGTTTCCGCGCAATTGATCGAGCACGGCCTGCCGGCGACCACACCGGTAGCGCTGATACAGCAGGGAACCACCCAGAACCAGCGCGTCATCATAGCTGACCTGCAGTCGCTGGAGCAGACCGTCAAGCGGGAAGCCGTCAAACCGCCGACTATTATCATCGTGGGTGAAGTGGTGCGGCTGCACGAGAAGCTCGAATGGTTCCACCCGCTGCCCGGAGCCAACCCGCGCCCATTCGGTGGTACGCCGCACCCGTAATGGACGCTGCTTTCTGGCATCAGCGCTGGCAGGATAATCTGATCGGGTTTCACCAGTCCGATGTCAATCCTCACCTGCAGGCCTTCTGGCCGCGTCTCGGGCTGGGGCCAGACGACGCGGTATTCGTGCCCCTGTGTGGCAAGAGTCGTGACATGCTGTGGCTCAGCGCACGGCACCCGGTGCTGGGCGTGGAACTCAGCCCGATTGCAGTGGCGGGTTTCTTTCACGAAGCTGGACTCGAGCCGCGACACGGCGAGGACCGCGAATTTTCTGTTTGCGAGACGGACCGGTTGCGTTTGCTGTGCGGCGACTTCTTCGATCTTCAACCGCAACAGCTCGAGGGTGTGCGTGGCGTCTATGACCGGGCCGCGCTGATTGCCTTGCCCCCGCACATGCGCGGCCGCTACGTAGCGCGGCTGAACGAACTCGTGCCGGTCGAGGCGGCCATGCTGCTGGTGACGATGGAGTATCAGCAGGCCGAAATGCAGGGTCCGCCGTTTGCGGTCGAAGAAGCGGAAGTCCGGAGCCTGTTTGCCGACAGTTGGTCGATCGAACGCGTCTGCGCGCAGGATGTGCTGGCAAGCGAGCCCAAATTCCGTCAGCGTGGCCTGTCGTGCCTGAGCGAAAAGATCTTTGTGCTGCGGCGCTAGTGGCGGTTTTCCCTACCGCGCTCATTCTCCGAGTCCGCATTAAGCAATTGAATGTAAATTAATTCTGACTCGCGCCGTTACATGAGTCGCAGTCCGGCCTCGCCACTGGTCCGATTAAATTGCGGCTATATCAACAGGTTAAAAGGATGTACGGATATGAACAGGATGTTTTCTGAGCATACCGATGGACCCGGTTCAAAGGCGTTTTGCCCGCTATTGGCCTCCCTGCTGCTGGCCTGTGTCGCCGGCTACGGCGCGCCGGCCGCTGCGGCCGGTGGTGACGACGCAGTGCTGATCATGGACAGCTCAGGGAGCATGGCCAAGAACGACCCCGGTAAGCTGCGCGTGCCGGCCGCGAAAATGTTCATGTCACTGCTGGGTGAGCAGGACCGCATCGGATTGATCAGTTTCAGTGACAATGGTTACCCGGTGCTGCATCTCACGGCACCGTCGAGTGACAACAACGCTCGCATCCTGGCCTCTGCCGACAAAGTTTCTTCGCGCGGCGTCTATACGAACCTGTACGCGGCACTCGCCAAAGGTGTCGTCATGCTGGACAAGGAAAGCCGGCCGGAGCGTGACCGGATACTGGTGCTTATGTCGGACGGCAAGATGGATGTCGGCGACACGGACGAAGACTGGGCGTTGACGCAGAAACTGCAGGGTGAGTTGCTGCAGTCGGTCAAAGACAAAGGGGTCAAGGTGTATACCATCGCCTTCACCGAGGCCTCGGACGTTGAACTGTTGAAACGAATCGCCAGCGAAACCGGGGCCCTGTTTAAACTGGCGCGCAGCGACCGTGACCTGCACGAAGTGTTCAGCGCCATTTTTGAGAGCGCCAAAGAGCCTGATATGCTGCCCATCGAAGGCGGCCAGTTCGTGGTCGACGGGTCCATCCAAGAAGTCACCATCGTAGCGTCCAAGGAACGCGAGGACGTGCGCATCTTCCTGCAGGATCCGGACGGGCACAGGCTGAGTTCCGACGACACGGGCGACACACTGAAATGGTTTGTCTCGCAGCACTTCGACATGATCACGGTGAGGCAACCACAGACCGGCGACTGGAAACTGCTGTTCAGCGCCGGCAACAACCGCGCCTACATTGTCACCAACATGTCCCTGAACCATAACCCCCAGCAGCCCAGCCTCGGCGCCGACGAAGACATGGTACTGGAAACCTGGCTGGAACAGGACGGCAAACTGCTGGACCGGGAAGCGGTGCTGACCAATACCCGGTTTTTCATGGATATCCAGGACCCGGCCGGCAACTGGGCGCATGTGGACCTGCTGGACGCGGGTCAATACGGCGACCGCAAGTCTGCCGATGGGGTGTACGCCAATACCCTGAGCTACACCAATCCGGGCGCCTACCGGATTCAGATCGTCGCACAGGGAGAAACCTTCCAGCGCCAGAAGACGGTGCACCTGGAAGTGGCCCCCGAAGCGCCCACCGGGACGGCCGTGCAGCCGCTCCCGCAGCCGGCCCCTGCGCTGCCTGCTGAGCCCGAGCCGGAGGCCGCTCCGGAGGCGCCGGCGGAAACGGCAGCGGAGCAGGAGTCGCCACCGGAGCGACCGCTGATGGAGAAGAAGAAATCCGTAAGCCTGGGGCTGGCGCTCGGGGTGTTTGGCGCAATCAACCTGCTGCTCGCGGGCATTGCCGGCGGCGTCTGGTGGGTGTTGAAAAAACGCCGCAAGCCCGGCGTCGCGGACGCCGAGCTCGAGGCACAGCAAGCCTGATTCGTGGCGCACTTAAGCCTGGCCGCTGGTACACTGTGGAAGCACCGCAAGTCGATCTGATCGCTTTTCTCGGGGCACTGGAGTTTGCCCTGGTAGCGCTCGTTGCCGCCGTAGGCTTCGGGTTGCGCGGCCGGCGTCTGGCGAACCGCGTGCGCGCCCTGCAGCTGAAAGCCCGCCGGGCTGAACCGGTTACCGAACCGATCGGCTACGAGCAGTACCTGCATGACGAAGTGCTGCGCAACGAGAAGTTCATCGACCGCGCTGCTGCCGCGCAGGAGGCCGCGGAGCTGTTTGCACTGCGCAAGCGCTTCCTCGAGATCGAGCTGGAGGCGCGCAAGCTGGAAGCCGATCCGGTTGCGTTTCAGGCCCAGATAGCCGGCGGCATGAAGGCGCTGATCGGACAGCTGCGCCCGGAGCCGGAAACGGTCACTGTGGACGCCGGGGTCGCGGCGGACGCGCAGCCCGAGGCGCCACCCGGGCAGGACAGCTCCGCCGTCCGTGAGAGCCACGATACGCATGACGAGGAACTGGATCACCTCAAGCAGGTGATCAACAACCAGCACGACGCTATGGCGCTGCTCGAGAACGACAACGCTCTGTTGCGCTCTGAGCTGAAGGAACTCCAGGCGATGGTGGCGCGCCACGGGGCGCATGTCCCGCAGGTCGAGGAGGACCTTCGGCAGCAGGCGGGCGAAGCCGACCTGTCAGAGCAGAACCAGCAGTTGGAGATCAAGCTTCAGGAGCTCGAGGCGCTGCTCGAATTCAAGGATGCGGCGCTTCAGGAGCTGGAGAAGCAGTACAATATACTGGAGTCCAAGTACCTGGCAGCCAGCGTGCAGAAGAAGGCCTGATTGCCGCAGCAGAGCCCTACGGCAGATTGGTGAGTCGACTGCTCCAAAAAAAGGAATCGGCCATGCGAGCGCTGGCGACCACGGCGAGGCCCGCCGGGTCCAACCCGGCTGAGCGGACGTGCACTGAGACTTGCTCGGTCAGGTTGGTGCAGCCATACAGCGACAGCAGGCAGCATATTCCGGCAACAGCGACCTGACTGCGGACCGGCTGCATCGCCTGTGAATTCGTAAGGTATAATACCCCCGCGATCGGCACTCCGGCCGAGATCATCATCATTGCAGTTGGATTGGATGCCCCGAAAAAAACCCACAACGCGCCGCCGCAATGCGAAAAGAAAGCGGCGCAAAAGCACGAATTACCGTTTTCCCTGGCGCAAGATTCTCCTGACTCTGCTGGTTGTTACCGTCGGGTATGTGGCGTTTCTCGACTTCCAGGTGTACCGCCAGTTCGAGGGTAAACGCTGGTCGCTGCCGGCGCGTGTCTATGCGCGCCCGCTGGAGTTGTATGCGGGACTAACGCTGGAGCCGGATCAGTTCGCTGCTGAGCTGCGCGCGCTGGGCTACAAGTTCGTCGCCACCGCGCGGCGCCCGGGCGAGGTGTCCCGCAACGCGTCCCGTTTCCAGTTGATCAGCCGTCCGTTCGTGTTCTGGGATGGCGGAGAGCCGTCGCGCGCCTTGCGGGCAAGTTTTTCCACCTCCCACCTGCAGACTCTGCAGGATGACCGCGAGGGTAATGCCGTCGCGCTGGCACGGCTCGATCCGCTCGAGATCGGCAGTATCCATACTGCGCGTCAGGAGGATCGCATCCTGCTGAAGCTAGATGAGGTGCCGGATACCCTGGTACGCGCCCTGATCGCGGTCGAGGATCGCGGTTTCTATGCGCACCACGGTATTTCCCCGCGCGCGGTGGGTCGGGCGTTGCTGGTGAATGTGCAGTCCGGACGGGTAGTGCAGGGCGGCAGCACCCTCACTCAGCAGCTGGTAAAGAATTTCTTCCTCACCAACCAGCGCAGCCTGTGGCGCAAGTTCAACGAGGCGATCATGTCGCTGTTGCTGGAACGACGCTACGCGAAGGACGAAATCCTCGAGGCGTACCTGAATGAAATCTACTTGGCGCAGGACGGTCAGCGTGCCATTCACGGCTTTGGCCTGGGCAGCCAGTTCTTGTTTCAGCGTCCGCTGCAGGAGCTAAGCACGGCACAGATGGCGCTGCTGGTGGGGATGGTCAAGGGGCCGTCCTACTATGATCCGCGCCGGCACCCGGAGCGTGCCCGCGAACGCCGCGATCTGGTCCTGCAGATCATGCAGGAGCAGGACATCATCAGCCAGGCCGAGTACCAGAAAGCGCGCCGCGAAGGCCTGGGTCTGGTGCAGGCAGCGGCGGGCACCAGCAAGAGCTTTCCGGCATTTCTGGATCTGGTGCGGCGCCAGTTGCGCCGCGACTACGACGAGTCTGACCTGGTCAGTGAGGGTCTGCGCATTTTCACTACCCTCGATCCACAGGTGCAGTGGGCACTGCAGAAGAGTCTCACTGAGCGCATTCGGCCGCTGCTCGGGCAACAGCCGGAACTGCAGGGCGCGGGCCTGGTGGCGCATTCGGCCAATGGCGAGGTGCTGGCGCTGGCGGGCGGCCGCCAATCCGGGTTTGCGGGCTTCAACCGGGCGCTGGACGCGCAACGGCACGTGGGTTCGCTGATCAAGCCGGCGGTCTACCTGACCGCACTGGAACAGTCTGGCCGGTATAATCTCGCCGCGCGCATCGACGACGGGCCGCTGGAGTTCGAACAGTCAGGGCAGCTGTGGAAACCCGAGAACTACGACCGCGAGTTTCATGGCGAGGTGATGCTGTACCAGGCGCTGGCCAGCTCCTATAACGTCGCAACTGCGCGCCTGGGGTTGGAACTGGGTGTCAACGCGGTGATCAAGACCCTGCGCCGGCTGTCGGTGGATGCGCCGCTCAACCCCTATCCGTCACTGTTCCTGGGCGCCACCGACCTGAGTCCGCTGACCGTTACCGAACTCTATCTCAATTTCGCCAGCGGTGGTTTCCGCGTGCCGCTGCGCAGTATCCGCGAGGTGCTGGATGCCGCCGGCCAGCCGCTGCAGCGCTACGAGCTGAGTGTCGAGCGGGTCATCGAACCCGGGCCCGCCTACCTGATCCATCGCGCCCTGCAGATGGTGATCGAGGAGGGTACCGGGCGTGCCCTGAACGGCCGGTTTTCCTCCCAGCTGGGGCTGGCAGGCAAGACCGGCACCACCAATGATCTGCGCGACAGCTGGTTCGCCGGCTACGACGGCGAGAAACTGGGGGTGATCTGGATGGGGCGGGACGACAACCAGCCGATGGGGTTGACCGGTGGCAGCGGCGCTATGCAGGTATGGGCCGGTCTCTACGCCATGGCCGGCGTCGTCAGCTCGCAGCCTTTGAAACCCGATTCGGTGGAATGGTATCAGGTTGACAAAACCAGCGCCGGGCTGGCCGACAGCGGCTGCGATAATACCGTACAATTGCCTTTTGTCGAGGCGGGCAGCAAGCCGCCAAAGGCGCCCTGCGCGCGGGGCGGAAGCCTGCGCTGGTTACCGGAATGGTTGCGATGAAACGACTGGTTGCAGTTTTGTTTGTTCTGCTTGGCGCCTGTAGCACGGCACCGCAGCGGAGTTTGCCGCCGGTGGTGGAGGGCTCGGGAAGCGGTCCCCTCACTCCCGGGCAAACGGTGCCCGGCGATACGGCGCCGGAACCCCTCAAAGCGCCGCCGCCGGCACCCGCTGCTACCGGCGGTGCCGTGATCGCACTGCTGGATCGGGCGGACAGCTACCGGGCCTCCGGCGACATGAGCAACGAGGCCGCCGCCATCGAGCGCGCCTTGCGCATCGAGCCCAACAACGCGCGTTTGTGGAGCCGCCTGGCGGCCACCCGTCTGGAGCAGGGGCAGCCCCGGCAGGCCGAGCAGCTGGCCCTGAAATCCAATGCGCTGGCGGCCGGGGACAAGCGCCTGCAGGCACAGAACTGGCGGCTGGTCGCCCGGGCGCGCTGGGCGCTTGATGACAGCGCAGGCGCCCGTGCGGCCGAAAAGAATGCGCGTGCTCTGGGTGGCTCCTAGCCGCGTGTGGTGGCGGGTGGTCTGCGCGCGTCTGAGGCCGTGATTGGTGGCGTATTCGCGGGCGCGTGTACAATCGGGTCTGAACGCCCGCAAATGCGCCCGGCGATAATCAGAATACCCTAGCGTGGCCATATATTCCGTCGATAAGCTGATCTCCGAAGCGCGCCGCCTGGCGGCCGAGTTCCGGCGTACCACGGGTAAACCGTTACCCGGTGTCAGCGGTGAAATCGCCGAGCACGATGCGGCGCGTCTGCTCAACCTGGAAATCTGCCAGGACCGGCACGGCGGTTACGATGCCATCGGCCGCGGCAGGCGGGAAGGAAAACGCATTCAGATCAAGGCGCGGGTGATTTTCGACGAAGACAAGGCGGGTCAGCGCGTAGGTCAGCTCAAGCTGGAGCAGGACTGGGATAGCGTCATGCTGGTGATCATGGACGAAGACTACCAGCCGGTCGAAATCTACGAAGCCGATCGGGCCGATGTCATAGAGGCTATGGACGCGGCGGCTGGCAGCGCGCGCAAAAAGCGTGGCGCCATGACGGTGGCACGCTTCAAGATCATTGCCAGGCCGGTGTGGACCCGCGAGGAAGGCGAAATCGAAGACGAAATCTGGGATAACCAGTCCGGGCTGTGACGCGTGAAGATGCCGCTCGATTCGATGCCAGCTGAATCGCTGCACGCGGCTGCCTGTCTGGGCAGCGATGGGGCGTTAGCCAGCGAAGTGACGGGTTTTGCCGCCCGTGCCCAGCAACAGCAGATGGCCGCCGCGGTGGAAACCGCGCTGGCAGAACAAACCACCCTGATCGTCGAAGCGGGTACCGGTACCGGCAAGACCTTTGCCTATTTGGTCCCGGCGCTGTTGTCCGGGCGCAAGGTCATTGTGTCGACCGGCACCCGGCATCTGCAGGATCAGCTGTTTCACCGGGACCTGCCGATGGTGCAGTCGGCACTGGCCGTGCCGCTGCGCGCGGCGCTGCTGAAGGGGCGTGCCAACTATCTGTGTCACCACCGGCTGGCGATAACGCGCAGCGAGGGGCGACTGACTGCGCGCCAGCAGGTCGATGAGCTGGAACGCATTTTTGACTGGTCGGGACGCACCCGCAGCGGCGATATCGCGGAGCTGTCCAGTGTGCCCGAGGACGCCGCCATTTGGCCGCGCGTAACCTCAACCGCGGAAAACTGCATCGGCCAGCAATGCGAGTGGTTTGCCAAGTGCCATGTGCTCAAGGCGCGCCGTGCCGCCCAGGAAGCCGACCTGGTGATCATCAATCACCATCTGTTGTGCGCCGACCTGGCCCTGAAAGAGGAGGGGTTCGGCGAGCTGCTGCCGGGTGCGGATGCCTTCGTTATCGACGAAGCCCACCAGTTGCCTGACACCGCGGCGCAGTTCTTGGGCGCCAGCCTGTCCAGCCGGCAACTGCAGGAACTGGCCCAGGACAGTGTCGCCGAATATCTCCGCGAGACGGCGCAGCTGGAGGGCCTGCCCGAGCTCGCGCAGCGTCTGGAGCGGCAGCTGCAGGACGTGCGCCTGGCCATGGGCAAGGGCGAGCGACGCGGACCCTGGTCGCAACTGGCCGACGACAGGGAGTTGCAGACCCGCTTGGGTGCGCTGCGCGACGCTCTGGCTGCCCTGGCCGCCGCGCTGCAAGCCGAGGCCCAGCGCAGCCGCGGTCTGGACAGCTGTCATCAACGTTCCCTGAAGCTGCAGGCCTTACTGGCGCAGTGCACCGAGCAGCCACCCCCGGATCATGTCCACTGGTTCGAGACCTACCGTCAGTCGTTCCGGGTCAACCTGACGCCGCTGGACGTGGCCGATACCTTCAGTTCGCGCCGCCACCAGTTGCCGAGCTGCTGGGTGTTCACCTCGGCAACGCTCTCGGTCAACGGCAGTTTCGCGCACTTCGCCAGGCGGCTCGGCCTCGAGGAGGCTGCCACACTGCAACTCGACAGTCCGTTCGATTACCGCCACAACGCCCTGTTCTACGTGCCGCAGGGCCTGCCGGAACCGGCCCACGAGGCCTATACCGAGCGGGTGCTGGAGGAGGCCGAAAGGATTATCCGCGCCTGCGGCGGTCGCACCTTTGTGTTGTTCACCAGTTATCGCGCTCTGCATATCGCCCAGCGCAGGTTGAGTGAAAGTTGCGGGTTTCCCCTCCTGGTGCAGGGCAGCGCGCCGCGCAATGAACTGCTGCAGCGGTTCCGGGAACTCGGCAACGCCGTGCTGCTCGGCACCAGCAGTTTCTGGGAGGGCGTGGATGTCCGCGGCGAAGCGCTGTCCTGCGTCATCATCGACAAGCTGCCGTTCGCTTCACCCGGTGACCCGGTGCTGCAGGCGCGCATCGATGCGCTCAGGGAGCGCGGCGGCAATCCGTTTATGGACGAGCAGCTGCCGCACGCCGTGATCACTCTCAAGCAGGGCGTGGGCCGCCTGATACGCGATGTGAGCGACCGCGGTGTGCTGGTGATCTGCGATCCACGCCTGCTGTCCAAGCGCTACGGGCGGGTGTTCCTGAACAGCCTGCCGGACATGCAGCGAACCCGCGA
>Ga0209536_100008130_pt1 | contig 15795 bp, 16 predicted proteins | sample DeeMarSeWOR28_12_FD_187461 | JGI IMG/M metagenome (GOLD analysis project Ga0209536, IMG submission 187461) | Marine sediment microbial communities from White Oak River estuary, North Carolina - WOR-2-8_12 (SPAdes) (version 2) | ecosystem: Environmental > Aquatic > Marine > Intertidal zone >...
ACCGACGAAGGGGTTCCTGTCTATCTTTTTGACAGGGGAGATCTCTTTGACCGTTCGGGTCTATACGGAACGGCGGAAGGCGATTATAGTGACAACTTAGAGCGCTTCGCTTTTTTCACCCGAGCCGCCCTCCTTCTTGCGAAAAGGGCCGGTTTTCATTTTGATGTGGTGCATTGTCACGACTGGCAGACCGGTTTGGCTCCAGTCTATCTCAAAACGCTTCACCGAGAGGACTCTTTTTTTTCTCCTGCAGCTTCAGTTTTTACGATCCACAACATGGGCTACCAGGGGCTTTTTCCTGCCGAGAAACTGTCCATGTGCGGCTTGCCCGCCAGTGAGTTCCACCCGGAAGGCTTGGAATATTGGGGAAACATTAGCCTCTTGAAGGCGGGTCTTGTGTATGCAGATGCCATCACCACGGTGAGTCCTCGCTACAGCAGGGAAATCCAGGCGCCTGAATTTGGGATGGGTATGGATGCTATTCTGAGAAACAGATCGGTCGACCTCCACGGTATCATCAACGGGGCAGATTACCATACCTGGGATCCTGCTACGGATCCGCACATTCCTGCCCACTACAGCCTTCGTCATATGAATGGGAAACGAGCTTGCAAGGCTGCCCTTACCCAGATGTTGGGTTTGGATCACCAGTTCTTGGCCCGGCCGTTGTTGGCGGTGGTCTCGCGGCTAACCGTCCAGAAAGGCCATGATTTGTTGCTCGAGATCGTACCAGATGTCACCAAATTGGATGTGGGGCTGGTGATCCTAGGTGAAGGGGAGCAGAAGTATCAGCAAGCCTTGGGGCTGTTAGGGCGACAGTATCCTGAAAGGCTGGCTGTCAGGGTTGGATTTGACGAACACCTTGCCCACCGGATCATGGCGGGTGCTGATATGCTGCTGGCCCCTTCGCGCTATGAGCCCTGCGGCCTGACCCAGCTCTATGCCCTAAAATATGGGACAGTGCCTATTGTGCGGGCCATCGGTGGCTTTGATGATACGATTCAGCAATTTGATCCAAATTCAGGCAAGGGGACGGGATTTAAGTTTTTAAAGCATGAGGCAGGGGCTGTTTTGGATCAGATTAGGGAAGCCATCCAAACGTATCAGGACAAAGCACTCTGGAAAAAGCTGGTCAAGAACGGCATGAGGGCCGATTTTTCTTGGGATGAGTCAGCCCGAAAATACGTTGCGCTGTATGAAGAAGTGAGACAAAGGCGCCAAAAGCCAAATACGGGCTGTGAACAAGACAGGGTATCATCCAGATGAGAAAGGAGCGTGAGATGGGAAAGAAATTCAAAGAGGTGCCCGTAAAAGACCTCCGTCTTCAGATTGATCCCAACAGCCTTAAGGTTCCTTCAACACGCGATCTATGCCCGGCCACTCAAGGGGTCGTTGGGCAGGATCGAGCCATTGAAGCATTGAAGTTCGGCATCGGGATGCATGATCCCGAGTACAATGTCTACATGGCAGGACCAAGCAACACAGGCGCCACTTACATCGCCCGGGCCTTCTTGGAAGAGGTGGCAAAAAAGGAACCGCCGCCGCCAGACTGGTGCTATGTATACAACTTTAAAGAGCCCGACAAACCGAGGGCGTTGAAACTGGCCAAAGGGCGAGGGAAAGAGCTGAAAAAGGCCATGGATGATCTGATTGAGGCCTTGGGAAAGGATGTCCCGACGGCTTTCAACACGGATGACTATCGGTATAAGGAGCAGGTCCTCCGGCAGGAGTTCGAAAACAAGCGCCGCAAGGTCATCGATGCGCTTCGGGAAAAGGTTGAATCCCAAGGCTTTTTATTACAGGTGGACCCTCAAGGGGTTTCCATCATGCCCGGTAAGGACGGAAAGATCCTGCCCCCTGAGGAGTTAGCCAAGTATTCTTCGGAGGAAAAAAAGGCCTTACGGGACCGGGGCGACAAGCTGTCGGTGGAGATGAATCAGTCCATGAGCGAGATCGCCAAGCTGGAGGCAGACTACGCTGAACGCCGCAAAAAGCTGGACCAGCGCGTGGCGCTCTCGATTGTGGGGAAAAGGATGCAACCCACCTTTGAGAAGTTCAAGCATCACCCTCAGGCTGTTAAATACCTGGAGGCAGTCAAGCAGGATGTCCTCGATCATATAGATGATTTCCGAAAAGGCCCGGAGGAGAAATCACCCCAGATGGCTGTTGCCGGGATGGCCTGGCCCCCTGCCCTGAACAAATACAGGGTCAATGTGTTGATTGACAATTCTGAGGCAACGGGCGCTCCTGTGGTCTATACCTCAAACCCGACTTACCCCGCCCTGTTTGGAAGGATAGAAAAGGAGGCTGTTTTTGGTGCCTTAATCACGGATTTTACGATGATCAAATCCGGAGCTCTCCACGAGGCCAATGGCGGATACCTGGTGTTGAAGGCCACGGACATCTTGAAGTGGTACTTTGCCTGGGAGGCGGTTAAGCGGGCTATCAGGCACCAGGAAGTAAAGATTGAGGATATGAGCGAAATGTATGGTTTTATCACCACCAAGACCCTGAAACCTGAGCCCATACCCCTTGATGTCAAGCTCGTGGTGACAGGCGATCCATATCTTTACGAACTCCTCTACATCTATGATGACCGCTTTAAGCAGATGTTCAAGATCAAAGCCCACCTGGATGATCAGACGGACCGGAACAGAATAAGTATCCGCCAGAGCACGCATTGCATGGCAAGGTTTTGTGAAGAGCAAGACTTGAAGCATGTGGATCGGACAGGGGTGGCCCGGCTCATTGAATACAGCATGGAACTCACAGGCAACAAAGACAAGATGACCCTTAGGCTGGGCGCCATCGGTGATATTATCAAGGAGGCCAACTATTGGGCCGTGCAGGAGAAATCAAAGTACATTAAGGGAGCCCACGTGGAAAGGGCGATAGAGAAGAAGAAGCACCGTGCAAATCTTGTGGAAGATCGGGTCCAGGAATTGATCAAGAAGGACATCTTTTGGGTGGAAACCGATGGCTACAAGCCGGGGCAGATCAATGGCTTAAGCATTCTCCAGACCGGCGACTACATGTTTGGGAAGCCTGGCCGTATCACGGCCAATGTGTCCATGGGCAAGGAGGGTGTTATCACCATTGATCGACAGTCGCGACTCAGCGGCAAGATCCACACCAAGGGTGTCATTATTCTGAGCAGCTATCTGCGGGAGCGCTTTGCTCAGGATAAGCCCCTGGCGCTGACAGCCAGCCTTTGTTTTGAGCAGACTTACGGCATGGTGGATGGGGACAGTGCCTCCAGTACAGAGCTCTTCGCCCTCCTTTCTGCCATCGCCGGCGTGCCGATCTTTCAGGGCTTGGCGGTCACCGGCTCGGTGAGCCAGAAAGGCGAAATCCAGCCCGTTGGTGGCGTGACTCGAAAGATCGAAGGGTTCTTTGACGTTTGCAGCCACAAGGGCCTGACGGGGAAACAAGGGGTCATCATGCCCAAGAAGAGTGTCAAGGACCTCATGCTAAAAAAGGAAGTGGTCAAGGCAGTGAAAGGGGGCCAGTTTCATATCTATCCCATCGAGACCATTGAGGAAGGCATTGAAATCCTCACCGGGATGAGGGCGGGCAAGAGGGGCAAAGCCGGGACGTATCCAAAGGGCACGCTGTTCCGGTTGGTAGATGATCGCCTCAAGGAGTTTGCGGAAAAGGCCAGAGACTTTGCAAAGGAGAAGCCAGAAAAGTAGGCGTTCACCAAATAGTCTCAACCTCATGCCTGCCAAGTTGTTGGTCAGCGGTCAGAATGGGAAGTTTTTCCATTTGGGTTGACCGGTTAAGCAGGATCGATGGTGACAATATGTGTGCCATCGAGCCTGAAAACAATGACCACCATATGTAGTATCGCGATCAACAGCGTCTCGTGGAGGGCAGGAATTGTGATTGATTATGGACTTTGTTATCGCCTGAGAACGCCGACGAGGATCTGTAATTTATCATACTGGTGCATCCACACGACGGAACGAATAGCGATTCAGCCTTAACAACAGGTGGACCTACCGGACCCCTCAGTCATAGAAAGTTTTTCAGCCGAAGTGTCTTGAGACTCGACCATGCAGCAATAAGAAGAACCGTCACGTCCTAAGGCTGCGTTTATCACTGCGGTAGCGCAACCCACGCCAGCGTGTACAGTCACCGCCCCTGTTGGGCAGTTCCTGGCACAGGCCCCGCATTCCATGCACGCGTCGCGGTTTTCAATCCCGGCGTATCCGTTGTTCATGCCGAAAACAGCATGCGGACAAACAATAAGGCACATGCTGCAGCCGATGCATTTTTCCCGGTCAAGCTCCAGAGTAACCACGTTCTTGAGATAGATGAGTTCTCCCATGTCAAAAGTTCCTCAGGCTAAAAAACGTGACCCCAGCCATAGAAACAACCCGACCACACCAGCTCCAATTTCCAGGGGTACAGCCCATTTCATCTCTTTCTTGACCCCTGAAAGAGACGTGTAGGTGGAGGAACCAGTGAAGTTCATGGCCAGGTAAGCTGCAACCGCTGGAACCAGGAAAAACCAAGCAAGGAGTTCAAGACGACCTATCCAGGTATCAAAAAACCCAGACCGAAAAATGGCGAGAATTGATGCCACGATCAGGCCAACACCTAAGCCTTTGGTGGTGAACGCCCGACCTGGCAGCCAAGGCAAAAGCAGGGGAGTCAAAATCGCACCGGCTGTCACAGCAGCTAATAAGGCCAAGACCGCAAAAAGACCGTAGTTGAACGTGTTGGCCCAAAATGGATCTGGTTCTCCCAGCCCAGCCAGGATGAAGAAGAGGGGGACTATGATCAAAGCTGCTTTGAGTGTACCCACCAGTTCGACTGGGATCAACACAGCTCTTTCAGAAATTGTAAAGGTCTTACGCCGCATCTCCCGCGAAGCCTTGAAGCCTCTGTCAACGAAGGCAGGCAGGTCGTTTGCCCGGATAGGCCCGTAGATGACCTTGAAGCCGGACTGCTTCGTTGCTTCGTGGGCAGAAACCCCTGGGCCTGCCAACTGGGGCAGGACCACTGTCCTATGTGCCACTATACGGCCCAAGTCACTAGTTTGGATGCGACGAACTAGCTCGGCCGTCCCAAAGGTTCCCTTGCCTGCGGAACACCAAACGTTGATGCCTTTCGTATCAAGAACCAAGATCCAGGCGTCACGATTTGGCAACGCCTCGCGCAGTCGATCAAAGCTCATCTTATAATTTGCAGTGACAAGGACGGGTGCCTGATCGTCGGGGCTTCCGAGGGCATAGAGTCCGGGATCAACCGTGTAACGCATTCGGCCTACACCCCAGCGGGCCTTCATGGTTCCCCAATGGTCGGCCAAAGCCAGAGAAGAAGAAACCTGGGGCACTTCGCCTATGCGGGTCTTTAGGGCGCCCGTCACAAATGGCTGTTTTAAACGAGGTCGGCTCGCCCGAGCCTTTTGCTGCTCGGGTCAGCAGCTTCCGCTTGGCCTGACCAGATTCCCGAAAGCAAAGGAGACCTGACCGGTTTGCAAGTCTTCACTAAGCCGTTTTGGGATTTTGTTCTTTCCCTTCATAAAAACGCACCTCTGTTTGCAAGGCTATGTGTTACAAAATGCAACTCATTGGTTTGGTTGTCAAGTTATGCCCCGAGAAATATAGGCTGATGAACGTTAAAGGTGCCCTGCTCCCATATGATGTATGACCGTTTAGGTTAGACTTCTCTCGCCAGAGCACTCTTCATATCTGTTTGTCGCCTATAACTTAAGGTTCAAGTCACCAGCTTATCTATTGTGTGGTCAAAGAATTTGGTTGACACTTTGTAAGCTGAATACTATATTCTAAAAAATGCATAAAGAGGGAATTTGAAATGAAGGATTTTCTCAAGGTTATGAAAGCCCTTTCTGATCCCAATCGGGTAAGAATGGTCAAGATGCTACAACATAAGACTATGTGTGTATGTGAGATGCAGGCTGCTCTGCAAATAGCCCAGCCAAGCGTATCTAAGCATCTAAGGATACTGGAAGAAGCGGATTTGGTTACACATCGAAAAGACGGCATGTGGGTCAACTACCGGCTTTCTGATGGCAGTAGCAGTCCGTACGTAGCAAGCCTCTTAGGAAACCTGAGGCACTGGTTGGGAAATGACCCCGACATAGCTGAAATCGTGAAGAAGCTTCCCGATATTCGGCGCGAAGATATATGCCGAAAATAATTTGTTTGCTGTTTGGAATAGCTAAATAGGCATAGCATTATAAGACTTGCTGACAACTCGCATCGTGCAGGTGAGGGACATAAGGATGAAAGACCGAACTAAGCTAATGCTCATTGTGCTCGCTTTCCTAGCCTCGTATTACATTCCTTGGGACCATGCAAGAATTCGGCAATCTGGGCTTGAGGCCTTTATGATGCTTCAGGAATATGCTCGTGAGCACGTCCTGACATGTCTTATCCCTGCCTTTTTCATAGCGGGTGCCATTGCAGTGTTTGTATCTCAAGCTTCGGTTCTGAAGTACTTCGGGGCCACAGCGAAGAGGATTCTCTCGTACTCTGTGGCTTCGGTCTCAGGCACCATTTTGGCAGTCTGTTCATGTACCGTCCTACCTCTATTTGCTGGAATTTACACGCGGGGCGCCGGCATCGGCCCGGCAACCGCCTTTCTTTATTCCGGACCCGCGATTAACGTACTGGCTATTGTCTTGACAGCGAGGATTCTTGGCTGGCAGCTTGGCCTGGCTAGGGCGATTGGCGCGGTCCTCTTTGCGGTGATCACCGGGCTTCTTATGGCCCTGATCTTCCGCAAGGATGATGCGGCCCGTGTTGCCGGAGAGATCCATGTCCCGGACGAGGAAGAAAGGGAACGGAGCCTCCTTCAGAATGGCCTCTACATGCTAACCATGGTCTTGATTCTGGTATTTGCTGCCTTTGCCAGACCGGCTTCAGGTTCAACCGGCCTCTGGCCGGCTGTCTTTGCTGCCAAGTGGTATATCACCATCGGCCTGCTCATCGTGCTGGGTGTAATGCTTAAGTCCTGGTTTACCAAGTATGAGTGTGTGAACTGGGTACAGTCCACCTGGGGATTTATGAAACAGATCTTTCCGCTTCTGGCTGCAGGAGTGCTGGTGGCAGGATTCATGCTGGGCCGTCCGGGTCATCCCGCCCTCATTCCGGAACATTACATCCAGACACTGGTCGGGGGAAATTCCGTCTGGGCCAATCTCTTTGCCTCAGTGTCAGGAGCCCTTATGTATTTTGCCACCCTTACCGAAGTTCCCATTCTTCAGGGGCTGATCGGTGCAGGCATGGGAAAAGGACCGGCGCTATCCCTTCTCCTGGCAGGACCTGCTCTTTCCTTACCTAACATGCTGGTCATTGGCGGGGTTATTGGTGTGAAAAAGACGGCCACTTTTTGTGGCATTATCGTGATTCTGTCTACCATTGCTGGGACGAGCTACGGGTGGATCGCAGGATGACAGGGGAAAGGACGATGCGTGAGGATGATCTTACAAAGATAAGGATTAATAACCAGCTAGTCGGAATCATCGGGCTGAAGCCGATCATTGAACAGATAGCGCAAGCCTATGCCGAGGTGTCGGATCAGGAGATTCAATCGGAGTTGACCAGGAGACTCTCGCAAAAAAACTATATTCCCGATCATGCAAGAGAGGCATACGGCAAGGCGTTTTTGAGGGAATTCAATAAATTCCTTGGGCGGGCTTATGAAGAAGATGCGTCAGAAGGACTGGAAATCAAGATTCTGGGTCCTGGATGCGCTCGCTGCGATAAGCTGGAGAAAGAAGTGATGGAGATCCTGGCCGAAATGAATCTTCCCGCACACGTAGAACACGTGAGAGATATTAAGGAAATCGGTCAATACGGCGTCATGGGAACTCCGGCACTGATTATAAACGGCACGGTGATGGCTGTGGGGACTGTTCCACCCAAGGCCAGGATCAAGGAATGGCTCAGTGAACTTGGGCCATTATAAAGCGAAGGAGGACAGAACGTGGAAATTAAAGTCTTAGGCCCGGGGTGTCCAAGGTGTGAGAACACCGAAAAGGCGGTCAAAGAGGCGGTTGCCGAGACCGGCGTAGACGCTAAGGTCGAAAAGGTGACCAATGTCATGGAGATTGCCAAATACGGTGTTTTCGGAACGCCGGCCGTCGTTGTTGACGGTGAGGTGAAGTCCGTGGGCAAGGTCCCACCGGTTGAAGAGATCAAGGAATGGCTGAAAAAGCAGGATTAGTATAAGCCAGAGGAGAGTGCATGGCAACTGAAGCGCAAGTGACTAAGGACCCGAGAGGACTAACATTTTTCGAAAGGTATCTTTCGATCTGGGTCATCCTCTGCATTGTGGCAGGCATCATTTTGGGGAAAGTGGCCCCCGGATTCGCGAAGTATCTGGACGGATTGGCCATCTACGTGGGAGATGCGCCTGTTGTTTCCATCCCCATTGCGATCTGTCTCTTCTTTATGATGTATCCCATCATGGTGAAAATCGATTTCGGTGAAGTCATCAAAGCCGGAAAAAGCGGCAAACCGGTGGGGCTGACGCTGTTCGTCAACTGGGCTGTCAAGCCATTCACCATGTACGCCATTGCCCTCTTTTTTCTGGGGACTCTCTTTTACGGCTTCATAGGACCGGATGCGGTGGACTATGTGAAAATGCCGTTCGGTCTGGATCTGTCTGTCGGACACGTCCATGGTTCAGGGAAAGTCGTTCTGCTTAACGGATTGAAGGTGCTGGAGGTGCCTCTGTGGCGCAGTTATCTGGCCGGATGTATCCTGCTGGGAATCGCTCCATGCACGGCCATGGTGCTGGTTTGGGGCTACCTCGCAAGGGGCAACGACGGTTTGACACTGGTGATGGTAGCCATCAACTCTCTGACAATGCTGCTGCTCTATGGCGTCTTGGGCGGCTTTCTGCTCGGGGTCGGCCGCCTCCCGGTTCCGTGGCAGGCCCTGGTGCTCTCCATAGGAATATACGTGGCACTGCCTCTTGTTGCGGGGTATATTTCCAGAAAGGTGATCATCCGATCACGTGGAGAGACATGGTTTAAGGAAAAATTCCTCCACATCTTAACACCGGTCACGATCATAGCCCTGCTTGTCACGCTGATCCTGCTCTTCTCCTTTAAAGGTGAGGTGATTTTATCGAACCCGCTCACAATCCTATGGATCGCCATTCCGCTGTTTATTCAGACTAACCTGATCTTCTGGCTCGGCTATAGTTTGGCTAAATTGCTGAAACTCAATTACAGGGACGCGGCTCCCGCAGCCATGATAGGTGCTTCCAATCATTTTGAAGTGGCCATTGCCACATCCACCATGCTCTTTGGCCTCTCCTCTGGGGCGGCTTTGGCCACTGTTGTGGGGGTACTCATCGAGGTCCCGGTGATGCTGATGCTTGTGAAAATCTGCCTTGGAACCCAGAAGTGGTTTCCCAGGGCAGGTTCATGAGATCCTCCCTATCATAGCATGATCGGTTTTGTTACGGGAACACAGTCCTGGAAAGCGCCAATAGATCTGACATTTTGCAGGCCCGAGGTGTTTGGGACATTAAAACGAGAGCTGTTCTGAGGCAGACAGGTTCTTGATCCTTGATCGTTGCGAGAGATCTGCACCGGAGTCCCTAACGTGTGAGTGGTGACAATGATTATGTAGCGGACATGGGAAGGAGCAATTCAATGAAGAACCATAAAAAACTAATTTTTGTCGGACTTGTTGTTTTTGTCTTTCTCGCAGGAAAAATAGCAGCCTCTGAAACAGTGGCAGAAATTCCATCTGAAGAAGCAAAGATCGTTGCCTATTATTTTCATGGAACGTTTCGCTGTCCTTCGTGCACAAAGATAGAAACGTGGTCTTATGAGGCAATAAAAAACAGTTTTCCAACGGCCTTAGAAGAGGGCAAGCTGCTGTGGAGACCGGTAAATGTTGAAAAACCGGAAAACAAACATTTTGTGGAACAATATAATCTGTTCACCAAGTCGCTGATAATCACGGAGATGAAAGGGGGAAAACAGATAAGATGGAAGAATCTCAATAAGGTATGGGAACTTCTGAGAAATCAGGAGGAGTTTGTCAGTTATGTGACAGAGGAAGTGAGAGGCTTTCTGGAGCACTGATAATGGAAAGCAATGTTGTTGCTGTATCTTCTGCAATCTGGTTTGGGATTCTCACGTCAGTCAGTCCTTGTCCACTTGCTACCAATATTGCCGCCACCTCATATATCGGCAAGCAGATCAGCGGTTATTACGGCACATTAATCGCCGGTTTTGCCTATACAATCGGAAGGGCAGCTGCTTATACCGGCATCAGCATTGTAATAATATCAGGTTTGCTTTCCATCCCAGAAATATCCTTTTTTCTTCAGGAGCATATGAACAGAATTCTGGGTCCTTTGCTGATCATTTCAGGCTTGTTCATTTTGGAACTTATATCAATTCATTTCAGCGGATTCAGAGTAAGCCAGAATCTTCAGAAGCGCTTGGGGTCTGGCAGTATTTTAGGAGCATGTGTTCTTGGGTTTATTTTCGCACTTTCTTTTTGTCCGACATCGGCTGCCCTGTTTTTCGGCAGTGTTATTCCCCTCTCATTGAAATATGAATCGAAATTGCTTCTGCCATTTCTTTACGGCGTTGGAACGGCTCTTCCGGTTTTATTTATTGCAGTAATACTTTCCTATGGTTCACGCTTTGCCGGAAATTTCCTCAATAAACTTTCGGTTGCAGAGCTGTGGCTTAGGCGTATAACCGGCCTACTTTTCATGATAATTGGGATATACTTCACCATGAAATATCTTCTCAGGGTGATTAGTTTTTGACCAATTTCTTTAAAGACTTCGCTATCCTTCTTGTGACGCCACACATTGCAATCGGCCTGAAGCGGGTCTAGGTTTCGATATCAGTTTGCCGTTTGCTTCGACTGCAGAATTGACGTGCAAAAATCTCATTTGGTCATCTTGACTCAAAGGGTGAGCCAGCAGACTCTCAGTCTCTGCTAACCTGTCAGCTCACTGCAGGGATATGGGGTCAAAGTCTGCTCTTGGCTCATCTTTCTAGAACTTGTCTCCGACGTCAGAAAAACTGATTTAAGATGCTAGCCAACTGCAAAAGTGGTATGAATATCATGCTTAATATGGCTTGTGGCAAGCTCTACGCCGCTTCGCCTAGAGTGAGTCAAGGGCAGGCCCCATTCCCCTACAGTCATGCCGGCAGGAGGGTTTTTGGCCGCCCTTCCATAATCAAGAACAGGGCAAGAACCGGAGGCTACCATGGTTGCACAGATGTGGATGTTCGTTTTGTTTGGCGTTGGGGTCGGCATTGGTGCTGCGTTTTCCGGCCTGGGTGGAGGCTTTCTCATGGTTCCCCTCTTGCTTTTCCTGGGATATTCCGCCCAAAAGTCCGTGGGGACGTCTTTTCTTGCCATTGTCGTGATTTCCATTTCAGCCCTTGCGGCCCACAATAAGTTGGCCAACGTAGATTACAAGGCGGGGATCTTATTGGGCATCGGCGGCATTGTGGGTGCTCAGATTGGGGCACGGTTGGTTGAAGGGATTTCAACGGCCAGTTTCCGAAAGGTCTTTTCTTTGATCCTTTTCGGCCTGGCAGGGTACCTGTTTTTTAGAAAATGAACACTTTCTTGTCTCCAACCATCAAGGGGTATCTCGGTAGCGAATCATCATGTTTCGGGAGAACACCGCACATGCGTTGAGAAACATTCTCTCTGGTTTCGTTACCCCAGAGGGGCTCCTCTTGAGCGACACTCTCTCCTAACCTAATATGTAAGCTCAAATGCCCAACCTTGTAGGTCTGGTTGCTGGTGTATTCGGCCCTAAATTGCCGGCAATCTGACACAAAGCGTTTGCCTTTGCATGATGTTTGCATAGGCTGACATGAGGCGAAACGTTTTAAGGTATCAGCAATATTCCCGGAGGAAGCATGAAGGGTGTAGGATTCATTCATTCGTTGGTTGTGATCTTTCTCACGATGTCCTGCACGGGTTCGGCTACACCGCCCGAACAGCATCCCACAGGCGCTGTTCAGGCAGGTGGTGTCCAGGGCCAAGACGATCTAAAATCCAGCCCGTCCGGGAGAAAATCCGAGGACCATGTCTCTGGACAGGTCCTTGTAAAATTCAAGGAAGGGACCGAAGAGCACATCATAGAGGCCATTCAAGCGGAGTTGCACCTTCAGACTATTCGGATCATTTCCCGGCCCAATCTATACCTCATGAAGATTGAAAACGGTTTCTCCATGCAGGAAACCATCAAGCGTTTGCAGGAATTCAAGGCCGTGGAATACGCAGAACCCAACCTCATAAGGACAATCCAATAAATGATGTTACAGTCGGCAAGAAAACCAGCGACCTGGATCATCGCCTTCGTCTGCCTTTTTGTCTCCCCTGGATGGCCTCTTGCAGACAGGAGCAACCAATCACCTAGAAAAGCAACCTATGTCCCCGGTGAACTCTTGGTCAAGTATAGGACGTCCGCTCGGAGGGCCGCCTTGGAAGATTTTCAACGTCAAAGGGGGATTTCCACCCTCCGAACCTTTCGATCTATCGGTGTGCGGCACCTGAGACTTCCTGAAGGCATGACGGTGAAGGAAGCCTTGGAAATCTATCGAGATGATCCTGATATTGAGTATGCGGAACCGAACTATGTCAGGCGAGCATCTCTGGTCCCGAATGATCCAGACTTCGGCGAGTTGTGGGGCCTGCAGAAGGTAGACGCCCCGGAAGCCTGGGACACGCAGACCGGAAGCAGTACCGTGGTTGTCGCGGTGCTTGACACAGGGGCAGACTGGGACCATGCAGATTTGTCTGCCAACATCTGGAATAACGATGGCGAACTGGAAAACGGGGCGGACAGTGACGGCAACGGCTACATCGATGACATTCGAGGCTGGGACTTTGTCAACAAGACGCCGCAGACGCCAGATGGTGACAACGACCCAGACGATGACCATGATCCAACCTATCACGGCACCCATGTTTCCGGAACGATTGGGGCTGAAGGGGACAATGGGATTGGTGTCACAGGCGTTAACTGGTCCGTATCCATCATGCCGCTAAAAATATTGGATGCCAATGGTGATGGGTTCGTCTCCCACGAGATAGAGGCCATTGATTATGCCATCGCCAACGGGGCAAACATCATCAATGCAAGCTTCAGCGGTGATACGTATTCCCAATCGGAACACAATGCCATAGAGAGGGCCAGGGATGCCAGGGTCCTCTTTGTAGCAGCCGCAGGAAATGATGGACAGGACAATGGCGACATCCCGGCCTATCCGGCAAGTTACGATCTTGATAACGTCATCGCTGTGGCAGCCACGAATCAGAACGATGATATGGCTTGGTTTTCAAACTATGGGGCCGCATCGGTTGATGTGGCCGCCCCTGGTGTAAACATATATAGCACAAGAAGCTCAAAGCCTGGCGATGGCATTCTCTATCAGTATTTAAGCGGGACCTCCATGGCCACCCCCCACGTGTCAGGCCTGGCCGCGCTGATCTGGGCGGAAGATGCCGGTTTGACTTATGGCCAGGTCAAGGGCCGTATATTGGACGGGGTGGATGTCCTGCCGGGCCTGACAGGAGACATCCTCATGGCCGGCAGGATTAATGCCAATAACAGTATAAATCCTGGCAGCTTGCCTGATGCGCCCAGCGGCCTTGGAGTTGGCGCCCTGTCTACTAGCGAGGTCAGTCTGAGCTGGACAGACAACGCGGATGACGAATCCGGATTCAAGATAGAAAGAAAGACTGACTTGGCAGGAACTTATAGCCACATCGCCACGGTTGCAGCTAATGTCGAGTCTCACGACGACACGGGGTTGAACGATGGCACGCCTTACTACTACCGCGTCCTTGCCTTTAATGCGGCTGGTGATTCGGCCCCCTCAGAAGACAATGCCACAACACCCCTTGCCGCCCCAAGCAATCTATCGGCTATTGCTCTTTCCAGCAGCCGGATTGATCTCTCCTGGACAGATCATTCCTCAGCAGAATCTGGTTTCAGGATCGAACAGAAGACAGGATCAGGTGGGACCTATATAGAAATAGATGTGGTTGGCACAGATGTTGAAGACTATAGCAGTACCGGGCTGGATGACGCCACCACTTATTATTACCGCGTAAGGGCCCATAAAGGCGCCATTGATTCCGTATATTCTAACGAGGCAAGTGCAGGGACCCGTGCTGCCTCAAGCGGTAGCGGTGGAGACACTAGCGTTGCATCTGCACCCGCCCCTGCAGCGCCAACCAGCGGTGGAGGAGGTGGCGGAGGAGGAGGCTGCTTCATCTCTGCGGCATTCCATAGGCCAATGGTCTTTCCCTTTATGATTGTTCCTGATCTGACCGCAGCAGCTCTGGTGGGCCTGTCCAGAATCTATCGATTTTCATTGTAAGCCCCCACGGGCTTTGCTATACGATGCCTATGAAGCGTCTCACCCTTGGCATTGCTTGCACTTTCATCCTTTTCAGTTCGGCAGCGGTGACCCGTGCCTACATCCTTCCCGCTGAACAGATCCTGAACTTTCTGATTGATAGGCTTGGTTCCGGTAGCACATTAATAGTCATGCAAAAAACTGTCCTTTATGACCCCGGTTTCGAAGGGGGACTCCAGGAATTTGAGGAGACCCTGTATTACGGATTCCCGGACCGATTCAGGTCTGAGGTGACTGCGCCTGGGCTAGAGCAGGTCCGGGTAGTCAACCCGGATGGTGCCATCCTTGTTATGAACGGAAAAGTCATTGGTGAGAGGGAAAACGGGTTTGACCACTTCAAAGATCTTCTACTTTACAGGAAAGCAGGGCTCTTGGTTGATCGACTTTCCCGGTCAGGGGTCAATCTCAAGGTGGTGAGCCTTGGAAGATTCAAGGATAAGATCGTCTATATCATTGGGGCCAAATACCCGGATGAATCGGTCCCCCAGGTGTGGATTGATAAGACCACCTTCAGACCGGTTAGGTTCCTTTTGCGGGGTGGAGACAGTGAAGGGGATCCTTTGCAGGACATCCAATTTGACGACTACAGGTCCCTGGACAAGGGTAAGACTTATCCCGGTCGTATTCTGTTTTTGGAAGATGGTACACTCGTTAAGATGCAGGTCTTGGAGACCTTTAGGATCAATCCGGAGGTTCCTGGTCAATTGTTCGACGTGGCTTATCTCAGGGATGCGTATGAGCCGTTGGCGCCCACCCAACCCATGCCTCTGCCTGATTCGGAGCCGGATGAGGTGGAAAAGAGTATCGAGGACTTCAAGAAGATATTTGAGTAGACAAGCTTAGAAGGCCCCAGTAAGCCTGGCGATAACGATGCGCAGAATCTCTGAGGTCCCTTCACCAATTTCGAGGAGCTTTTGATCCCTGTAAAACCGTTCAACATCATATTCCCTCATGAGGCCGTATCCGCCATGGAGTTGAACGGCATGATTGGCCACTCGCCGCATGACCTCCGAAGAGTACAGTTTTGCCATGGCGGCCTCCTTGGTGAAGGACCGATTCTGGTCCTTTAGCCAGCAGGCCCGGTAGAGGAGGAGCCGGGCACACTCAATTTCCATGGCCATATCGGCAAGCTTGAAGGCATTGGCCTGGAAAGTTGAGATGGGCCTGCCGAACTGTTCCCGTTCTTTGGCATACTTGAGCGCCATCTCGTAACAGCCTTGGGCACCACCGACGCCCATGGCACCGATACTGAGACGGCCGCTGTCCAGGGTCGCCAGCATCTGGTGAAAGCCTTTTCCCCGCTGTCCAAGAAGATTTTCCTTGGGAACCCGGCAATCTTCAAAGTACAGCATGCTGGTGTTTGAAGCTCGCCACATCATTTTATCCTGCAT
>Ga0209536_100008132_pt1 | contig 15791 bp, 16 predicted proteins | sample DeeMarSeWOR28_12_FD_187461 | JGI IMG/M metagenome (GOLD analysis project Ga0209536, IMG submission 187461) | Marine sediment microbial communities from White Oak River estuary, North Carolina - WOR-2-8_12 (SPAdes) (version 2) | ecosystem: Environmental > Aquatic > Marine > Intertidal zone >...
GCTTTTAATGAGTTTTAGAATCTGTTCCATTGGGCTCTTTGGTTAATTTGATCAAACGATCAATATGCGCACCATACTCTATGGATGCATCGTAGAAAAATTTTATATCCGGCATATATTTGAGGTCCAGCTCGTGCGCCAAGATTCGTTTAATGTATCCGCGCGCACTGTTGAATCCTTTGATGGCCGCATCTTTTTCATGTTCACCATCAGGCGTCGTGAAATAAATGCGGGCCAGCTTTAAATCACGCGAAACATCTACGCCGGTAATGGTGGCCATCTTTAACCTTGGGTCTTTGATATCTTTTTGCAATATCTCGGATAGAACTTTTTGGATCAATCCGCCGACCCGGTCTGATCGTGCAAAGGGGATCATAAATGAATGATTTCTATATCGGTGTCAATAATTTCCGCCAGGCCGAGCTCATCGGCCAGATTAATGATCTTGTCGAGCTTCGAGTTAATAAAGGCCTTATCGTTGCCCACCATCGAAAAACCGATTTCAGCGCGCTGGTAGACATCGTTAGATCCGACTTCGGCCACCGATGCATTGAAGTTGTTGCTCAGCCGGCTGACGATCGCTCGAACCACTTTTCGTTTACCCTTCAAAGAGCGGCAGTCATGCAATCGAAAGGTGATCGTTCCAATTCCTACGACCATGGTCGTTATTCGTTATTCGTTATTGGTTATTGGTTTTCGGTTATTTGTTACCTGTGATTCAATCTTCAACACTGCCTGCGAATAACGAATAACAAATAACTATTAACTACTCCAGTTCGGGTCTTATCTCCTTGAAATAATAACAGTCAATCGTGTCGCCGACTTTGATATCGTTGAAATGCTCGATGCCGATGCCGCATTCATATCCGGCCTGGACTTCTTTGACATCATCTTTAAAGCGACGCAGCGAAGAATTTTTGCCTTCAAACACCACAACACCGTCCCTCAGAAGGCGCAAGTTCTGACCGCGTTCGATTTTGCCATCCGTTACATAACAGCCGGCAATATTGCCAATTTTGGGGATCTGGAAAACTTCGCGAACTTCTGCCGTGCCCAGTATATGTTCCTCAAATGTGGATGCCATCATACCGGCCATCGCGCTTTTGACATCTTTGATGACGTCATAGATGACGCTGTAAAAACGCATGTCCACGTTTTCCTCATTTGCCAGTGCCTGGATCTTGGGCGTGGGTCGGACGTTGAAACCGATGATAATGGCATTTGAAACAGCTGCCAGTGAAATATCGGACTCAGCGATCGTGCCGCTGGCGGAATGAACGACGTTAACGTTGACCTCATCATTGGAAAGCTTTGTGAGTGAGTCGTATAAGGCTTCGATTGAACCGTGAACATCGGCTTTGATGATAAGGTTCAAATCCTTGACTTCACCGGCCTGCATGCGCTCGTAAAGTTTATCGAGGCTCATGCGGCTCGACTGTGCCAGCTCTTTAGACCTTTGTTTCTGCTGTCGATGCTCGCTGACCTGCTTGGCATTTCTTTCATCTTTCAATGCAAAAAATTCATCCCCGGCCATGGGCACGCCGGATAAGCCAACGATTTCCACCGGTATGGATGGTCCGGCGGATTCAATCTGATTGCCGCGATCATCGAGCATCGCGCGGATCCTACCGTAATGCATGCCGCACACGACCGGCTCGCTCGCCTTCAGCGTGCCGTCTTTGACCAGAACAGTTGCAATGGGTCCCCGGCCTGAGTCGATTTTTGCTTCGACAACATGACCGGTGGCCAGTTTGTCCGGGTTGGCTTTGAGCTCCAGGACTTCAGCTTGAAGCGAAATCATTTCGAGCAGTTCGTCAATTCCTTCCGCCTCTTTGGCGGATACTTTGACATAAATCGTATCTCCTCCCCACTCTTCAGGGGTCAATCCAATTTCAGCCAGTTCCCTTTGCACTTTATCGGGGTCGGCATTTTGTTTGTCGATTTTATTGATGGCCACGATGATGGGCACGTCAGCTGCTCTGGCATGATTGATCGCCTCGGTGGTCTGCGGCATGACACCATCATCGGCAGCAACGACCAGAACCACAATGTCGGTCACCTGGGCCCCTCTTGCTCTCATCGCCGTGAAAGCCTCGTGGCCGGGCGTATCCAAGAAAGCGATTTGCCCCTTGTCCGTGTTGACCAGATAGGCGCCGATATGTTGCGTAATTCCGCCGGCCTCCATTTCCGAAACCCGCGATTTTCGAATGACATCGAGCAAAGATGTTTTGCCGTGATCAACATGCCCCATAATGGTCACAACCGGCGGACGTGGCTGCAGTTTGGCGGGATCATCGGTTTCTTGTTTTATCAGGGCCTCTTCTTCGAAGCTGGCGCGTTCCACCTCATATTCAAATTCGTTGGCAATCAGTGAGGCGGTATCAAAATCAACGGTTTGATTGACCGTTGCCATTGATCCCATTCCCATCATAAACTTAATGATCTCACTGGCTTTAATCCCCATGCGTTTAGCCAGTTCGGATAAAACAATGGCATCGTCAATTTTGATGCGCCGCTTGATCGCTTTGGCAACCGTTATCTGTGTTTTCTGTCCGCCAATGGGTTTTTTACCTTTGCCCAGTTTGCGTTGCTTGCGCGGGCGATAACCGGCGCCGTAAAGATCTTCGCCTTCGACCACCGCTTTTCTGCGAAAAGAGATTTTCTTTTTCAAAAACTTCTTGTCAACTTCAGATTCCTCTAACTGCTTTTTGCGTTTTCTTTTCTTTTTAGCGGAGGGCGCTAAATCCTCTGCCGGGGGTGGCGGTTCAACAACCGCTCTGCGGGCAGGCAATACTTCAACTTTTGCTTTCTGCGATGCCGCTTTTTTCTCTTTTAACGGTTTTTCCGGTGGCTTAACCGGCAGTTTGATGATTTTGGCTGAGGGTTCTTTCTTGCGCACTTTAGCGGGTTTGGGTGCTTCCTGTGCAGGCGGCGCTTCCTCAACTGCCGGCTCTTCTGCCGCGGCCGCCTCTGCGGCTTCCTCAGCCGCCTCTTCCGTAACGGCTTTTTGATCGACTTCTTCTGTTACCTGTTCATTCTGGGCCACAGCCGCATCGATGTCGTTGGCAGTCTCCTCTGGGGAGTCGACGGCTTCAACCGTAACCTTTTTTCGACGCCGGCGAATAACCGTCGGCTTGACCCGTGTTTCTTCAACGGTTTCCTCTTTGCCGCCAAACAAAGAAGATTTGACTTTGGTAATGACTTCCTCTTCCAAAGCGCTCATATGGCTCTTGACTTCGATATCCAAGTCATTGAGCTTGGCAATCAGCACCTTGTTGGTCATGTTCAAATCTCTGGCAAGTTCGTACACTCTGAGCTTGGCCATTCTTTCCCCCGGAATTCTAGTTCTGAACCGGCTTGCGGCCGCTGTCTGGCGACCCCTTCCGGCGCTATCGTTATTGTTTCAATAACAGATCCATTAATGCTAAATGGACGATTTAATTTTAAGTTTGGTTCGAACGGTCTTCTGTCCTTGTTTCAGTGCTGTTCGTATCGTCACCGTCGCTTTTAACAGTGTCCGTCTCGGACATTTCAGGCGCGTCTTCGGCCGGTTGTTCGATATCCGCTGATGTAGTCGGCTGATCCGGCGCTTCCTCGTCTGAAGGCGCCTCTTCTTGGGTACCCTGCGCTTCGCCGCTATTGTTCTGGCTGACCGCTTCGGCCACTGCTTCTTCCATTTCTTCAGCCTGCTGGTCCGCTGTATCAGACGTTTCAGCTGCAGCATCGACGCCTGTGTCCTCGGTCGCAGCTGTTTCTTGGGTTTCGGATTTTTTGCTGCTGGTTTCTTCCTCTGATTCTTCAGCTTTCTCGGCTTCTTTGACGGCCTTTCGAGCGGCGGCAATCAGTTTTTGAGCGGTTTCTTCCCCGATTCCTCTGATTTGAATTAAGTCCTCCGGCGTGGCTTTGCTGACCTCTTCAGCTGAATAAAAACCCAATTCATAAAGCGCATCTGCCAGACTGATGCCAACGCCCGTTAACGCAACCAATGAATCATATCCGCTTTGCATGGCGATCGTGTATTTCGTTTCGCTTTTGACGTCCAGATTCCAACCGGTTAATTTCGAAGCCAGTCTGACATTTTGCCCTTTTTTGCCGATGGCAATCGACAAAAAATCATCGGGGACGATAACCTCCATGGTTTGATTGGCTTCATCAATGATCACGCGTGATATTTCGGCCGGTGCCAGCGCGTTACACACGAACTTGGCCGGATCGACATGCCATGGAATGATATCGATTTTCTCGCCCCTCAATTCCTGCACGACATTTTGCACCCGGCTGCCTTTCATGCCGACACAGGCACCCACGGGGTCGATATCGGAATTATTAGAGGCCACCGCAATTTTAGCCCGGATGCCCGGTTCGCGGGCAGCGCCCATAATGGTGACAATTGATTCCCTGATCTCAGGCACTTCAGTGCGAAACAGATGAATCAGAAAATTCGGATGGGTCCGTGACAGTATAATCTGCGGTCCGCGGGATTCGTGCAGAACATCTAAAATGTAAGCCCGGATTCGATCCCCCCGGCGATAGGTTTCTTTGGGCACCTGTTCGCGAACATGGACAATTCCTTCAGTTTGTCCCAGGTTGACAATGATGTCACCGCGATCAATACGTTGCACAATGCCGTTGATGGTTTCTCCTTTGCGATCGACAAAACTGGAATAAACGGCATCTTTTTCCGCATCTTTCATTTTCTGGATGATGACCTGTTTGGCTGATTGTGCTGCTATTCGGCCAAATGTGCTGGTATCCATTTTGGTGCCCAGACTATCGCCGATTTCGCATCCCGGGTCCAGCTTGCGGCCTTCTTCCAGACTGATTTCAAGCGCCGGCTCGGTCACCACTTCGGCGACATCCTTGAATTGAAAAACTTCGATCTCCCCGGAATCTTCGTTATATTGGACCTCTATATCCATTTTGCTGCCGAATTTCTTGCGCGCAGCCGATTTCAATGCCTCTTCCAGGGCTTTGATCAGCACCTTTCGTTCGATACCTTTATCCCGACTCACCTGCTCAACTACACGTTTGATATCTGAAATTTGCATCAGATTTCTCCATCAGCGTCGACAAGCCGCGCTTTGGCAATATGGCCAAAAGGGATGACGACGGTTTTTTCATTCGACGACAACGTTATCTGCTGGGCGGACGTACCGATAATCGTTCCGGTAAAATTTTTTTGATCATTAATCGGTTGTCGTGTTTTTATCTTTGCTTTACGTCCCTTAAAACGTTCATAATCCTTTAGCTTCGATAGGGGCCGCTCGGGTCCCGGCGATGTCACTTCCAGGGTGTAGGGCCCCATATCATCCAAATTCACATCGAGCAGATCATTTAGCTGGCGGCTGACGTTGACACAATCGTCGATGCGGACGCCTGCCGGCCGATCAATATACAGACGCAGGACCCTGCCGCCCGCTTCACGCTGGTATTCAATGTGCACGAGCTCCAGACCTTCACTGTCACACAGGGGTTCAACCAGCGACTCTATCTGCCTGATGAGCGCTTTCTCGTTTTTGGATCCGGATTTTTGGCTCCGGCTGTCTCTTTGTCTCGCTTTAAATTTATGTCGTTTTGATTTCACCGGATCTAATTAGCACAGCCTGAAAAAACAAAAAACGGGCTGACGCCCGTTTCCTTAACTTCAGGTAGACCTTTGACGTTGTGCGGTAAAAGTTATCAGTTCATGACACCGACCATAAGCTAATAGTTAATTCCATCTCACAGGCCCTAAAAAGTCTTACCTTCACCAACTAAAAGGAAACGAACCGAACTGGAGCGGGCAACGAGATTCGAACTCGCGACACCAAGCTTGGGAAGCTTGTACTCTACCAGCTGAGCTATGCCCGCTCTCCTTTTAAATGATTATGACAAAATCGGGCGGTTGTCAATATAATTCAATAAATAAAAGCCCGTCGGAAATGGGCTTTTATTTGAGCAGCTCCCGAATGGATTTAAGCTCGGCATGCAACTCCGCCAGCAATTGCTTTTCGAAACCTTTCTCTTTGTGCGATCTGACGGATAAGTGCTGGCGGGCACCCTGAATGGTGAACTTTTTTTCATAAAGGAGGGTTTTAATTTTTAAAATCAGCTCAATATCAGCACGAGAATACAGCCGTTGTCCCGCATCGGTTCTTTTGGGCCGAATCCGGGGAAACTCACTTTCCCAAAACCGCAGCACATATGCTGGAATTTTTACTATTTTGCTGACTTCGCCAATTCTAAAGTAAAGCTTATCCGGTATGTCCATCGGCGTCGATTTTTGATCTGGCATTTTTATAACCATAAATAGATTGTGACGATCAGGCCGGCAAACTGGCATTGAATGTCTGGACCAACCTGTCCGCAATTGATTGATGCAGCGGTTTTACATCTTCATCTTCCAGAGTTTTTTGCGGTGACCGATAGGTGACCCGCAAAGAGACGCTTTTTTTGCCCTGGGCAATGGGTGTGCCCTCGAACACACTCAGCAAGCTGACATCTTCAACCAGTTCAGATGGCTGTTGTTGTGTGGCGCTGATAATTTCCTGGGCTTCAAGCGTCCGGTCGACAATAATGGTGATATCTCTGAATATCGCCGGAAACTTAGGAATCGACTTGGACAGGGTTGCCTCTTTGAGCAATGGTATCACCGTATCAAAATTGAGTTCAAATAAAAACGCTGCTTGCTGCAAATCAAAATTGGCAAGCACCTGGGGATGAACCTGCCCCACCAGGCCCAACCGGCTTTTATTGTTTACAATCTCAGCGCTGAAACCGGGGCGGGTATACCTGCATTCGTTGTCCGGCAGGCGACTAAATTGTACGTCATCGATATGCAAAGCATTTAAAAAACGTTCGACCACACCTTTGATGTCATAAAAATCACAGGGTGTCTCCTGGCCATGCCAGGAGGCATCATAACGGGTTCCTGTCCAGAGCCCGGCCAGCATCTCAGTTTCTTGCGGCAGCTGTTGTGGATCCCTGCCGATAAAAATTTTACCGATTTCAAAAATCCGCAAATTTTTGATTTGCCGGGCAATATTATAATGCATGGTTTGCAGTAATCCGGGGACCAGCGAGGTGCGCATGGCAGCCTGGTCTTCGGTCAACGGATTTAAAATATTGACAAGCTGTCTGCGCGGATCAGCAGCGTCCAGCTGCAAGTGGTCACCGGTTTGGCGGTGGGCGAAACTGTAATTGATGGCTTCGCGGAATCCAAATCCGTTCATCAGCTGGCGCGCCCGGTTGCGCAAATGGATTTCTTTGGTTGATAACCTTCCGGTAGCCGGCATTTGCGGAAATGTGGTCGGTATATTATTGTAGCCAAACAAGCGGGCCACTTCCTCCATTAGATCTTCCGGTCTGGAAATATCCACCCGAAAGCTCGGTGGGGTTACCAGCAGCGGTTCGCTATCTTTTTCAGCGCTTTTTGGCGCAACTGTAAATTCAATGCTTTTGAGAAGACTTTCAATTTGCCTGCGCTGCAGGCGTGTTCCCAGCAGGCGGTTCGTTTTTTGGGTGCTAAGATTCAGGCTTTTTACAGACTGCCGCAGGGGGTATTCGTCTATCAGGCCGCTGATGATCTTGCCGCCGCTGACGTCGGCCATCAGCTTGGCGGCTCTGTTGGCGGCCGCAATGGTCCCGCCGGGGTCCACCCCGCGCTCAAAGCGATAAGCAGCATCGGTATTCAGACCCAGCTTTTTGGCTGTGCGGCGAATGCTGACCGGATTGAAGTAAGCACTTTCCAGCAATACCCGGGTGGTGTCGTCTTCAATCTCAGAGTTCAGGCCGCCCATGACACCGCCGATAGCCACCGGTTTTTCGCCGTCGCAGATCATCAATATGTCGTCGTCTAAAAGGCGTTCCTTTTGATCCAGGGTGATGAACCTTTCGCCTTTGCCGGCGGTGCGCACCACAATTCTATTTTGCGACAGGCGGTCAAAATCAAAAGCATGCAGGGGTTGGCCGGTTTCCATCAGAACAAAGTTGGTTACATCGACGATATTGTTAATCGGCCGCAACCCAACAGAGAAAAGCCTTTCCTGAAGCCAGAAAGGGGATGGTTTAATTTGAATATCCTCAAGCAAACGCGCGACATAACGCGGGCAGTGGTCCGGCGCTTCGATTTGAATCGATGTTTGCTGGGAGATGCGATCTTCCGGGTCATTGAGTTTAAAGTCGGGATATGTCAGGCGGTTCTTTTGAATAGCGGCGATCTCCCGGGCAACGCCGATAACACTCAGGCAATCAGGCCGGTTGGGGGTGATTTCGATTTCAAGAATCGTATCGGACAGCCCCAGCGCTGCGGCCAGCCGGTCACCGACCGACAGAGCGGCATCCAGGCGCATAATACCGCTGCGGTCTTCTCCCAGGCCCAGCTCTCCTTCACTGCAAAGCATGCCCTCGGATGTTTGGCCGCGGATGACACTTTGCTCCAGAATGAAACCTTCCGGAAATTCGGTGCCCGGCAGGGCAATCGGTGAAAGCATCCCGACTTCCGCATTCGGCGCACCGCAGACCACCGAAAGTGTTCCCTGGCCGGTATCGACCTTGCACAGGTGCAATTTGTCCGCATTGGGGTGCGGCTCGATCGTGTCGATTCGTCCGACCAATACCGTATCCAGGTAGGCGTAGCGTTCCGTTACCGACTCAATTTCGAGACCGACCATCGTCAGCGCCTCTGCCAGGTCTGACGGTGCCATTTCGATATTCACATAATCATTGAGCCAGCTTAAACTAACTTTCATTTTCCACCGTTCCTAAAAGCGGAGTCAAGGCACCATCTAATGCCCGATGACTGTGTTTCCCTGATTTATCGGGATTACGAACTATTATTACGAAAATTAAGGCGTGCATCAAACCGCGGAGAACGAAGCTCAGCGGAAAAAGATCCATTTATGGACAAAAACTAGAATTGGGATAAGAATCTTAGATCATTCTCAAAAAATTTGCGAATATCATCGATTCCGTATTTAAGCATGGCAATTCGATCCACTCCCATGCCAAAGGCAAAGCCGGTATAACGGTCGGCATCATATCCCACGTTTTCATACAGCGCCGGATGAACCATTCCGGAACCTAAAATTTCGAGCCAGCCGGTTCGCGAACATACCCGGCAGCCCTTGCCCCTGCAAATGACACACAGGATATCGACCTCGGCACTGGGTTCGGTGAACGGGAAAAAACCGGGCCGGAAGCGCAGGCTGGTTTGCTCGTCAAACATTTGATGCACAAAGGCCGTTAGTGTGCCCTTTAAATCCCCGAATGATACATTCTCATCGACCAACAACCCCTCCACCTGATGAAACATGGGGGTATGGGTCAGGTCCGAGTCACACCGATATACTTTGCCGGGCATGATGATCCGCACCGGCGGCTGCTGTTTTTCCATGGTGCGAATCTGCAGGGGAGATGTATGCGTTCTCAGGACGATATCATCTGATACGAAAAAGGTGTCTTGCATGTCCCGGGCCGGATGGTCTTTGGGGAAATTTAGGGCCTCAAAATTGTAGTAATCCAGCTCTACCTCGGGCCCCTCGGCGATGTCAAATCCCATCTGGGTGAATATGTCGCAGATTCGCTGGTTCACCTGGGTGATGGGATGCAGCGACCCGGACGGCGCCGGTCGCCCGGGTAATGAAACATCGATGCCCGCGGCAGCGACCTCGCCGGCGGCTTCAAGTTTTTGGATCGCCGCTTTGCAGGCCTTTTCCAGCAGATTTTTAAACTGATTTGCCTGTTTGCCGGCTGCCGGGCGCTGTTTGGCAGGTAGCTTTGAAATGTTCCTTAAGAATTGTGTAATAGCCCCTTTGCGCCCCAGATATCGGACGCGAATATCCTCAACTGCCTGGCGGTCAGTTGCCGCTTTAAGCTCCTGCAGGGCTTCTTTATAAATTTGATCAATGGCGTTATCCAATTTTTACACCTTTGGTGTAAAAAATTATAATGTTTGTGCAGCTGCCACTTCTGCGATTTTTGCAAAACCGGCGGGATCTGTTATGGCCAGGTCAGCCAGAACCTTACGATCCAGGTCGATGTTTGCCACCTTGAGACCGTGCATCAATTTGCTGTATGACAATTTATGCATGCGGGCAGCGGCATTAATACGAGAGATCCAGAGCCTGCGGAAATCGCGTTTGCGCTGCCGCCGGTCCCGATAGGCGTACATCAAAGATTTGTCCACCGCATCCGCAGCCGTTCGAAATAACTTGCTGCGACCCCCACGGAATCCCTTGGCCAATTTTAAAACCTTTTTTCGTCTTCTTCTGGCTTTGAAGCCGCGTTTGATTCTCATTTTATCCTCTCTAATCCGATACGCTTAAAATATTAGCAAATGTATTTTCTATTTTTGTGAAAAAACTAAAGTGGCTTTATAAATTCTGCCCGGCTGCCCGGTTCAGTACGAATATAATCATTATTTAGTTTCCAATTTATAAATGAGGGCTTTTTTTGATGAGCTCGGCCGCACAACCCGCCGTCGCTCAAGCTATGGCGCGGCATGGATTTTTTGTCTTCGGCGTACTTGAAGTACGTTGAAGGCAGAAAATCGCGGAGAACACAGCTCATCGGAAAAAGAGCCATTTAGAAATGGAAACGCTAGCCGTTGGGTAGTAGCAACCTTATGGTCTTTGCATTGGCTTTGTCAACGATCCGGCGTTTGCGCAGGGATCGTTTTCGTTTGGTCGTCTTTTTGGTCAATATATGACTGGCAAAGGACTTATTGTAAACAATTTTTCCGGTGCCGGTTTTACGAAATCGTTTGGCGGCAGCCCGATTTGTTTTTATTTTTGGCATCTGAGACACTCCTTTACATTTAAAAATAGATGGCGTGAGCAATTACACATTACGGCTCACGCCACCCGGAGAATTATCCAAAACCCATCTCAAAAAAGCGCCTGAGGGCCCATAGCGGCGTTGCGGGTCGGCTCATAATGCTCACATACGCACATGTATGCTCCGCTTTTTCGCCTCCCCGCGCCTAACTCTGAACCCCAATCCACATTTTTTGAGATCGGTTTTAGTTGAGTTTAGGGGCAACACCCTTTACGGGTCATATTTAAAACAATTTAATTTTAGAATCAAGCTATTTCGGAGCCAAAACCATTACCAGGATTCGACCTTCAAATTTGGGTTCCTGCTCCACCATTGCAATTTCTTCAGTTTCATCCATTATTTTTTGGAGAACGGCATTTCCCAGCTCTGCAAGCGTAATTTCACGACCTCTGAAGATAACGCTCACCTTCACCTTATCTTTTTTGCCGATGAATTTCTTGATATGGCCGATTTTTACCTGCAGGTCATGCTCGCCGGTTTTGGGTCGAACTTTTATCTCTTTGAGCTGAAAGGTGCTTTGCTTTTTCTTGGCCTCGTGCTTCTTTTTGGTTTGCTCGTAGCGATAACGGCCGTAATCCATTATTTTACAGACCGGCGGATTCGCATTCGGTGAGACTTCAACCAGGTCTAAACCGGCTTCGGCCGCGGCTTCCAATGCCTCTTTGATCGATATGATCCCGACCTGCTGGCCTTCGGAGTCAATCAACCGGACTTCTTTTGCTCGAATACTTTGATTGATGTTCGATTTATTCGTTCGTCTGGGTCTCTGGAATCTTCTGGGAACAGCTATGCTTGCACCTCCTGTGGTATGGTTTTCGTAGGGGCGATTGCGGCCACGGTCAAAACGCAATGAATAAAATTGCCTCTGGCATTTAGGCAAGCCATTGCCGCGTCTTTTCGCCCGCTTCCCTGGCCAAATGTTAGGTTTAAAATTCCTTTAAAGCCAGTTTGTTTTAAATGTGCCTTATATAACAACCTTAAGAAATGCAAGAAAAAAATGCAATAAAAACATGCTTTGATCCAGCCAAAACACCGCACAATATGAGGTTGCTCACATGGGTATTTATTGGTCCAGCGTATAAGCCGCCAGGAAACTATCCATTAAATACGTATGCTGCGTTTGTGAGAAATAGGATTTCAATAATTCAAGACTGTCTTTTCGCAATACACCGGATTTAATTTTGATTTGACTTTGCCGGTATAAAGGGGGCAGGTTGGCACAATCACAACGGGTGGCCCCGCCCATGGGGTCCTCACAGGCAAAAACAATTCTGCCGATACCGCTGATGAGCAGCGCTCCAAAACACATCAGACAGGGCTCCAGGGTGGAAAAAACCGTGACCGCTTGCATGTTGACTTTGTGATCAAGGCGGCTCAGGTTTCTTAGAGCCATGATCTCGGCATGATCGACTTCGTTCAGTCCATCGCCGCTGGTGCCCTGCCGTGCGCCGGTCGCTATGATGTCCTTGTCAAGCACGATGACACATCCCACCGGAAACTCTCCAGCCGCCAGGGCCATCCGGGCCTGCTCCAGCGCTTTTTTCATGAAATATTCGTCATTCATCACCGCTCCCCTGCAGATGTATCAGAAGAAATTTAGTGAATTTAAAACCGTGTTATGGCCCTTTCAAATCTAAAGACGTAGAGTGGAAATCCCAAGCACGAAATCCGAAATCGACTCGGCTGAGCTCGTCGCAGGCCGAAACAATTTCCTAAAACCTAAATTCAAATGTCCCAAACGGGTTTGATTTTCGTTCATTTGAAATTCGGATTTGTTTCGGTTTTCGATATTCGAAATTCGGATTTTGTTTAAGTCCGATTAAGGTAAACAACGACAGCAGCAAATTTCAGAATGAGATTTTACAGCCGACAGATATCCTCATCACATTCACAGCTGTCATCGACTTCATAACAATAGAGGATTCTGGACTCCATCTCGGCCTGCTTTTCTGAGATGGGCTTAAAATTTTTGTCGATGGCCTGGCGCACCAGAGCCTGTCTGTCGGGAATGGCATCCAGGCCTGAGGCGATGACTTCACCGGTTAGACCGCTGATGATTTCGGCATCCTGCCCGTTGGTAATGACCGCCACCGGAACCTGATACGCGGCGATCAGCCGTGATACGGCCAGTGCCGGCCGCCGGCGGGTTACCAGAGACCCGGGCCCGTACTTTATGACCATTGATACCCGTTGTTCCAGCCGGATAATGAAATCTACCTTCAAGACAGCCTTTTTATCATCGGCCTGAACGACCAGCGCTTTGCGCGGCTCTATATCCGTTTTTGCGTAGCCTTTTTGATTGACCAGCAGGCGTGCGATCTTTTGACGATAGCGCTCGTCGTGGGTATCTTTAATGATCTCTCCGGTAATAAAATCGACCTGTTCGCCCAGTATGAGGTGATGACCCTTCATTGTTTATACTCTGTAGCGATTGTCATAAATATGTTCCGATCTAAATATTGCTTTACAAACCATTATGCTGGTATTTATATTAGCTTTTTACGTAAAATTGCAAGGTCACAGCCTCGGATTATTTACAAGCTGTCTCAAAAATGCATCTTACACCCAATAACTGTGTTAGAAGCCTCCTTAAAATGCTCACATACTGCCGGTATGCTGCGCTTTTGCGCTTGTCCCGCCATAGCCGCTTATTAAGGCGAAGGCGGATCGACTTCTGCCTTGTTCTTGAGCGGTATCTGCTATTTTTGAGATGGCTTGTAATTAATTGATTTTTGCGATGCATAACACGCTTGAACACGAAAAGGTCATTTATGTCCATCCGCGAAGAATACGAGCGACGCGAGGAAAAATTTATGGCGCCTTTCGGGTGCTTGAGTTCCCGATCTCAGGGACGCGCCGTCGAAGAAAAACCCTGTTCGGTTCGAACGGCCTTTCAGCTGGATCGGGACCGGATTGTTTTCTCCAATGCCTTTAGACGCTTAAAGCATAAGACGCAGGTATTCCTGGCACCCCTGGGTGATGATTACCGCACCCGTCTGACCCATACGCTGGAAGTATCCCAGATGGCAAGGGTCATGGCCCGGGCCCTGTTTTTAAACGAGGATCTGGTTGAAGCCATTGCCCTGGCCCATGATCTGGGCCACACACCCTTTGGCCATAGCGGTGAAACGGTCCTGAGAGAGATTTATTCAGCCGATTTTTCACACAACGCCCAGAGCCTGCGGGTGGTGGAGGTTTTGGAAAACAACGGTAAAGGGCTGAATCTGACATTTGAGGTCCGTGACGGTATCTTAAAGCATTCCAAGGGCTATGGGAAAATACTGCCGGATGATCCGGATGAGATCGCCGGCACCTATGAAGGCCGAATCGTCCGCATCGCTGACATTATGGCATACTTGAACCATGATCTGGAGGATGCCATTCGCAGCGGTGTGATCCGGTCTGAACAGGTACCGCGTATATGCACGGATATTCTGGGCCATACGCATTCGCAGCGGGCGGAAACCATGATTCGGTCGCTGATTGCCTCCAGCAAAGCCCAAGACGGGGAGCTGTATCTTAAAATAGATGATAGCGTTTATGCCGCCATGACGACTCTCAGACAATTTCTTTATGATAACGTTTACCGTTCTCCCCGGGTGCATCAGAATTTTGAAAAAGCCAAAAAGATGCTGTCCGATCTGTATAGTTATTTTTTAAATCATGAAGAGATGCTGTATCAAAAACTAAATGAGTTACAGATGCTGGGGGGCAACAGCAACCATCAGACCAAAGAGCGCACTGTTTGCGACCTGATTGCCAGCATGACCGACCGTTACGCCATGAACCTTTATCGGAGCATATTCTTCCCTTCGCCCCTGGTGTAATACCCGGGCGCCGGTATTGAACAATGAACCTTTCCTTTAGGATAAATCATATTGAACCCCCGATTTTGACCGATTGCATACAACAGCTGAAGCGCATCTATGCCGCCATGGACGATGCCTATGACCGGGCGGCCAAACAGTATGGTTTCTCCTGCGATCGGTGTCGGGACAATTGTTGCCGCACGCGGTTTTACCATCACACCCTCATCGAGTATCTTTATCTTAAAGAGGGGCTGATGGCTCTCAGCGTCAAAATGCAAGACCAGGTAAAATCAAGGGCCATCACCGTTATGGATGCCATCGCGAAGGCGCACGACAATCAGGAGGCCGTCAGATTGATGTGCCCCCTTAACGTTGATACCCGCTGCATGCTGTATGCGTATCGTCCCATGATTTGCCGGCTGCATGGCATCCCGCATGAGCTGAAAAAACCCGGGCAACCGGGAATTATGGGCCCGGGATGCGACACCTTTGACCGCCGCTGCGGCCATAAGCCCTATATTCCATTTGATCGCACCCCTGTTTACCGCGACATGGCAAAACTTGAACAAGCGGTGAGGCAAGCGACCCGATTCAGAGACAAGATTAGGATGACTGTCTCAGAAATGATCCTTGATTTCCATTCCTAAATGGCCCTTTTCCCGCTGAGCGATGTTCTCCGCGGGGTTTAATTCAGTCTCAGAAATGATCCTCATGCATGCCAATGGCATGGGGCTCGGGGTAAAGATAATGATTAACATATTTTTTCTCCATGCGCCATGCACCATGCGCCACGCGGGCAGTAGCTATGAAGTATATTGATATCGATAAAAAAGATGAGCTGCCGGGCCGACAAATCGGCGAGAAGGATACCTTCGCTTTTCGGTGCTATCCGGGAATCGGCTGCTTTAATCGCTGCTGCCGCAATTTAAACCTGTTTTTATATCCTTACGATGTCCTGCGCCTTAAACAGTCTCTAAAGATTTCTTCGGATGAATTTTTGGAACGCCATGTGGATGCGGTGCTGTGCCCGGGGAATTTTTTTCCGGAAGTGCTGTTGCGGATGTCTGATAACCCGGAAAAGACCTGTCCTTTTTTAACGGAATCCGGCTGCTCGGTTTATGCCGACCGCCCGGACACCTGCCGCTCCTTTCCGATCGAACAGGGTGT
>Ga0209536_100008134_pt1 | contig 15788 bp, 16 predicted proteins | sample DeeMarSeWOR28_12_FD_187461 | JGI IMG/M metagenome (GOLD analysis project Ga0209536, IMG submission 187461) | Marine sediment microbial communities from White Oak River estuary, North Carolina - WOR-2-8_12 (SPAdes) (version 2) | ecosystem: Environmental > Aquatic > Marine > Intertidal zone >...
AGGATTTGAACCCGAAGCGACGGGCGCAAACCATTGTTCCCTGCCGAACACGCGCAGCAGGCCGGGTTCGGGCGAGAATCGTTCGTTGAAGTAAGCCTCGGCCTCACTTGCTCGTGCCGGTAGTGAAATCGACATTTCCTGGCGGGCGACAATCTGCGCGGCTTGTGAATACAGCAGATACACGCGTCTTCGGGCATGCAGCAGGCATTCGAGCAGCCGTATACCGTAGGGCATTCCCGAAGCACCGGTCAGCGCCAGTGTGACAGTGCGAATCTCGGTCATTGGCTCCCAGACAAGGGAAATCTCATTTGGTTCGGCCGGGCAATCGGCGCGCTTATGTCGCGAGCTCGCGATGCCGGATCAGGACCTGCCGGCTTTTTCCGAAGTAAGCGGAGAGTTGTTCGGCAAAGTAAACAGATCGATGCCGGCCGCCGGTGCAGCCGATGGCTACCGTCAGATAGCTGCGATTATCCCGCACGAAACAGGGAAGCCAGCGCTCGACATAGTCGCGCACATGAAGAATCATGTCGCGCACGTCGTTATTGGCCGCGAGGAACTCCACGACATTGGCGTCCCGCCCCGTGAAGTCACGCAGCTTCGGATCGTAGTGGGGGTTTGGCAGGCATCGCACGTCAAATACAAAGTCGGCATCAAGCGGAATGCCGTGCTTGAATCCGAATGACTGAAACAACAGCACGAGGTCGGTATCACGCAGGGTGAGCAGGTCGCGTACCCAGTTTCTGAGTGCATTGGGGTTGAGATCACTGGTGTCGATGCGGTTGCCAAGCGTGCCCACCTCTTCCAGCAGTTCGCGTTCGAGTTCGATGGACTCGACCAGGGTGCGTTCATGTTCGGCCAGCGGATGGCGTCTTCGTGTCTCGGAAAACCGCTTGACCAGTGTCTCGGCCTTTGCGTCGAGAAACACAATGTGTGTCTCGAGGTCGCTGGACTTCATCTGCTCGAGCAGGTCCGGCAGATGTAACAGGCTCGAACCGCTACGCACATCGATGCTGATTGCAACGCGCTCAGAGCCTGCACTACGCAGGAAGTCCACGGTATCGCGCAGCAACGGTGCGGGAAGGTTGTCCACGCAATAATAGCCGCTGTCCTCGAGCACCTTCAGCGCGATGCTTTTTCCCGAACCCGACAACCCGGTAATGATGACAAGTTGCATGGAGGTTCAGCCGTGCGCGGATGCGAAAAGGCCTGCTTGTCGGTGCAGAGACTTCATTGAAGGCCGGTTCCCACCGTCAGTCCTGTAAGCCCAGATAACGTTCCTGCCGCTGGATGAATTCCTGCGTGCTGTCGATGCCGCGCAGTTGCAGAACGTAGTTGCGCACCGCTGCCTCGACCAGAACTGCCAGATTCCGCCCGGCGGCGACCGGCAACTGTACAGTGCGGATATCGACGTCCAGAATGCGATCGACACTGGCGTTCAGCGGCAGCCGTTCGACGCCCGGAAGGTTCCCGCCCACAGGTTTTTCAAGTTGCACGATCAGTTTGAGATTCTTGCGCCGGCGCACTGCCGTTTCGCCAAAAATGGTGCGGATATTGAGCATGCCCAGCCCGCGAACTTCGAGAAAGTCCTTGAGTAACTGCGGACTGCGTCCTTCCAGGGTCCGGGGCGCGATGTGGTACAACTCGACGACGTCATCGGCGACCAGCCCCGAACCACGGGAAATCAGCTCCAGTGCAAGTTCGCTCTTGCCAACCCCGCTTTCGCCGGTAATGAGGACACCGACTCCGAGGACGTCGAGAAGCACGCCATGGCGGGTGACAAACTCCGCCAGTGCACGGCCCAGGTAAGTGCGCAGCACCCAGATGACCTGCAAGCTCGCCATCGGCGAGGAAAAAACCGGTATCTGCCTGGATTCTCCAAAATCGGCCAGTGATTGCGGCGCTTTCTCGCCATCGGTGAGGATGATGCAAACAATGCCGCTCTCCGATATCCGATCGAGTGCCTCGCGCTGGGCCTGATCGTCGAGCCCGGAAAAATAAGCCGCTTCGGTACGGCTGAATATTTGTATCCAGTTCGGATGAACCAGATTGAGGTGGCCGATCAATCCTTGCGAAGACTGGTTGACGGCCGCGCTGTCCAGAACCGGGGCCGACTCGCGCGGCCCGGAAACCCAGCTCAGTTCAAGCGCGTCGGCATTGCCATCAAACAGCTGCGCGACGCCGATCCGGGGCATGCGGTTCCCATTCAGTAATAGTGCGCTGCGCGCTTTCAACACCGGTAGCGTCATTCAAGCTCGCGCGAATACTTCTGTCGCTGAACATTTGGGCCAACTCGGAAAGAATCTGCAAGTGCTGATCGGTTGCTTTCTCGGGCACCAGCAGGACGAAAATCAGATTGACCGGGTTTCCGTCCGGTGCCTCGAAGGGGATGGGCGTTTGGGTGCGAATAAACGCGCCTGCCGCTTCCTTCAGCCCGGCGATTCGACCGTGTGGAATTGCCACCCCGTGACCGAGTCCGGTGGAACCGAGCCGCTCGCGCGCGAGCAGGGCGTCGAATATCGTGCTTCTGCTGATACCCAGAGTGTTCTCGAAAAGCAAACCGGCGTGTTCGAAGACACGCTTTTTACTGGTGACATCCAGATCGAGGATGACATTGTCTGCTGGCAGCAGCCGCTCAAGTTGGCTCATGATGTGCGATCCGGTGCCTAGCCTTCGGCGCGCCGGATGGACTCCTGTTGATGGTGATTTACCAGCTTTTCCTTATGCTTGAGAACCACGCGATCGAGTTTGTCGGCCAGACTGTCGATGGCCGCGTACATGTCCGAATCTGTTGATTCGCAGAATAGGTCCTTGCCACTGAGGTGCACCTTCGCCTCGGCTTTCTGGTCGAGTTTGCTGACCGACAGGATGACGTCAACGTCCATAACCTGGTCGAAATGGCGCGAGATCCGTGCCAGCTTTTCTTCGATATAAGTATTGATCGCGGGCGTGATGTCGAGATGGTGCCCTGAGACTTTCAAGTTCATTAACGACCCTCCTGCGGGGATTTTGGGCTAGATGGCTTTGCGCAAGTTGACGGGCAGTATCTGCAGGGACTCGCGGTACTTCGCGATGGTTCGGCGTGCGACCACGATTCCCTGTTTGCCCAGGATCTCGGAAATCTGGCTGTCCGACAGCGGGCTGCGCGCGTCCTCCTCTGCGACCAGCTGCTTGATCAGCGCCCGGATAGCAGTGGCAGAACACGCCCCGCCGGTTTCCGTGGTGACGTGGCTGCCGAAGAAGTACTTGAGTTCGAAAATGCCCCGCGGTGTGAACATGAATTTCTGCGTCGTGACCCTCGAGACGGTCGATTCATGCAGCGTCAGCGTCTCCGCGATTTCCCGCAGGACGAGGGGGCGCATTGCCACTTCGCCATGCTCGAAAAAATGCCGTTGCCGGTCGATAATCGCCTGCGACACGCGCAGAATCGTATCGAAACGCTGTTGCACGTTCTTGATCAGCCATTTGGCTTCCTGCAGCTGGCCAGAGAGCTGCTGGAGGCTGGCGTCGCGGTTACGATGGAGGATGTCCGCGTACATGCGATTGACCCGGAGCTTTGGCATCGCGTCCGGGTTGAGCGAGGCGACCCACATCCCCTTTACTTTCTTGACAATGACGTCGGCGACGACGTATCTGGCTTCGCTGCCGGTGTAGTTGGCCGCGGGTCGCGGATTGAGGTGCGTGATCAGACTCTGGATGTTTCGCAGCGTGTCGTCGTCGCATCGCAGGATTTTCTTGAGCTTCGTGTAGTCGCGCAGAGCCAGCGTATCGAGATTCTCGCGCACCACTTGCAGCGCTTGAGCCCGGTACGGCGTGTCCTCGGGCAAGGCTTCTATCTGCAGGGCAAGGCACTCGCCGATATTGCGCGCGCCGACGCCAGCCGGTTCAAGGCTCTGCAGGTATTTCAGCGCTATGCTCAGGTCATCGCTGTCGATTTCCAGTTCTTCGGGCAACAGGCCGGCGAGCTCGCCAAGGTCGTCCTGTATGAAACCGTCGTCGTTGAGATTGTCGATCAGGTAGGCGACAAGCTGAGTGTCGCGCTCCGAAAGCGGCATCAAAGAAAGTTGTCCGAGCAAATGCTCGCGCAGCGTGGCGCTGCCCGCTGCCAACGGCGGTTCCGAATCGTCATCGTCCGACTCCGGATTGCCGTAGGAGGTGTATCCCTCTTCACCGCTCCAGTCCGACTGCGGCTGACTCTCCTGGGTCTCCTGGGAACTTGTTTCGGTGGTGCTGCTGGTGGTCGTTATCGCCGCTTCCTGACCTGGAGCAGCCGGCGTTGCCGGGGACTCCTCGTCTTCTTCGCGCTCGAGCAGTGGATTTTCCTGCAGGAAGCGTTCGATTTCCTGGTTCAACTCAAGCGTCGAGAGCTGCAAGAGCCGGATTGACTGCTGCAGCTGGGGCGTCAGCGTGAGGTGCTGAGACAGCTTGAGTTGCAATGAATGTTTCATGATATGGCCGACGCCGGGCTGTGATCGGTTGTGAGCGAATGGTGCATCACAGGCGAAAATGCTCGCCTAAATAGACTTTTCTTACGCTTTCATTATAAACGATTTCTTCCGGTTTCCCGCAGGCCAGGACGGAACCGTCGTTGATAATGTAGGCGCGGTCGCAGATGCCCAGTGTTTCGCGAACATTGTGGTCCGTGATCAACACGCCGATCCCGCGTTCCTTCAGGAAACGGATGATTTTCTGGATGTCGAGCACCGCAATCGGGTCTACGCCGGCAAACGGCTCGTCGAGCAGGATGAACTGCGGATCGGTCGCCAGCGCGCGGGCGATTTCGACCCGCCGGCGCTCCCCGCCGGACAGGCTGATCGCAGGACTGTTCTTGAGGTGGGCAATATGCAACTCTTGCAGCAGTTCATTCAGCCGTGTCTTGCCGTCCTTGTCCCTGTCGAGCCCACGTAACTCGAGAACGGCCTTGATATTTTCCGCGACGGTCAGCTTGCGGAAGATCGACGCCTCTTGCGGCAGATAGCTCAGTCCCAGGCGGGCTCGACGGTGTATCGGCATGTGGGTCAAGCTGCGCTCATCGAGATAGAGCTCGCCGCCATCCACCGCGACCAGCCCGACCATCATGTAAAAACAGGTGGTCTTGCCCGCGCCATTGGGTCCGAGCAGCCCGACGACTTCACCGCTTTCCACGTCCAGCGACACATCCTTGACCACGGTGCGTGCTTTATAACGTTTTTTCAGGCGGTCGGCGCGCAGCTTGCTCATCGGCATCTACTGCGAGCGATGCGAAGCACAGTGATATGGCGTCAACGATCGGAACCCTTGCTGTCGCTAGCCGGTGTTTGAGCATTTTCGGCATCGCTCTTCCGCGGTTGAATGATCGCGCGCACGCGCCCGCCTGAACTCCCTTCCGCGCTGGAGCCGGGCTCCTTTCCCATGACCTCGAAAAACTCGGTCAGGGCGCTGTAGGAAATGTAATTGCCCCGGACTTCGTCTCCGCCGCGCTTCAGTTTGGCATTGACAAATAGCTCGACTTTTTCCTCCTTGCCCTTGTATTCGAGCCGCTCGGCCTCGCCCTCGATGAAGTCCTCAAAACCTTCGCGCTTTTGCCGGAAGTAGGCCGGACGGCCAAAAGCAATGCCGGACTGGAAGCCGGTTTCATCCTGATCGACGATGATGCGATCGGCCTTGAGCATCAGCGTTCCCTGGGTCAGTACGACGTTGCCCTCGAAAACGGCTTCCTTCTTCTGGTCGTCGATTTCCACCCGGTCGGCTTCGATATTGACCGGTTGGTCACGATCGGCCCGTTCAGCGTGCGCGACCATGCATACCGCGCCTAGCATCAGCGCGACAAGCGCCAGCCGCGACGACGCTTGGCGATCAGTGCGTGTCGCTCTGTGATTTCGCAGCTCTGGATCTCGGGGTTTCATAGTGCGCCTGAACGGTTGATAACAGTCGTAGTTTGCCGGCCATGTTGTCAAATTCTAAGCCAACCGAGCGTGCGGTGGAATTTCCTTCCGTCATCGTCACGGGCTGGTCTGTCTTTGCAACTTCCTTGTCGGGAATCACATGCAGGTAATTCGTTGCGAGGCCGAGCGCCGGGTTTGAGGCAAAAGCCGGGCGCGCAACCGTAACGTTACCGTGGAAATAGACGTTCTCGCCACCGCCTTCTACCTCTGCAATATCTGCACTGACCGTGAGCGGAGCCCGCTCGTAATCGTGATAGAGCAAACGCGGCGAATCGAGTCTGGAGCCGCGCTTGTCCGGGTAGTGGGTAAGCCGTGCACCGCTGAGCTCATAACGCCTCGAGCCATCGGGGTTCATGCGCACGGCCATGAAGCCTTCGATGTAGAACTCCGGGTCATTCTGACTGGCGCCGCCAAACTGCGCGACTGGTGCGCGCACTCGCGCGTCAAGCCACCAGGTCAGCACGACAAGCAGCAGAAGAAGAATGACCGGAGACCAGGCTATGAGCCGATCCTTTAGCATCAGAGGTAGCCCCGCATGCGGGTTTCCCAGGTCCCCTGTGCCTGCATGATCAACTCGCACGCTTCGCGCACGGCCCCCTTGCCGCCACCGGTTTGCGTGATGAAATGAGCCTGTTCACGGATCTGTGCGACGGCTCCCGGCGGGCAAAATGCCAGACCGCAGCGTCGCAGTACCGGTAAGTCCGGAAGATCATCGCCCATGTAACAGACCTGGGTGTCGTCCAGACCGAGTGATTCGCGCAGGCCCGTATAAGCGCGCAGTTTGTCACTGGCGCCGGTGACACAATGATCAATGGCGAGTTCGGCAACTCTTGCTTCGACTGCCGCGGACGCGCGGCCGGTTATGATGCCGGTGGCAACGCCGCTACTGCGCAGCAGTTTCAGGCCAAGCCCGTCGAGGATATTGAAAGGCTTGAACGACTCGCCATTTGCGCCGATGAAGAGCGTGCCGTCGGTCATCACGCCGTCGACGTCGAAAAGTGCCAGCCGCACCCGCTCGGCACGCCGTGCCAGTTCCGGACTCATATGACCTTGGCCTGCATCAGGTCGTGCGTGTTCAGGGCGCCCACGAGTTTGTTCTGGTCGTCCACGACCAGAATCTGGTTGATCTTGCGCTCGTCCATGATCTTGACCGCCTCGACCGCGAGTTTCGTCGATTCGATAGTCCGGGGTGACTTCGTCATCGCGTCCGATACCCGGATCGAGCGCAGGTCACTGCCGCTCTCGAGAAGCCGGCGCAGGTCGCCGTCGGTGAATATTCCCACGGCCAAATCATCGCGCACGATGGCCGTCATGCCCATGCCCTTGCGGGATATCTCGAGAACGGCCTCGTTCAACATGGCTGTGTCAGGCACTTTCGGTACCGCGTCGCCGCGACGCATGACGTCGCTGACATGCGTGAGGAGCTGGCGGCCCAGCCGGCCGCCCGGGTGGGAACGTGCAAAATCCTTCTCGTTGAAGCCGCGCGCTTCGAGCAGCGCGACGGCAAGCGCGTCTCCCAGCGCCAGTGCCGCGGTGGTACTCGCGGTCGGTGCGAGTCCGAGCGGGCAGGCTTCTTCGGATACGCTTGCGTCCAGGTGCACGTCGGAATCGTTTGCCAGGGACGATTGCGGATTGCCGGTGATTGCGATCAGTCTCGCCCCCTCTCGCTTGATGATCGGGACGATGACGAGCAGTTCTCCACTTTCCCCCGAATTCGACAACGCGATGAGCACGTCTTCGTGCGTAATCATTCCCAGGTCGCCGTGGCTGGCTTCGGCCGGATGGACGAAGAAAGCCGGCGTGCCGGTGCTTGCCATTGTCGAGGCGAGTTTGCGGGCGACATGCCCTGACTTGCCGATACCACTGACCACAATGCGCCCGCGGCATTCCAGAATAATCCGCAGTGCTTCGGTGAACGACTGGTCGAGCCGGTGCGCCAGTTGCTCAACGGCTCGTGCCTCGATTTCGAGGACCCGTTTTGCGAGGCTGAGCGCCTCTTCGGGTGACAGTTTTCCTATGCGGCTCATCGGCGCGAAGTATAACGCAGCGGCACTTCTTGGCACCCCCCTTTGCCGGTCAAGGCGTCAAGGTTCGATGTACGGACATCGGCTGTGCCGATACACTTGAGCACCTGACATGCCATTAGGTGTTAATCGGCCCAATACTCATGCACGGTACGCTTGAACTGGTCCTCATGCTGTTGCTCGCGGCGGTTGTCGTCGTTGCCGTGTTTCGCTTGCTCGCATTGCCGGCGCTGCTGGGTTACCTGCTGGTCGGCATCCTGATCGGGCCGAAAGCGCTCGGGCTGGTCGGTGATAGCGCGGAAACCCGCTACCTTGCCGAATTCGGGGTTGTCTTCCTGATGTTCAGTATCGGGCTCGAGTTCAGTTTGGCGAAATTGATGACGATGCGCCGGCTCGTTTTCGGGCTGGGGGCGGCGCAAGTCGGCGTTACGCTTGGACTGATAGCGTTCGCGAGCATGGCTACCGGGGCCGATTGGCGCACCGGGCTGGTCCTCGGCGGGGTGTTCGCGATGTCGTCCACCGCCATTCTGGCGAAAATGCTCTCCGAGCGCCGGGAACTCAATTCGCCTCACGGGCGGCAGATTGTCGGCATCCTGTTGTTCCAGGATCTGGCAGTCGTGCCGTTGCTGATTGTCATCCCGGCGCTCGCACAAGGTGCCGAAACAGTCCTGCTTGCGTTCGGTCTGGCCATCGTCAAGGCGGCGCTGGTACTGGTGGTGCTGCTCTATTTCGGCCAGCGCCTGATGCGACCGTGGTTTACTTTGGTGGCGCGGCAGAAATCCTCCGAGTTGTTTGCGCTGAACGTGCTGCTGATCACCCTGGGGCTCGCCTGGGTAACGGAACTGGCCGGACTGTCACTGGCGCTGGGCGCATTCCTGGCCGGCATGCTGATATCGGAAACGGAGTACCGTTATCAGGTCGATCAGGACATCAAGCCGTTCAGGGACGTATTGCTTGGGCTGTTTTTCGTCACGGTTGGCATGCTCCTGGATCCTCTCGCGGTCCTCGACCACTGGTACTGGATCGCCGTTCTGCTGCCGCTGATCCTGATCGTAAAGACCGTGATTATTGTCGGCCTTGGCCGCTTGTTCGGTACGGAACCTTCGGTGTCACTGCGCTCCGGCCTGGCCCTGGCTGGGGCGGGTGAATTTGGTCTCGTGCTGCTTGCGCAAGCGGCGAACCTCAGCGTGATCGACGATGCGCGTATGCAGATCGCTCTGGCGACACTGATTCTGTCCATGCTGGTGTCGCCGTTCATCATCGAGTACAGCGAACGGATGGTGCGCCGTCTGAGTGCTGCCGAATGGATGAACCGGGCGATGACCTTGCACAACATCGCGGTGCAGAGCATGGGCGCCGAGCGGCACGTAATCATTTGCGGATATGGCCGCAGCGGACAGAATCTGGCGTGGTTTTTTGAGCGCGAGGGCGTCGGGTTCATCGCCCTGGATGTTGATCCGCAGCGCGTGCGCGAGGCGGCCGCCGCCGGCGAGAGCGTGGTGTTTGGCGATGCTGCCCGGCGGGAGGTGCTGGTAGCGGCGGGACTGCTACGGGCAAACGCGCTGGTCGTATCCTATGCCGACACGGCATCGGCGTTACGCATTCTCAGCCTCGTGCAGGAACTGCGGCCGGGGTTGCCGGTGATTGTGCGGACGCTGGACGATAGCGACATCGATCGGCTCAAAGAGGCTGGTGCCGCCGAGGTCGTTGCCGAAATACTGGAAGGCAGCCTGATGGTTGCGATGCACGCCCTGATGTTGCTGGGCGTGCCGTTCAATCGGGTGTTACAGCGTATACGTGAGACGCGGGAGCAGCGATACGGCCTGTTTCGGGGTTTCTATCACGGCGTCACGGATGAGGACGAAGGCGCTGCTGACCGTTTGCAGGTCAGGCTGCACTCTGTGCTGATTGCCAATGGCGCCGTCGCGATCGGGAAAACACTGCGCGAGCTTGATCTGGGGCGCTTCGCAGTGGAGGTGACGGCGATACGCCAGCGCAACATCCGTAACCAGTCGCCTGACCCCGAAACGCGCTTGCGGGAAGGCGATGTAGTCGTGTTGCGCGGAGTGTGGGAGTCGCTGGAAGTGGCCGAGATGTACTTATTGAAAGGCTAGAAAAACAGAGCCCGCCAAGGCGGGCTCCGGTACATCGACTGGCCGGCTCGCGTTGCTGCGCGAGCAAAAAAGTGGCAGGTGAGTGCCGCCGTTGCCCGGTCAGCCGGGCTCAGAGCAGGCTTGCGCCGCCGCAGTTGGTGCTGCCGTTGATGGTATTCCATACCCCCGCTGCGGTCGTCGCGCTAGTGCATGCCGGAGCGGCGGCCGCGCCGTCGGTCGGAGCCGCTGCCGCGTTCCCCTGGTAGCGAGAGAACTGGAAGCCGCCGGTGTTCGGCGTACCGTCGTCGATCTTGCGGTCCATCTCGGAAATCAGTTCCACCGGAACCTGTGCGCCGGTCTTGACGTTGTGTCGCGGAGCCGAGGGTGCGGCGGCCGTGCCGGCACCATAAATGCCGTCATATACGACTTCCAGATAGATGCCGTATGGATTAACAGGCGTAGTGGTCGGGCCATCGGCTGCGGCACAGGTATACGTGCCGGTAATGAAGCCGGCCTTGGACAGGTGTTCCCAGGCCAGTCTGGCTTCGTCGCCGGCCTCGATGCGCCCGTTGCCGTTCCCGATGCCGCCGTCACACGCGGCGGTCGAAATGTTGGCAATGTTTCCCACTGCACCGGTGTAATCACCCGGAAACGCACGGAAGCGGTCCTGGAAGCCGAAGAACGCCGCCTTGACGCCGTCCTGTTGTGAGATGAGATTGCGTACGCGGGCACTGGTGATCAGTTCCTGACCCTTTAGCACACCGCCGAGCAGCAGCCCGATAATGACCAGCACGATGGCGATCTCGATCAGTGTGAATCCGCTCTGTTGTTGCCGCATTGTTGTCTCCTAGCGTGTTGTGCCGGATACCCGTGCCAGTTCTATGCCACCAGCGGCATGCTGTAGGCAGCGTTCCGGGTGATCGCGGGTTGCTGCAATGGTGTCGTTCTTATGGTTGTGCTTTGCTGTCAAAATAGAAAAAGTATTCTTAAATACAATAGCTTAACTGGAAAAAATACGCGTCGCAGAAGGGGTGAGGCGATGACGCCGGTGCACGCGCCGCGTTAAGTGAGAATGATGATTCCAGATCCCCGCTGTCACGGTTTCGACGCCGGTGACGGAATCTCGGCAGGCTCCATCGCCTCGAGACGCTCCATCAGAAAGCGCGTTTCGTGTTCATCGCTAATCGTCCCGCTACTCAATAGTCCACCGAGCAAGATCTTTGCCGCTTCGTGTTCCCCGAGGTCCTCGAGCAGAAAAATACGCATCTGCCTTGCCCAGGATGGCACCGAGGGGTCGTTCGCTTCAATGGCAATGGCATTTGCATAGGCCAGAGCAAGGCGGGGATCGTCGAGTCGGTGTTTGGCAACGATCGCAGCGTGCGCCAGCCAGCGCCAGCGACGCACCGGGTCTTCCTCAAATTTCCGGTACACGAAGTCGAGCATCTGGCGCTGTTTTCCCTTGTCCGGTACCTGCGAATAGACCTGCGATGCCAGCAGTAGCGGGTAGGTGCTCGCGGGGTCCAAGGCCAGGACCGCATCGAGCCAGTTGACGAGATTTCGATAGTCGAGCCGGTTGAACGGGACACTGATGCCTGGTTGCGTGTCGAAGGCCTGCAGGTAGAGCGTCAGTATCAGGGCGAGACCAGCCGGCTCGCCCAACGCAGCCAGGCGCAGCGAGCTGATCGCCGGGGGTGGTCCCAGCTGCGCGGCGATTGCCGCGGGCTCCGGTTCGGCGGCGCGAAAAGCGATCTGGGCGATCAGGACTGCGGGCAACAACCAGCGTAACCAGGCCGGGAGGCTGCGAACGGCACGCTGTCTTGTCATTGGATTGCGGACCCGGCGCAGTCAGAGATTCCTGCGGTGCAAGTCGAACATCGCCGCAGCCAGCAGCAGCGCAACGTAGATTGCGGTTTGCACCGTTGCGCCGGACATTGTCAGCGGGATGGCCGAGGCGCCTGTCAGCCACGCCGTTTGCGTAAAGGCATCGAGCCGTGGCAGGACCACTGCGATCGCGTCGGCGAGAAACGCGGCGTAGTCGGTTGTCGGCCCGGGATCGGCAATAGTCGATTGGCTCATCAACTGTATCGCCGTGATGGAACGCGCGAGAAAATAGAAGCCCAGCACGAGGGTGGCTGCCGATGCGATCTGGGTAAAGGTCGTGATGCAGAACACCGAGAAGGCGGTCACTATCCACAGTTCGAGAAGATGGGTATAAGCCCATGGCAGCACGTCTTGCGAATCCGCCAGTAGTGCCAGCGGCAGCGAAACAGCGATCGTGCAAATCACACCCAGGCATGCGTAACCGAGAAACTTGCCGGCGATGTAGCTCGAGCGAGGCAGGTCGAGCGACAGCACGAGTTCAAGCACCTTGTCATTGAACTCGCGCACCGAACCCTGGAGTACCGTAATTGCAACGAGGAACACCGATCCGGCGCGAAGGGTTGCCGCAAGGAAAGCGATCTGGGAACGTGTCGCTTCGGTGATGGTTTGCTGTCGCACGAAAATACTTGCGAGAACGGCAGCGATGACGATTACCACCAGGAGCAGGGCGAAGCGGTTACGCCACGCTTCGAGCAGGGTGTAGCGCGCGATCGCCAGGGTCCGCCCCGAAACCGGCGTCAGAACATGAATTGCACTAGACTTCGGCATAAATCATGCGGGGGAAAGTAAGGAGATCGCCTGTCAATCTTGCCACGTAATTACGCGGCGCCCGGCACCGCGCCTGCCGCAATTTGCGTCCATGACGTACCGGCCGTCAGGCATGATTGCCTGTCGACATCAGTTTGTCGAAACGCCCCGCCGGAAGTTTCCGGCAGCAGCCAGCAAGGGATATGTAACACACACATGAGGGTGTCACGAAATGTCCGTTGAGATCAACCCGGCATCTGGTGCCGCTCCGCACGGGGGAATCGCCCGCCTGATCCGGTCCTTGCGGGAAGAGCAGTGGCTGTCGCTGATGCTATTGGCCCTGCACGGTGGCCTGATGCTTGAGTTGACCGATCCGCTTGCTCGCGCGTTGCTGACGTCGCACTTCGGCTTGTTTCTTCTATGGCAGCCCCTGTGGCGCGGAGAGCAGCAACTGCATGGCCGGCAGGTCGCCCTTATTTTGGTTGCAGGCAGCATCCTGGTGGTTGCCGGCAACTGGTGGTTGATGGCGCTGTGGATTTCGGTTCTGTTTTCGCTCATTGGCGGCAACATACGCGGTATCCGGAACGTCGCACAGCGGGTCGCGTCCCTGCTCGCGGCGCTTTATCTGCTGTCGATTCTGCTGACATGGGTGGTGCCGCACCTGTTCGAGGAGCAGACCTTTCCGGAGATCTTCCAGGTGTTGGCCGGTTATGGCCTGTTGATACCGGCGGTTCTCATTTTTTTCACCCGGTTCGAGAAAAGCCAGCGGCAAACTGCCCATGCACTCGATCTGTTCTACAGCGTCATGCTGTTCCTTCTGGTTCTCGTCCTTGTGCTGGGATCGTTCGTTATCCGGCAGATCAGTCATGGCGATTACGTCATTGCGCTGGCGCAGACGCTGATCGGAATCGCCGTGTTTCTAATAGTGTTGTCCTTGCTGTGGGATCCGCGGGCCGGTTTTGCCGGTATCGGACAGGTTGTCACCCGCTACTTTCTCAGCGTCGGCATTCCCTTTGAACTCTGGATGCACAGCCTTGCAGGCATTGCCGAGCGCGTCTCCGACCCGGAGAAGTTCGTGGCTCTCGCGGCGCAGGAACTGGCCGTGCTGCCGTGGGTTTCGGGCGTGCGCTGGCGGGCGGCCGGTGCCAGCGGCGAAATCGGTGAGCAGACAAGGCACGGAACCGAGTTTTCCTTCGGAGGGCTTGTCCTTACGCTGTATACGCGATTTGCGCCAAGCCCGGCGTTGGTGTTGCATATCCGCCTGCTGGCAAGGCTTCTCGGCGATTATTACGAGAGCAAGGTGCGCGCTGCGCAACAACGGCGCAGTGCTTACATGCAGGCAATTTACGAAACGGGCGCCCGGTTGACCCATGACGTGAAGAATCTGTTGCAGTCGCTACGCTCCCTGTGCAGTGCCGCGGAGACCAGCGGGGAGGCCGATGCCGAGGCTGTCAGGCTGTTGATGCGGCGGCAGCTGCCCCAGATCGCCCAGCGGTTGCAAATCACGCTCGACAAGCTCGCCAGCGATGTCAGCAATACGGCGGAACAAACGGCGGCTTTCCAATGGTGGGAGACACTGAAGCAACGTTTTGCCTACGAGCCGGTTACCTTCTCGGAATCGGGCCTGTCGCCTGGCAATGCGGCTACCTTGCCTGCGGAACTGTTTGACAGTGTCAGTGACAACCTGTTGCAGAACGCATTGCACAAGGGGCGTCTGACCACCGGTCTGTCGATTACGGTGACGCTCAAGGCCGAGACTGGCGGCTTTGTCCTGACCGTGTGTGACGATGGCGACGCGATGCCGGATTCGGTGGCAAAGCGGCTGTTCGACGCGCCGGTGTCTTCATCGAAAACCGGTCTGGGCGTTGGCCTGTACCAGGCATTCCGCTTCGCCAGGGAACGGCGCTACGCGCTGCGACTCGCATCGAATGAGCCGGGGCGGGTCTGTTTCGAACTGGCGCCTGTGCGACCGGAATAATCCAAAAAACCGCCGAATCATTGCCGTCGCGCTTTACGCCTTTGGGTAAGCCGTCATTTGAGTCTGTCCTCCGAGTCAAAAGTTTTTGCAGGGCGGCACTTATTTATTACTGCAAAAGCACCGGACGAACCGAGCCGTGTGTTTAGGGCAGCCGACCGGCGCTGACCATACGCGCGAACAACTGATTTAGCGAGACCCAGTCGATCACATCGTCGAACTGGCCGCCAGGTGCGGTCGTTACTTCCGAGTGATTGCGAAAATAGAAAGTGAGTGCGGTGGACGCGTTTTGCTGTTCATCTCCTGCCCAACCGCCCGGAATTGTTCTCACAATGCCGCTCGAAGAAGTGGCGCCGAACCCGTTCTTGCCGTGCGAAATGATAACTGCTGGAATCTCTACGTTGGTGAGATCAAGTTCGGCACCGGCTTCATCGCGCGTATGAATATGAATGTCCCCCGTACTGCTGAGGTTGAAAAACAAGTCTGGGTCCGATTTCGCGAAACCCGGATCGACGCTGTAGCGAATCAGATTGTCCCAAGCGTCATAGGGTATAACACCCAAGGTGACCCAAGGAATGAATCCGTCGCGTTTGTTGCAGTCAAAACCGGTGCGGTCTTCGCTGCCGTTGGAAGGCGATATTGCAGGACAGGGGAAGTGGCGATTGGCGAGCGCGAAACCGATCAGTGCTTCGTGGATCTGTTCGATTTGCTTCCCGGTTTCGGCGTAACGGCGTTTTTCGACCTGGGTGGATAACGGAACGAGCAGGCTTCCAAGCAGCAAGACGATGACGAACAGGGCAACCGCCATCTCGATGAGTGAGAAGCCACTACTGCGTAGCTGCCGTGCCCTCACGTTGAAGAGCGCAGGGCACCAAAGCCCGCAGCGGGTCCGGTCGCGCGCTACTCGCATGCGATCAGGGCGGAGTGCGCGTTCGTGCATTTGGTTGTTGTGATTCCAGACAGACATTCGGGGCTGAGAAAATCATTCGCGGCGCGTTTGCATGAGTAAGTGCTGCCACTACCCGGGCAGTTATTGATTGCAATGCGGTCCGCCAGGGTCTGGCAGTCTGCATCGATTCCACTGGTACCAATTCTGCAATTGTTGCTTGCCCCGGCCCGGTACGCAGCGAGCAGATCACCGTCTGAA
>Ga0209536_100008136_pt1 | contig 15783 bp, 9 predicted proteins | sample DeeMarSeWOR28_12_FD_187461 | JGI IMG/M metagenome (GOLD analysis project Ga0209536, IMG submission 187461) | Marine sediment microbial communities from White Oak River estuary, North Carolina - WOR-2-8_12 (SPAdes) (version 2) | ecosystem: Environmental > Aquatic > Marine > Intertidal zone >...
TCCAGTCACACCTACGTCCTCCGACGCCATTGGCTCAATGGATTCTGGGATTGCCGGCAATACCTATTGGTTTTGCAATCGGCAGGATCAAAATTTTGGAAAGAACAGAAGACAGAAAAAAATATTTCATGTTTGTAATTTTTTCGGCTTTGGCAGCATGTGTGGGATGTATATTATTTGACCGCCTGAGTCATGGGATATGGTTGAATTACAGCAGCAAGTTTGCGGTTCGATACTTTGTTTCTCTGGTAATATTCTGTGCTGCATTGCATTGGCGGGGTAAGTTGGATCCGATTTCGGCGCATATGGCGTCGTTATCATACGGTATTTATCTCATTCATCCTTTGGTATTGGTTCCTTTTTATCAATTTAATATATCTATACAGCATCCATTGTTATTGCTGTTTTTAGTATTGTCTGTTTCATCCCTGATAACATTTATTCTTAAGAAAACACCTTTGAAACAGTTTGTTTGATTTCGATAGGGCCAAAAGTATCGAAATGCAAAGTGTAAAAGCTATTATCCTTGTTGGTAATCGTGATTTCGGGCGGTGTCCGCTTGCATCACATTTGCCCACGGCTTTGTGGCCTGTATTGGGAAAATCCGTGCTGGAACACCTGCTGAAGCATTTAGCTGACCAGGGAATAACACAGGCAGTGATATGCGGTAGTGATGCAAGTTCGTTGCTGGATAAAAGGAATCCTACTGATGATCGTTTGGTGTTGAATTTTGTTGATGAAACATTGCCGGTAGGTACAGCGGGATGTGTTCGTGATGCCGTTAGCGATGGGGCCGAAGAATTACTTATGGTCTTTCCCGCAAGCATAGTGTGCCCTCCGGAAATCGATGTGCTGATAGAGGCTCATCGTGATGGTCAATCTGATTTAACTGTGATGTTAAATCCGTATTCTCAAGGCGATATGGATATGGATGAGGCATCAGGAATTTATGTTTGCAATCCGGGGATACTGGAACATATTCCAGAGGCGGGTTATTTTGATATCAAAGAAGGCTTAATCCCCAAAATGCTTCAAGCAGGAAGAACAGTTCATGCTGCGAGATTGCCATTTCATATCGGGAATTTTCGGAACCGGCAGGAATACTTGTCTGCCGTTTCCAGTTGTCTTGAAAATGCTTCAACAATGAATGTGGATTTTGGGCCTCTTAATCGTTCCTGTTCCAAAGAAGTATGGTTGGGAGAAAATGCAGAAGTTGATCCTGAAGCAAGAATTGAAGGGCCGGTTGCCATTTTGGACGGTGCAAAAATATCAAGCGGGGCGATTGTTCTCGGGCCGGCCATTCTTGGGGAAAATGCTGCTATTGATAAAGATAGCATTGTAATAAATAGTATGCTATGGGATGGGGCTAAAGTAGGCTCAAATTGTCAAATCCAAAGATGTGTGGTCGATTATCACGGAGTAGTTCGAGATAATGTCGTTATGGAGGAAAAATCTGTACTATTCGAATCCGAGGGAGTGTTGAAACGCGTGGTATATCTTATCTCGATGGGAGTGAAAGACAATGCGAGCAAATTACAACGTGTATTACAACCGTTTGATAGAATTTCCAAAAAATTTCCGAGTTGGTCTTGGCTGAGCGAAAAGAACATTCTCACATTTTCGATATTGGGCCTTGTCTTTATCGCGTTTCTTTGGTCTTATTGGCCCGGCCTTATTGAGCTTTGGGAATTGTGGCGACAAAGCGATGAATATTCCTCCGGTCTGTTGGTTCCTTTTCTGGCTGTTTATGTGCTTTGGTCGCGGCGTCATGATATCGCTCTTTGTCCGATCAAGCCCTCTATCTGGGGATTTTTTGCATTTCTTGGGGCACAGGCAGTCAGACTTCTGGGGCTTTTCTTAATGTACAGTTCTGCGGAAAGACTATCGATCGTCTTGAGTATTGCTGCTTTGATATTGTTGCTGTTTGGCTGGGAGTTTTTCCGAAAAATATCTCCGATATTATTGTTTCTGTGTTTGATGCTACCCCTGCCGAATGTGGTCCAGTATCATGTTGGCATGAATCTGCAGCGTTGGGCGACTTCATCGGCGGTTTTCTGCCTTGAGGTAGTTGGATATACGGTCACTCAGGACGGCCATACCATTGATATGGGCAATGTTAGTGTAGCGGTTCTTGAAGCCTGTAACGGCTTGAGAATGATTACCGCCTTTTTTGTTATCAGTGGACTGGTTGTTCTGCTGGTACAGAGAGCCTGGTGGGAAAAGCTGGTTATTCTGATTTCAAGTTTGCCTATAGCCTTGCTGTGTAACACTGTTCGATTGGCAATTACAGCAATGTTCTTCACTATTCTTGAGGGTGAATATTGGGAGCAGATATTCCATGATTTTGGTGGGTATGCAATGATGCCTTTGGCTCTTGCAGTTGTTGTTGGTGAGCTGTGGCTTTTGGCAAAACTTACGGTGCTTCCAACCGAAGAAAAAGCAATAATAATTACACGCCAGGGAGGATGAACGATCATTCGTGGCGGGCCGTTTTGTAAATGATTGCAAGATGAAGCTCGAAATCTGAATTTAATTACAAATCAATATTGTAGGAGTAATAGAAATGAGAGAATTAGAAAAATATCAAGAACCGGTGGTCGGACAGGAACTCGTTAATATGCAATATCCACCTGAGCAAGGCGACGAAGCTTCGTCGGATATGGTTGCCGGCATACTTCGCCGCTGGTACATTGTATTACTGATATTCTTATTAATAAGCGGAATTGGGCTGCCTGCTATCTGGTTTACGGTTAAGCCTGTATGCAATGTTACTGGTGCGATTAGGGTTGCCCCTATTTTGGCGGACATCCTGAGCGGCGAACAGGACAGAGGCGAAATATCTAATTATGAAAACTTTAAGAATACCGAGGCGGAAAAGATCAAGAGCAACACAGTAATCCAGCGTGTTGCTGACGATCTGGTGGATAGAGATCTGTCTTTCTTCAGTGATAAACCGGCCGACCTGGTCTCGAAGTGGAAGCGGAAGTTATTGGGCCCTCAACCTCAGCTTGAGCCGGCAATGAAATTAAAAAATGCCATAGTTGATGACGGGATTATTGCCGTTAGCGCAGGCCGTAATGATGAGCTGATAAAAATAACTATGCAAAGCACAAAATTGGAGGAAGCAAAGCAGATTGTCGATTCCTTTATCAGGTCATATATGGAAATTGAGGTTGTCAGTTCTGATGAAGATGAGAACCGAAAGCTCACTGTCCTGGAGAACAGGCGTGATTTTCTTTACGAAAGAATCGAAAACGATCGTCAAACAATTTACCAGTTGGGGCAGGAATTTGGTGATGTCGTTCTGCAGGGCAGGCAGGACATGATGCTACAACGTGTTGCAAGCTTGATGGATACGCTTAATGGAGTAGAGGCTGAAAGGCTTAAACTCGAAGCACAGGTCAGATTGCTCGAGCGCACAAGAGAGCAGCCTATCCCGGCTGCCGATATGCTGAAGATGAGGCAGGATTATATAAGCGAAGATCCTGCTGTCGTGGCCTTCACAGAAAGAGTCACACAATTAGAACAAGATGTTATTGTTGCTGAACAGACGCTATCGCCTACGAATCCGGAGCTGTCGCGAATATCCGAACGGCTAAGAATATTTAAAGAACATCTGGAAAATCGAAAACAGGAGGCCAGTAGTGCTTTTGATAATTTGGCGGCTAAGGAGTCTGCGGAGGCCGGCAATAAAGAGCTTGTAACTATACGTAGCCAACTGGAACAGACACGGGAATATGAGAATAGTCTACGGGAGACTTTGTCTAAGCAGGATATTCAAACTGTACAAACCGGACGTAAGCAATTAACAATCCAGGAATTACAGGATAGATTGGATTCGACTAAAGAAGAATATAGTCTTGTGCTCAAGCGTATCCAGACTTTGGAACTTCAGCGAAAACGTCCGGCAAGAATTTCAGTACATTATAATGCTGAATTAGCCTCAATTAACGATAAGAGGATAAAATTTTCGATAGCCGTGGTTTTTGGCTCACTTGTTTGCGGTATGGGATTGGCGTATCTTCGAGATAAGGCCGATCAGAGTTTGCGAACGCCCGATGACGTAGCAAAGCGTATCGGCATTCGAATCATTGGAACTACTACGAGTTTGAATACTGTCAAGCCAGCACTTCTTCCGGAGCAAATAGTCGGTGATTACCAGACCATTAGGACCAACTTGGGACTTCTTGGAGGTAAAGGAATACCTCAGAAACTCGTTATTACAAGTCCTGGTATGAAGGAGGGCAAAACTACGTTTGCCGTTAATTTGGCAACAAGTCTGTCCGAGTCTGGTAAAAAGGTCTTACTCATAGATGGTGACTTGAGAAAGCCTGATGTCGCGCGCCTGTTGAATCTTCCCAAGGGCTCAAGGGGGCTTCATGATGTTCTCTGCGGAATCAAATTTGAGCAGGCGGTTTTCTCCGTAGCCGAAACGGGCCTCGATGTGTTAGCAGCTGATTTTCACGATGCGGCAGATGCTTACGAACTTTTAGCTTTGCCCTCAACGGCTAAACGCATCGATATAATAAGTAAACAGTACGACCACGTGATTATTGATACTCCCCCGGCACTGGTGTTTCCCGACGCTCTTATGTGGGCTAAAATTGGAAAAGCTGTTGTTTTGGTCAGCTATGCCGGTCATACCACCATGCCGGACCTTAAAGAAGCCAAGGAACGACTGTCACAGGCAGATGCCAAAGTGCTGGGAACCGTCCTGAGCAGCGTTCAGGCTGAACATAGTTATTACCGTCAGGGACATAGTTATTATGCACAAAGTGTCGAGGGAAGGGAAAGTGCCAGAGTCTCCAGGAGAAAACTGATGTTCTCCATGGAAGATACTCCTGATTATATGGACGATTCAGAAGCTGATGAGCCGACCGAAGTTTAATTTGTACGGTTTTTTGTCATTAAGTTTTCCCGTGGTCCGACACAGATTTAGCTGAGAATCACTCCGAATTGGTACGCGCTCATAAGTGTTGTTTAGTAACTAATCCATGAACATGATTGTTATACACAGGAATTCTGCAGACAGCAACGGTGAGAGCTTGCTTCGTTTTGCTTTGACTAGCGAGCCTGTTGCCGGCATCGTTTTTGATGGATTATGCAGGCATAGCGGCATAAAGGCAGATTCTATATCAGGATCATCTGTGGAACGTAGTCCCGGCAAGTCTTTTTATGCCATCCCGGAGGAATGGGAAGTTGAACCATTCGAATCCCGGCATGAAAAACAGATGCCAGGGCAGCATTTGTTATATAATGCAAAGCCAGATGTAATACGTTACAAAGATAAGATAACAGTTCTCTCCGAGCACTTGTTCAAAACCGAACGAAAGGGCGGCTTAAATCAATGGTTTGTTGTGTCTAACGGGCGATTTGTCACTCATATCAATGCCGATTTACTCAATAAAGTGCTTGCCGGCGTTGAGGCGGATATTGTAGCGGTCAATGCGGAACCCGGTCTGTTGGGGCAACGCGAAAAAGTGCGATTGACAACTGAAGGTAAGGTGGCGGGTTTCTGCCGAGCCTATTCAGATTCAGCAGAATATGCTTTTGTCTCTGCTGAGTGGCCTCATCATCTTTTTATTAAAATGGACATTCTCGATCGTGTATTAGTGGATGGAGCATTGCCATTATCTTTTTCCGCTCTTTCAGGCATTTGCCGATCGAAAGAAATAATATTACGAGCGATTAACTTAGGTGGGATTGTGCTGGATTTGGACACAGAAGATGGACTACTTAGCTTCTGTGATACGATGCTTTCGAATATTCAGGATTTGAAGTTAGATATTCGAGATTCGAATACGATATCCGAAAATGCGAGATTGGTAGGGAAGGTTCTGTTGGGAAAGAATATTAACATCGGTCCCAAATCTGTCGTTATTGGTCCGACCATTATCGGCAATGATGTCAGGATTGAAGATGGCGTTGTTATAAATTCGTCCATCATAGGTTCGAAAGTATGTGTACCTGGAAATCAATTTGTGCGGAGATGTATTGTCAGAGGGACACAAATAAACTGGGAGCGTTCCGTTCGACGCAGAAGCAGGGGAAACTTGTTGCAGGATTCTCATAGGCCGTTTCGCACCTGGCCCGGAATTTCCTATGCACGATTATTCAAACGAATTGCTGATTTTTTTGCTGCTGCAATGGTTTTAATTTTGTTTGCTCCTGTGTTAATACTCGTTGCTCTTGCAATAAAATTAACTTCACCGGGTCCTGTATTTTACAAAGATAGACGCCAGGGCCTGCATGGCAGGGAATTCAACTGCCTGAAATTCAGGACGATGATTATGGGGGCTGATAAGATACAGGAGATACTTCGAATCGTCAGCCAGGTGGATGGTCCTCAATTCAAGATGGCAGAAGATCCGCGTATCAATACCGTTGGCTGGTTTCTGCGGGAAACATATATCGATGAAATACCCCAGTTTTTTAATGTCCTGTTTGGCCAGATGAGCATTGTCGGCCCAAGGCCCTCCCCCAAATCGGAGAACACATTATGTCCGTACTGGCGTGACGCCCGACTATCGGTTCGGCCGGGAATTACGGGTCTATGGCAGATTTACAGGACACGCCAGCCAATGAAGGATTTTCAGGAATGGATACATTATGACATTGAGTATGTCAGGAATCTGTCGCTGAGGATGGATTTAAGTATTTGCTGGAAAACAGCAATGAAGCTTTTAGGGAATTTTATCGACCAATTCTAACTTCTTAGAAAGGGACAGTTCATGCCAGGTAGATACTTTAACTGGAAATTGGCAGTTGTTTTAGTTATGAGCCTTATTGTTTTGGGCGTAAGCGCATTTGGGCTGCGCAAATGGCGAAGAGCCAATAGGGCCGAGCAGGGCCTTGTTCTTGGAAATCAAGCGTATGAAGAACATAAATGGGAACAAGCGGCTGAACATCTGGGAAGATATATTGCTTTGGAACGAGATAATGTTCCAATATTGCTTAAATATGCCGACGCTCAGCTTAAAATCAGGCCTGCCAAGCGTAATAGATTTCAACAAGCTATGAATGCATATCGGGCAGTCTTAAGATTAGACAGGGATAATACCGAAGCTGCTATGCAGCTAAGTGAAATATATCTGAGTATGGGCAGCCCCGGCGAGGCGGAACTTGTTGCCAGAAGACAGCTTGAAACCAATCCGAATCCGGGCCTTCGTAGGATGTTGGCTCTTGCACTGATTGGACAAAGAAAGTTCGAAGAAGCATCGGTTGAATTAAAGAGCATAATACAGGAACATCCTCAAGAGATATTAGCTTACGAATCATTAGGCAAACTTATAGAGCAGCGTCCGGGAGATTTTAAGGATTCGCCGTCCCAATGGTATAATCAGGCTGTGGAGAAAAATCCATCTTCGGCTTTGGCGTATATAATACGTGCCGGTTTTTATCGAAGAAGTGAAGATTTTTCAAGTGCTTTGGTTGACCTGGGGCGAGCAGAGGAACAGGATTTGTCTGATTCGACGGTTCGTTTGCGTCTTGCACAGGAACTTATCAATTTTAATGATCTCGACAAGGCGGAGATGCATCTAATTGCAGTACAACAAGCCGCGCCTGATAATGAGGATCTTTGGAAAACATGGGCCTCTCTTGCAATGAAATCAGGTTCAGAAGAGAAAATGTTGAAAATAGCCCGGGAGGGATTGAAAGAGCTTTCTTCTCAACCGTGGGATTTTATGCCTCTTGCTACTGAGTTATTGATCCGCTGTGATATGCTTGATGAGGCTAATGAATGTATCTCTAAAATGCTTGAAAAAGATATTTCTTCGGCTTCGGTTTCGTTCTTGCGAGGTCTTGTAGCTTCCAGGCAGGGGAATCATTCTGATGCTGTCAAATATTGGCGGCAGTCGATGGGGCAGGGCAATAAATCCATTCACATCCGCCTGGCTTTGGCGTCCGCTCTTTCTCGTTTAGGCAATACGCAATCGGCTATACAACAACTGCGATCGCTAATTTCTGAAAATCCCGGTTCATTTCAGGGTTACCTGGCCTTAGGCAAACTCCTGGCACAAACTGGAAACTGGGCTGAGGCTGCAAATAACGCTGCAAAAGCTGTACAGCTTTCGCCTAAAAATCAGGAAGCGGTCTTACTTTATCTTCGTGCTCAGATGCAGCTTGTGTACACACGACGGGACGATAAAGGAACGATGAACGCACAGTTGCTAAATGATTTACAGCAGCAGTTGTCCGTTTTAGAGAAAAATGATGAAGATGTTGGGGAAATCAAGTTGTTGCAGTTGCAGTTCTCTTTGCAACAGGGCAAATGGGTGGAGGCTGAGGAACTGATGGGTCAACTTAAGGATACTCAACTGCCAAAGGAAAGAATTGTTATGGCCGAAGCCGAGTTGCTTTCCGCTCAAGGAAAGATAGACGAAGCAATAGCGAAATTAAATGAAACCGCGGAAGAATTTCCCGAGTCCATCGATTTGGTAAGATATCTTGCGATTTTTCTGGACCGCAAAGAGAATCAAAAAGAATGTGAAGCGATCATTAAAAAGGCGTTAGAGCGTATCGAGGCGCCGGCAGCCCAGCGCGACTTGAGTTTGCTGCTAGCCCAATTTTATACTCGATGGGAACAAAAAGAAAGTGTTTATATATTACTTAGCAATCTTGCAGAGGAGCTGCCTAATGATATTCCTGTAAAGCGCAGACTCTTGTTGTGCGAACAAGTTATCGCTGATCCGGAACGAGCCCGGCAAATTGTTAATGATATTAAATCCATCGAAGGCGAGGACGGGTGGCAATGGCGATACGAGCAGGCAAAAGTCTGGTTTGGCATGGATGATTTCAATAATCGTTATCCACAAATTATATCGCTCCTACAGGAAAATATGCAGGCCAATCCCAATGACCAGACAAGCCACTTACTCCTGGCGAGGTCCTATGAACGGGCCGGAGAGACACAGTTGGCGATTTCGACTTACCGTGAGATATTAAGTCAGTCACCTGACAATATCCTCGTGGTAATTCCCGCTGTTGCTGCTTTATATAATGCAAGGCAGTATGAAGAAGCAGAACAGGTTCTGAATCGTGCTTCCATGCAAAATCTGTATCATCCTGAACTCCAAAGACTGCAACTACAAAACTACCTTAGGCAGGGCCAGTTGGATTCGGCGTCGGGGATGTTACAGGATCTTATCGATAATGACCCCAACAACCAGACTGCCTGTTTATCTCTTGCGCTGCTTAGGATACAACAGGGTGATTATAGCCAGGCTTCTGAATTACTGGACAGGCTGAAAATTTTGGATCCGAAATCAGTGCCGGTAATTGCTGCACAAATTCAGCTTAATATCCGACAGGGCAATAAAGAGGAAGCATTAAAGATTTCTGATGAAATGGTAAATAGTCTTAACAATGCACCTGCATATATCCTTCGTGCTCGAACATATGCTACGCTTGGCCAAAACGATGAGGCCATTAAAGATCTTAATCACGCTGTTTCAATTGAACCTGACAACGTTGAGGTATGGGTGGCAAGAAGTGACTTCTATCGTTCAACAGGTCAGCTTAAAAACGCCTCCGCCGATATTAAGAAGGCATTGGATTTGGACTCTGATAATGTCCAGTTACAAAAACGTGCTATCCCGCTGTTTTTAGCATCCGGGCAGCGAGATCTGATTCAAAAGGGGCGGGACCTTCTTGAAAAAGCTCTTGAATCGAATCCGGAAGATGTTCAATTGCAGTTGCTCAAAGCGCGTTCTGTACTTGTCGAAGGAACAGCTCCGGCCATTGAAAATGCAAAACAGATTCTTCAAAATATAACCGAAGACCAGCCTGAAATATCTGATGCCTGGGTGCTATTGGGAGAGATAGCAATTAATCAGGGCCGGCCGGAAGAAGCAATGGATGCTGCCTTGGGAGGACTTGCTTATGGACCAAATAATAAATCATTATTGCTGTTGAAGGCGCGTGCTGAGGCAGCCAAGTCGCCGGTCCTGGCGATTCCAACTCTTAAATTATTACATGAGCTGGATCCGAGCGATCTTGGTACCGTCGTGTTATTGGCCAACACTTATATTACGACCGGCGAGCCGCAAAAAGCTGTTATCCTTTTAAGAGAGCAGTTGGCTGCTTGTGATGTTTCTACAAAAAGAAAATGCAATATCGCTTTGGCGGTTGCTCTGTATAAAAGTGGTAACAAAGCAGAGGCACAAAGGGAATTTGATTCCCTGCTTGAATCTGAGCCGGATGACCCGGAGCCTTTATTGGCTCAGGTGCGATTGCTCAAAGACGACAAAGACTGGACCGTGCTGAACGAGATAGTCGTTAACTGGTACAGCAATCATCCGGAAGATAATCCTACGCCTACGAGTATAGCCAGGGATTTGATGCTGCTTGAGGATGCCCAGGCAAGAAAAACAGCAGAGGACATACTTCGGATGATACTGAAAAATGATCCTGATTATGCCGAAGCTATAAGTGTTCTTGCCATCCTTTTACAAATTGGCGGCCGAGATGCGGAATCGGCAACTCTTTATGAGCGACTTCTTGAGCTTGAGCCTGACAATATAATAGCCATTAATAATCTTGCCTGGATTATTTGCGAAGTGCAGGGTAAACATCAGCAGGCACTCGAACTGGCCCAGAGGGGGCTTAAAATAGCACCTCGGTATTGCGATCTCATCGATACTCGCGGAGTCATTTATTACAGGCTCGGCGAGTTTGATAAAGCAGTCCTTGATTTTAATGAGTGTATCAAGCTTTATCCCGGCGTTACACCAGCAAGCATTGGTACACGATTTTATTTAGCAAGAGCTTTGGCCAAACTCGGACAAAAGGACAAAGCAATTCGATATTTAACAGAAGCTTTGGAATTGAATAGTCAAACCAGCGCTTTATCAACGGCAGACTTGTCTGAAGCCCGGCGTCTGCTCAACCAGTTAAAGGAGGGTAGTTAACCATGCTACAGTTACCAAATTCACAAGCCGAGAATATAGGAAGCGGTGATTCCGGCTACAAGCAACCGGACGTAATTCTGCTTAACGAGAAACAGTGGACTTATGTACAAAACCGGTACAATTTAACACCTCGTGAGCGACAAATAGCAGAATTGGTTTGTAAGGGCCTCAGGAACGGCAATATTGCCAAGTACCTGCGTATCAAGCCTGGTACAGTAAAGACCCATACGAGGAATATTTATCGAAAAGTCCACGTCAAAAGCAAGATAGCCATGCTTTTGAGATTTGTGACTGATTCGAGAAACCTTTCAAACCCCTTTGTGTGATCAAATGTATTGCTTTTGTGTATGATTGAAAACCGCTAAATAAATTCTTTCTATTTGATTCTCACCTCTAATTTTCATCAGTTCTTCATGTCTTATTAGTACTACCACACAAAATAACTGAATCTGTAAAACCTGCAATATCGTGCTGGTAATTGGATTCGTTACCCTCCAAAAACTTCCATTACATTTGAAAAGCAGGGGAGAATGTCACTATGTGTATGCGGCCTGCTCTGTAGCTCCATTCTATTTTCATGCGATAGGTGCAGTTCGCCAGTTTCCGATACCGTCCCACCAGAAACTGATATAGTCAATGATATCTTTGTCTTGGTGCTTTTGTTTGGATAGGGATATCGCCATTTCGCGGAGTTCCCGCATACAGCTCAGCCCCCCGGTCTGCCATGCCTTGACGCCTATGCCGACCGCCTCCTGTTCCAATAACTTTGGATCTTTTCCGTCCGATGTCAATAGCCCTGCGAGTTTTTCAGCCTGTGGTCTCAGCACTTGTTGCCAGTGAAGCTTGTCGGTATCCTCCTTGGCGATAACCTCTTCCAGCAAATTCAATCTGTCCTTTTGTCTCTTTTCTTTATCTGCTTTTGCCTGAACCAGTCTTTGGGATCGGTGCTTCCGACTCGCCGGAAGTAACATTTCGAGCATTCCAATCACCGGATCGATAATCACCCAGACCAGAAACGTTGTCCCTAAGGTTCCCATGGCGATTCCAAGCAGGAACTGGCTGATAGAATGCGTACCTATCATGCCCAAAAGACCTGCCAGACTGCCTAAAAATGGTGCTGATACGTAAAAAACCGCATAGTATATAGTGCTGGTAAGAGGATGCTCCAACTGTAATTTTTGACTGCTGCTGATTCCTCTGAATATCGCCAGTAGATATAAACTGACAAGAACGAAAATGATTAATGCACCGTGGCCTGATAAGGAAAAAACGACCCACCAGTGAATGCCGGCCTGACGAAGGGCGGAAACTAACATATAGCCGACGGACAGAACGAACCAGACCGTGCTGGCCATATGAACAATTCTCAATTCATCTCGCCGCCTCATTTCTTTTACCATTCTCTCATTCGAATTTATTTGCCGACAGGGCTGTCAATAACCAATGCCACGGTAACGAGCGGCGTCTTCAGTAGTTCCGCCTCCCATTATATAGTAACCGGAGAAAGCTCTGGCAATCGGGCTTATGAACTCTTCTATCTTCATTGCTGCTGCAGCCAAAATTGTCGGTGGCACATATACGACATCGCCGGGTTGCAGCAGAACGTCCTTGGAGGCATCGCCGTGTGCTGCAGCACGATCATAATCGAATTCGAAGATTTTGGGCTTAATGTTCTTAACGGCTGACGGCCTTACGATCTGGATACGACTTACCCATGCTTGAACGGTAGGGCTTCCTGCGAGTGCTATCGCTCCCAGGACTGTATCACGTCCGGTATAAACCTGGGCACCAGGACTGCTCACCTGACCCAAAACGTAGTATCTTTTACTGCGGAATGCAACAACACGAACATCGACCGGCTGATTACCTTCGAGCTGGTAAAGATCCAGAACCTTTTCCCTTATTTCGTTCGCTATTTGTGCCGGGGTTTTGCCTGCTGCATATAACTCACCCACACCTTCGAAGCTTATCCTGCCGTCAGGGCGTATTTGCTGGCTTTGTCCGTCAATCTGTTCCGCTGCAGTGCAATGTACCTCGATCTCATCCGGGGGATGCAAAATATAATCTCTCATTGAAACATCGACATCCTTCGGCATCAAAAATGCCCTGATGTCTTTCGGATTGGATGAAAAACAACCCGATAAACTGATAGTAATCAGCGATAATATCACCAATATTATTGCTCGTGAACGATTCATCGTCATTCTCCTAATTTTCTATATTGCCTATATTCATGCTTGTAAAGATATCCTATATTAACACTTTATAAGCTATTATCGACATATATTTCCACCCAATAAACTTGATACTTGCATAAAAACGAAAAAAATGAAGCCTTAAATTTATGATTTAGAGCTTAGAATTTAGGATTTCCGGGCATAGCCCGGCGAATTGGCTTTGTTTTTTCAAATACCCTTTCCTTGGTCTTTACTATGAACTACGAACCATGAACCATAAACCATAATATTGGCTTCGTTTGGGTTTGTTTTTTATCAACCTCCATCCATTAAAACCCACGTAAAGTATTATCAGTAAATGGAATACGTTATTTATATCTTTCGAAAATTGGCTTTGTTTTTTCAAGTAGACTACAAATTAACATGACTTAAACCGCAGATAAACGCAGATGAACGCTCAAGAAAAGGAAAAATCGTAAATCGCAAATCGTAAATCGTAAATGACATGGTCTCCTGTCTCCTGTATTCTGAATTCTGTTTTTATACATTCTACGAACGGTTATGTAAAAAAGCGGGCTTATTTTAAAGAAATGTCCTTGATATGGCGTTCTTTTTTAAAGCCACAGAAATATCGTTATTAACAGCACGTTTTTTCACTTGAAAATACCGGTGCCTTAGTGTAGATTTCTAAGGCGGCTATATCCTGTTTTTTGGAGCTAAAGGTGAAGGTTATCGAGCGTATAAACCGGTTGTGGTACACCGACGGGGATGGAGTATTCTCATCCAAACACAGAAAGAAAACAAAGAAAAAATGGGTGTTATACCAACAGTTAGGTAGCCGTGAGTTCTTATCTGGAAACCATATATACATTGTTATGCAAAAATGAGAAACACCAAAGCAGACAACAAAAATATTGCCCTGGCTAAGAGAGTTCTACAGCTTCGTAACGATATTGACTTGCATCGTCTAATAGGTCTGAATCTCAAGACATTGAAAAAGAGCGATATTAACAACTCACTTCTGGGACACATTCAGAACCTAGCCCATGGTTCTATCGCGCTCTGCATATGTAAAATATACGAAGATCCCAAACGAAATGATTTGGATTCGATTCCGACCATTATTGATTCGCTACCGACATTAAAACTCACCGTTGAACAACAAAGGAAGCTAATTGAATTTGGCACGCGTTACGGAAATTTGTCACAACTCGTTGAACCAAAATCATATCTTCAGGGAACATTTGGTTTGTTCATGGGCATTCATTCAGTGGCATTCCTAAGAATGAAAAAATACAGAGACAAAATTGGAGCACATAGTGAATCCAAAGCAAAGATTGCGTCACTGCCGTCTCATGAAGAATTTGAGACATTCTTCAGTTTTGCCAAGGATTTCTATGAGATTGTCTCTGAGGTTATCATTGGCGTAGGTCCAGCCAACTTTGGCCGACAGGTTGGTAATGGATTTTTCAAGCTCATGAAATCTATGGGTATTGATGAGCCGTTATATGAATTTAAAGAGAAAGCATAACATTTGATTAGAGAGGGACTCGTTACACTCGCCCCTCATTCAATGCGTTAGCAGATAGAATAATATGGAAGTCACTGATAAAGCAAAGAACTTGAACTCTTTTATCGTACGACGACGACGGTTGATTTTATCGTGTATAACGGTCAGTATTCTATTTGGTATTGGATTGATTCATATGATTCAAGTACGCAATCTTAAACATGGGGCATCTGGAATAAACGTGGGAGATACTAGAGATCACGTCACCAAGCTTCTTGGAAATCCACGAATAACTTACTCAACAGGCTTTCCAGCTCAGGGTGGTGCCGCCACCAAATGGGGTTCATGTTACGGGAGTTTCCTAAATACATTTCAGAAGCCAGAAAACTGGCCTGTTATCATTGAGTTCGACAAGGATGGCATTGTCATTAAAGTTAAGCGATAAAAGCCGCTAACATCAGAGTACTGTCGTCACCGCTGCGTGTTGCGACTGACCCTGTGCGTTCGGAGGAAAAGGATATGAAAGGAGGCCGGTTTGAAAAAATGTAAAATATACTGTTGACTATTGATGAGTATCTGATAGAGAATCCTCCTACGAGGTAAGAGAATAATGTTCCTTTGTGAACTGTCAGAAAAAGCAAATACATATAACCACTAAGGAGAATGTTGCCATGTCGAAAATATCCCGTAGATTGTTTTTAACCGTTTCCGCTGCTGCTGCATCTGGAAGTTCCATGCTCGGTTTCGCTAAGACCACTGAAAATATCCCCGGTTTTGACCAGACGGAAACTGACTATGATAAAACAAAGGTCTGGAAGCCCTTTAGCGATCGCAAGGTTCGGGTTGGGATTGTCGGCCATGGTGTTTGCAAATTCGGCCTGCAATTCAGTCTCCAGCATCATCCCAACGTCGAGCTTATTGCGGTAAGTGATTTGTTCCCGGACCGCTGCGCCGATATGGCCAGAAGGGCGAAATGTGACAAGACATACCCATCGTTAGAGGAGATGGTCAAGGACGATTCAATCGAGGCCATCTATTGCGCCACAGACGCCCCGGCCCACGCAAAGCACGCTATTCTCTGTATGGAGCACGGCAAGCATGTTGCTACTGCGGTTCCGGCGTTCCGCGGGGATATCGAGGACGCCGAAAGACTTCTCGAATGCTGCAAAAAGAACAAGGGGCTGGT
>Ga0209536_100008137_pt1 | contig 15781 bp, 11 predicted proteins | sample DeeMarSeWOR28_12_FD_187461 | JGI IMG/M metagenome (GOLD analysis project Ga0209536, IMG submission 187461) | Marine sediment microbial communities from White Oak River estuary, North Carolina - WOR-2-8_12 (SPAdes) (version 2) | ecosystem: Environmental > Aquatic > Marine > Intertidal zone >...
ACCGCCGTCGGCTTCGGCGAGTCGCAGCCCATCGCGCCCAACGACACGCCCGCCGGGCGTGCGGCCAACCGGCGCGTGGTGATCACCGCCGAGCGCTGAGTTCTTCGGGACACTTGAAAGGCCGGGCACCTAGCGGTGCCCGGCCTTTTCTCTTTCGCGGCTGGTTGCCCAAGAGGGCAAACGTGATCCCATCGCCGCGCAGCGCGCCGGTCCCGGCGTTGTCAGAACGCAACGGGCGCCGGTTGCCCGCAGGCCACAAAGAGCACCGTGGGATCGCCCAGAGCCCAGCCTTCCAGCAGCCAATCACAGGCAAACATACGGGAAAGCCGCAACCCACAGTTCTGTTGTATTTTTGTCAAAAGGGTTCCTTTAACACGGCACCGGCGTCTATCATCGACGCCACATCCCGGCCAAGTCAGGTCTGCGAAGCGGTCTACGGCCGTTCCTGCTAGGCCAGGGGCATCGACCCAGGGGTGCGCAGCGGTGTCTCGGTGAGATTCCGCTGACCTTGAAACGTCACAACCTCTTCTAGGGAGGACCGAATGGCCAATCGCAACATCGCGCGCGCAGTGCGCGTCGCGCTCGTGAGCGCCGGTGCCGTGAGCGCCGGTCTGTACGGCGCGACGGGTATCGCGCAGGAATCGCTCGAGGAAATCGTCATCACGGGCTCGCGCATCGTGTCGTCGAACCTCGAGTCCGTCTCCCCGCTGCAGATCATCAGCTCGGAGGACATCAAGAACACCGGCGTCGCCAACATCCAGGAGCTGCTGCTGCAGAACCCGGCGATGGGTACGCCGACCTACAGCCGCACCAACTCGAACTTCCTCGTCGCGAGCGCCGGTATCGCGACCGTCGACCTGCGCAACCTCGGCACCGCCCGCACGCTGGTGCTGGTCAACGGCCGCCGCTTCGTCGCGGGCCTGCCAGGCGACTCCGCCGTCGACATGAACGCCATCCCGACGCAGTTCATCGAGCGGGTGGACATCCTCACCGGCGGCGCCTCGGCCGCCTACGGCTCCGACGCCGTGGCCGGCGTGGTGAACATCATTTACAAGAAGGACTTCGAGGGCGTCGAAGTCAATGCGCAGTACGGCGCCAGTGCGGAAGGCGACGACACCGACACCCAGTTCAACGTGACCATGGGCCTGAACTCGTCCGATGGTCGCGGCAACATCATGGGCCACCTCGCCTACTCGCGGCAGGGCTCCGTGTTCTCGCGCGATCGCGCGAACCTCGGAGCCGACGTCGACCAGTTCTCGCAGGCGTACTTCGTCGACGAGGTCACCGGCAACGACTTCTTCACGCCGGTGACGCCGTTCTACTCGAGCTTCCCGCCGCAGGGCCGCTTCTCGACCGGCACCGCCGGCCCGAACGGGTCGAGGACCTGGACGTTCAACCCGGACGGCACGATCTACAACGGCTTCTCGACCAACGGCAGCGACACGCGGGACCCGGACGGATTCAACCGTTCCGCCTTCCGCACCATCGCCGTGCCGACCGAGCGCTATCTTGCTGCGGTCAGCGGCAACTACGAGTTCATGGACGGCGTGAGTGCGTTCATCGAGGGAACCGTCGCGGCCACGCAGGTGACTTCCGAGCTCGAGCCGTTCCCGCTGGGTTCGGATGACATCTACAGCCCGGTCGGCGCGGTGCCGATCGAGTTCAACGCCTTCGGCAGCGCGACGCCGCTGCGCAATCCGTTCGTGCCGGACGAGATCTACAACGCCGCAACGGACACGGACGGCGATGGCCTGCGCGACCTCCAGTTCGTGCGTCGCCTGGTCGAGGTAGGTGCGCGCGGCAACACCGCCGACCGCGAGACCCTGCGCGTACTGACGGGTCTCGAGGGAACCTTCGGCGACAGCTGGAACTGGGACGTCTACGCGGCCTACGGCCAGACCATCGAGTCGCAGGTTTCGGGTGGGCAGGTCAACGTGCAGAGCTTCCGCTACGCGCTCGAGGCAGTCCCCGACATCCTGGATGTCGATGACGACGGCGACACTACCAATCCCGTCTGCATCGACCCCGTCGCGCGGGACTTCGGCTGCGTGCCGGCGAACGTGTTCGGATACGGCTCGCTGTCTCAGGGCGCGGTCAACTTCATCACCGCGCCGGGCCTCCTGGCGACCTTCACGTCGCAGAAGCTGGCGGGTGCCAACCTCTCCGGCGAGGTATTCGACCTGCCGGCGGGCCCGGTGGCCATCGCGGTCGGCGCCGAGTACCGCCAGGAGTTCTCGCGCAGCGAGTTCGACCCGCTGCAGCAGGCGGGCTTGAACGCCGGCAACGCGATACCGCGCACCGAGGGCCAGTTCGACGTGAAGGAGGGCTACCTCGAGGCCAACGTGCCGATCCTCGGCAACGACCTGCTCACCGGTCGGGCAGCGATCCGCTTCTCGGACTACTCGACCGTGGGGAACACGGAGAGCTGGAACGTGGGACTCGACTTCCAGCCCCTCCGGCAGCTGCGCTTCCGTGGCGCCTATGCCGAGACGGTCCGTGCGCCGAACATCAACGAGCTGTTCTCGCCCCCCAGCCAGACCTTCCCGCCGGGACTCTCGGATCCGTGCGAGGGCGTGACGGCTGCCACCGGCGGCGAGCTGGGCGCGCGTTGCCTGGCCGATCCTGGCGTGGCCCTGAACGTCGCTACCAACGGCGCCTTCACGCTCAACCAGTCGGACCTGCAGGGCATCAGCGGCTTCAACCTCGGCAATCCGGACCTCTCCCAGGAAACCGGCAAGTCGGTGACCTTTGGTGTGGTGATCACGCCGGACGGCATCCCGATCCTCGAGAACTTCGGCTTCACGATCGACTACTTCAAGATCGACATCGAGGACGCGATCGTCAGCACGCCGCGCCAGTTCATCCTGGACCAGTGCTACACGGGTGATACGACCTTCTGTCAGTACATCACCCGCCGGCCGCAGCCGGCTGGTCCGAACAGCGCCGGCTCGCTCGAGTTCATCGACTCGGCACCCAGCAACAGCGGTGGCGAGGTCGGTGAAGGCATCGACGTCACCGTCAGCTATGCACAGAACATCGGCCCCGGCCTGTTCGGCGCACGCCTGACGTGGACGCATGCGCTCGACGGCTACCAGATCCCGCTGCCGGGCGCCCCGAAGGACCCGTACGTCGGCGAGATCGGTGCTTCCAAGGACCGCGCGTTCCTGTCGCTCGCCTACAACTGGAGCAGCTTCGGCTTCACCTGGCGCCAGAGCTACATCGGCGCGGCGGACCTCGACGACGCCTTCCTGGCCGGGTTCGACATCGCCCCCGGAGCCAAGGTAGGTGTGGATGCCGTCTTCTATACGGACGTGCAGTTCCAGTGGCGGCCGAACGACACCTGGGAGGTGTACGTCGGCGCCGACAACCTGTTCGACGAGAAGGCACCGCCGATCATCTCCGGCCTGCCGGCCAGCAACACCGGCACGGAGACCGATGCCGGCACCTACGACCCGATCGGCCAGCGCTTCTACGGCGGTGTGCGCGTGAAGTTCTGATCCGACCGGATCAACCTGCCATCCAAGGCAAGGGCGGCCCGCAAGGGCCGCCCTTTTTCTTGTTCTTCGGACACGCCGGACCGCCCCGCGGGCAGGTGATCTGCCGGCGCCCCGCGATAGACCGCATCGCGTGGACGACAGGACGGAGTTGACGAGCGCTTACCGGGCATTTGCCGCCGGCAATCACGCCGAGGCTGCGCTCAACGCCGGGCAGATCCTACAGCGGGTACCGGTGGACACTGGCAAGGGGCGCAGATCGTGCACGTCGAGCGGGACCCGATGGACACCTGCTTTTCCATACTGCAACAGCCTTTCTCGGGCCCCTCGCCGCATACCTGCGACATGGAGCTCCTCGCCTACGCGTATGCCCGGTACCGGCGCCTCATGGATCACTGGCGCGCATGGCGAGCCGACGCCTTCCTCACCGTTCGCTACGAGGACCTCGTCGAGGACCCCTTGGAGGTGGGCCGTCGGCTGTTCGACTACTGCGGCCTCGAGTGGAGGGCCGAATATCTCGACCCCGCGCGTCGGGAAGGCCCCGTCCGGACTTTCAGCGCCACTCAGGTCCGCCAGCCGATCCATGCAACCAGCATCGGAGCCTGGCGGCAGTTTGCGGATCTTCTCGCGCCGCTCCGGGACGCGCTCACGCGGGAGCTGGGCTGAGGTTCCGGATGGCTGGCCGCCCCTGCCCCGATATGGCATCGGGGAGTAGTATTCGCGGCTACGCGGTCGCGTGGGCCGCCGGGCCTGGGGAGTCCCATGATCGGAACGTTGTCCATCCTGCTCATGCTTGCCTCGCTCGAGTCCCGCATCCTGGATTGCGCCGGGATCACGGCGGACATCGAAAGGCTCAGATGCTTCGACGCACTGGGAAGCGTCGTGGCAGCCGCCCGTGCGGAAACGCAGGCCGCCACGCCCGCAGCTCCGCCCGCCGCCTCGCAGGCCGCGGTCGCCCCGCAGTCTCCGACCGTAGCGGCGCCCCAGCCAGGTTCGGCCTCGGCGAGCGTGGTTCAGGCGTCGCCCGGCGTCGGGGCCGAGCGCGACTTCGGCCTGACCGGCGCGCAGCTCGAGGAGCGTGATGGCCAAGACGGGGTGGATGCGGTCGAAGAGATCGAATCCCGCGTCGCCGAGGTGCTCTCCAGCCGGTCGGGCAAGCATTCCTACCGGCTGGAGAACGGCCAGCTGTGGCGCCAGGTCGAATCGACATCCCTGCCGCAGATCAAGGCAGGCGAGACCATGGTGATCCGCCGGGCGGCGTTTGGCTCGTATCTCGCCTCGGGACGGCAGTCGGGCCGCCCGCCGGTCCGTGTCCGGCGCCAGGAGTGACTGCGCGCCGGCCGCAACCCGCAGGGCCTATATCCCCGGTCGAATCAAGTTAGCATGCTCATCCGGCGCACACGTCGGGGCTACACAGTGTGAGGACCCCGCGATGATTTTGCGCAAGATCCTGCTCGGGCTGGCGTTGGTGCTGGTCTCCGGTGCCGGCGTGGCTTCGGACGAGCCGTCGGCGCGAGCTGGCGTGGAAGAAAGTACAGCGGAAAACGGCCCCTCCGGTGCCGAAGACGCCACCCAGGAGCCTCGCGAGGCGGACCCCGCCGCCGCCAAGGAAGAGCCTGTTGCAGAAGCGAAGCCCGAAGTCGTCTGTCGCATGGAGGCGGAAATCGGTTCACGGGTAAAGAAGAAGGTCTGTCGTCTAAGGAGCGACGTCGAGAGCGAAAGCCAGGAGACTCACGACGCGCTGCAGCGCGCCCAGGCGCTCGGCAGCCGCACCATGCAGTCGGAGTGAGTGCGGGCGGACCCGGGTTGACCAGAATTGTTGCCACGGCGCCACGCAGATTTTGTTGCCGCATCGCAACATCCAGGCTCCTGCACCCTTCCTTCGCGCCCTGAAGTCGAATTACCAGGCTATTTTTCTCCGTACGTGGCCGTGTCCGATGTCGCGCCGTCGCAAAAAAAGCTTCCAATTGTCATCGGAAAGACGTACTTTCGCCGCCACGCCCGTCCCGGTCCGATCCTTACCGAGACCCAACTAGACGAGAAGCCGGACCTTTGGGCGACACGTGGGGGGGAATCGACTGGGGCTGTGCACCCCACCGAAGGTCCCCTACGAACGACAATCATTCACAGGAGGGGCCATCCAATGGCAAATCGTCGAGTTGCGCGCGGAGTGCGCATCGCGCTGGCGTCGGCTGGAGCGTTGAGCGCCGGCCTGTACGGTGCAGCCAGTGCTGCGCAGGAACAGATGGAAGAGATCGTCGTCACCGGTACGCGAATCGAGGTACCGGGCACTGTCTCCTCGAGCCCAATTTACTCGGTCGGCACGCAGGAGATCCGCCTGCAGCAGCAGCCGGAGGTCGAGAAGATCCTCCGCATCCTGCCGATCGTCAAACCGGCCGACGGCGCGAACGTCAACAACGGCACGGCAGGCGTGGCGACCGTGAACCTCCGCGGCCTCGGCGAGCAGCGCAACCTCATCCTGATGGACGGCAAGCGCCTCACGCCGTACAACGAAGACGGCATCGTGGACACCTCCGTGATTCCGACCGCGCTGATCGAGCGCATCGACATCATCACCGGCGGCGCCTCTGCCGTGTACGGTTCCGACGCCATCTCCGGCGCGCTCAACTTCGTGATGAAGAAGGATTTCGAGGGCGTCGAGTTCAACACCGACTGGGCGCAGACCGCCGAGAACGACGGCGACACGCTGACGGCGTTCTTCACCGTCGGCGCCAATGTCGCCGATGGCCGCGGCAACGTGGTGCTGAGCGTCAACTACACCGACCGCGACGCGGTGCTGCTCGGCGCGCGGCCGCTTGGACAGCTCGGCATCGAGACTTCCACGGGCGCCGGCTATGCGGAGTTCCTCGCGGGTCAGGGCCCGACGCCTGCACCGGCCGGTTGCAGTCCGGAAGCGGGCGCGACCGCGACCGGCGGCTCGACGACGACGGTGCCGACCCGTGTGGCCATCGCCGGCGGTCCGGCCCTCGGCCAGTTCCGTGACGACGGCACGCTCGCTGCAAACTGCAGCGTGTTCAACTTCAACCCCTTCAACTACTACCAGACCCCGCAGAAGCGCTACGGCGGCTTCGCCATGGGCAGCTTCGAGATCAGCGAGCACGCGGAGGCCTATGCACGAATGGCCTATAGCTCCACGGTCGTGCGGCAGCAGGTCGCTGCATCCGGCTTCTTCGGCCAGAGTTGGTGGACGCCGATGTCGAATCCGCTGATGTCCGACCAGGCGCGCGGGTTCATCCTGGATGCCGCCAACGCGGGCGTCACCGCCGGGACCGTGGTCACGGGGGGCGGTTTCCCCAACTGGCGCGATCTAAACAACAACGGCGCCGTCGATGCGGCCGATGACCTGCGCATCCAGTACCGTCGTCGTACGGTCGAGTTCGGCGAGCGCAGCACCGGCTACGACAGCAACTACATCCAGTTCCTCGCCGGCTTCCGCGGCGACATCATCGGCGACTGGCGGTACGACTTCTCCTACCAGTATGGACAGAGCGCGCGTACCAACATCAGCGCCGGCTACACCAACGTGGCGAACGGCGAAGTGGCCATCACCGGCATCACGGATCCGGCTACTGGCGAGATCGTCTGCCGCGACGGCGGCGACGACTGCGTGCCGATCAACCTGTTCGGTGGGTTCGGCGCGATTACGCCGGAAATGGCGGCCTTCTCGAGCGCGAGCGCCTTCATCAAGGAGCTCTACCAGCAGACGATCGTGACGGGCTCGGTGAACGGCCCGATCAGCGCGATCAAGCTGCCCTGGGCAGACAGTTCGCTGGCGGTCAGCGTCGGCGCGGAGTATCGCGACGAGAAGGGCAGCTCGATTCCGGACGAATGCTGGAAGCTCGCTCCGTCGAGCTGCCTCGGCGGCGCGGGCGGTAACGTCCTGCCCATCGAGGGTGGCTTCAAGGTGTCGGAGGTGTTCGGCGAGGCAATCTTCCCCCTGGCGAACGACCTGCCGCTGGTACAGTCCCTCGACCTCGAGCTCGGCTACCGCTACTCGGACTACGATCCGAGCGGCACCGCCGACACGTGGAAGGCGGGCCTCAACTGGCGGCCCATCGACACGCTGCTGATCCGCGGCATGCAGCAGCGGGCAGCGCGCGCGCCCAACGTCGGCGAGCTGGCGGCCCCCGTGACCACGAGCCTCGACAACGCCACGCTCGACCCGTGCTCGATCGCGAATGCGGGCAATATCGACGCCACGCTCGAGGCGCTGTGCATCTCGACCGGCATGAGCGCGGCGCAGGTGGGCACAGTCGAGAACATCGTGTCCGGCCAGATCAACTCGTTTGCGGGAACGGATCTCACCGCGCTTCCTGGCATCGAGAAGGCGGATACGACCACGATCGGGTTCGTCTGGACGCCGAACTTCGCCAACCTGATCGTGTCGCTCGACTGGTACAAGATCGAGGTCGACGGCTATATCGACACCTTCCGGCCGCAGGAAGTGCTCGACGGCTGCTACGTCCTGGCCGATCCGGTCGAGTGCGCCAAGGTCCGCCGCATCGGCGGTACGCTGACCATTCCGGGCTCGGGCGTGGAGACGTTCTACACCAACCTCGAGTGGTGGAGGGGTGAGGGGCTCGAGCTGAGCTTCACCTACGCGCTCGACATCGGGCGCTTCGGTGGGCTGACTTTCGCCGGAACGATCAACAACTACCTCAAGGCCGAGCGGTTGAGTTCCGTGACGTCGCCGGTGCTGGACTGCCTCGGCTACTACGGCACCAGCTGCGAGGGACCGGCGCCGGATCTCGGCTGGGTGCAGCGCACCACCTGGGACTTCCGCGACTTCTCTGTGTCCTATCTGTGGCGCCACATCGGCTCGGTGTCAGTCGAGCCGGGTGAGCGGGACAATACGTTCGAGGCGTTCCAGAAGATCTCGTCGTTCGACTACTTCGACCTGTACGGCAGCTGGCAGATCATGGACCAGGTCCGCCTGAACGTCGGCATCACCAACCTGTTCGACGAGAAGCCCCCGGTGGTCGGTAACGAGGCCGCGGACACCGCGTCCAACTCGGGCAACACCTTCCCGAGCACCTACGACGTGCTGGGTCGCGCCTACACCGTGGGCGTGAACGTGAAGTTCTGATTCCGGTCGGATCTTCTGCAACTCCAGGCGGCGGGCTTCGGCCCGCCGCTTTTTTTTCATCTGCCGCCCTTCGGGGCGTTGCCGCTCCAGGCGCCGGACGCTAGGCTGCGAGCGATGAACGATCGCGTGGAACTTCTCGCCGCCCGCGCGGGCCAGCTCGCCAACGCCGGCCAGTGGGACGAGGCCGAGCGCACCTGGCTCGAGGTGCGCCGGCTTGCCCCGCGCCACGCCAAGGCGCTGTTCAGCCTCGGCGTGCACGCCCTGAAGCGCGGCGACACCGCCGCTGCGCACGAGCTGCTCCGCGAGGCCCGCAAGGAGTCCCCCGGCGACCTGCTGGTGCTGATGATGCTGGTCGCCGCGTGCCGCCAGCGGGAGGACCTCGCGGCCGAGCGCGAGGCCATCGAGGCGGCGCTCGTTCAGGACCCCTACTTCCTGCCGGCGATGCTAGCCAAGGCCAGCTGGCTCGAGCGAACCGGGGCCGCCGACGCGGCGGCCACCATGTTCCGGCACGCGCTCACCGTCGCCCCGCCGCCGGATCACTGGCCCGACATGCTGCGGCCGCAACTCGAGCACGCGCGGCAGGTGGTCGTTGAGCGCTCGGGCAGTTTCAGCGCATACCTCGAGCAGCAGCTTGCCGGAATGCGCGACGCGCTGCCGGCCTCGAGTCGCGGACGCTGGCGCGAGGCGGCGTCAATCATGGCGGGGCGGTCGAAGCCGTATCACTCCGAGTGCAACCAGCTGCACGTTCCGCGGCTGCCGGAGATCCCGTTCTTCGATCGCGAACAGTTCCCGTGGATTTCCGCGCTCGAGGCCCGGACTGCCGCGATCAGGGCCGAACTGCAGGCGGCACTCGAGGCCGACCGGGACCGCTTTGTCCCCTACATCGCCTACAACCCGGGCGAGCCGGTCAACCAGTGGCAGGAGCTCAATCAATCCGACCGCTGGAGCACGCTGCACCTCTGGCGCGCCGGGGCGCCCGTCCAGGAGAACCTCGACCGGTGCCCGGAGACCGCGCGCGCGCTCGCGCTCGTCGACGCTGCGGACATCGGGGGACTCTGCCCCAACGCCATGTTCTCGGCGCTGGCACCGCACACGCACATCCCGCCGCACAACGGCGAGACCAACGCCCGGCTGGTCGCGCACCTCCCCCTCATCGTCCCGGACGGCTGCAAGCTGCGCGTCGGCTTCGAGGAGCGGGAGTGGCGGGTCGGCGAGGTGCTGGTGTTCGACGACACGATCGAGCACGAGGCGCGCAACGACAGCGATGAACTCCGCGTCGTCCTGATTCTCGATGTCTGGAACCCGCTGCTCGAGCCAAACGAGCGGGAAATGGTCAAGTCGTTGGCGGCAGCCGCTCGAGCCTTCCGGTCCTGATTTCCCCGGAAGCTTTCTTCAGGAACGCGGATCCCCTTCCTGGTCGCCCTGCGCGCTGGCAGATGCATAAGGCGTCGGCTCTTCCCAGAACTCGGTGAACCGGTAGAGCTGCGTCTCGACCGGCTCACCGTCCTCGAAACGCGGTCTGAACCGGGCCTTCTCCAGCGCCTTGCGGATTCTGGCCAGCCGCGCGTCCGCCGCCTCGGTCAGCGGCGTGATATCCGCGGTCCTTCCATCCGGCAGGATCGTGAGACTGAACTGGATCGGCGTTGCCGCCGGCGTCGTGCCATCCACCGACGGTGGGCGGACCGCAGCATTGGGCGTGCGATAGTCCATCGGCCGGGGCGTCCGTAGCGGATTCGGTTTGGTGGTGGTCGCCAAGGACTCGAAAAGGGGCCAGGCGCGCCTGTAGTAAGCCATGGCGACCTCCGGCTCGTGATCCGTGATGTACCAGTCGCCCAGCTCGAGCAGCGTTGCGGCCATCAGCACGGGTGGCGGCGACGTGCTCGACTCCAGAATAGCCAGCGCGCGCAGCGCTGCTCCTTCACCCTCCTCGTCCAGCTCGAGCTCGCGTCCGAGTTGCGTACAGATATTCAGCGGCCGCGGCTGCCCGGTCTGCGGGTCGGTACGGCAGGTATTGACCTGCATGGTCCTTGGCACCAGAACGAATTGCAGTCGATGGCTGCGTGAGACACCCAGCAGTCCCGTGATCGTGGCCGCGTTGCGGCCCTCGTCCTCGATAGAGGCGATCTCGACCGTTCGCATCCACCACTGGCGTGCCTCGGCCATGCGGCCCGTCTCCTCGCCTCGTCGGGCCAACCGCTCGAGGAGGGGAAGCAGCCTCGGATCCTCGAATCCGTAGACGCGCTCGCCGACCATCAACGACCGATACATCTCACGGTCTGCCGCGTCCGCGTCGCCGGACTGCAGGTAGAGGGCGATCAACTGCTCGATCAACTCGAGTTGCCGGGCATCGAACAGGCCATACGCGCGGTGGCTGATCGTCAGCGCCTGGGTCAGCACCTCTTCCGCCTGCTCCGGAGCGCCCTGAACTCTGTAGGCGGCGGCCAGCTCCACGAGAGGAGGTATGAGCCGCGGTGAGGCGATGCTCTCGGTGATCCCGAGCAGCTCGAGGGCTCTTTGGAGGCTCTCTGCGGCAGCAACCGCATCCCCCGTCGCGATTTCGACCCTTGCAAGCCTTTCGTAGGCACCCGCCAGCTCTCGTTCGAGCCCGACACCGGGCTCGAGCAGGGCAACCATTTCGCGCGCAACAGGCAGGGCGGCTTGGTAGTCGGCGGCCGCGTACAGGACTTGAAATTCGTCCGACAGCTCGACCAAGCGAGCCCGACTGGAAGGGGCCGACGGCTCGCTCGCGTTCCCGACGTCGTGCGCCGCCAGCAGCAGCGCAACCCATATCGCCGCGCCGATCCTGCGGGATATGTTCATGGAACGGATTGTTGCGCCCGAGTGCCCAGGGCGCAAGGCCCCGGCGCGCAGCCGCACGAGGTCCTGAGGTGACTCAGGGACCGCTGCTGGCCATGCTCAGCGGCTCGTACCACTCGGTCGCGTAGCGGTACTCGGACGTCGGCACGGGGTGCCCGTCCACGAAGCGCGGACTGAATCTCGCGTGCTGCAGCGCGCGTCGCAGTCGGGAAGTGCGAGCGTCGGGCGCATCGGTCAGCGGACGGACCTCCGAGACGGCGCCGTCGGCCTCGACCGTCAGGCTGAATTCGACGCGGCTGGCGTTGGCGGGAACCGCGGCTTCGGCCGCCGGAGGCAAGCGATGCTGCAGCGCCAACCGCGGCGGACGGAAGTACACGTCACGGGGAGCCGACAGCGGGTTGATCGCCGTGCCGCCGGCCTCTGCCAGCAACGGCCACGCGCGCTCGTAATACGGCAACGCCCGGGCGGGATCGTGTGCCGTCATGTACCAGTCGCCCAGCTCGAGCAACGTCTCGGCCAGCAGCCGCGGCGGCGGTTCCGGCGTGGAGTCGAGGATTCGCAGCGCATCCAGTGCCGCCTCCTCGCCTTCCTGATCCAGCTTGACCTGCCGGCCGAGATCGGCGCAGATCGTGAGCGGAGTCAGCTCTCCGGTTGCCGGATCGACCCGGCAAGTGGAAATGCCGACGGAGTCGGGATCGCGCACGAACTGCAGCCGATAGCTGCGGGCAATACCAAGCAGTCCACGGATGGTCGCCGCGTTGCGACCTCCGTCCTCTGCCTCGGCGATGTGGACGGCGCGCCGCCACTCCACACGCGCCAATTCCATCCGATCCGTGTCCTCGTACCATCTTGCAAGCCGAGTCAGGCGGGGCAGCACCATTGCGTCGTCGAACCCGTAGGTCCTCACTTCGACCATGACCGCTTGATGCAGCTGACGATCCACGCGGACCCATTCCCCGGACTCCTGGCCCAGCGGCACGAGACGATCGATCAGCGCGAGCTGCTCTCGATTGAACAATCCCAGGGAACGGTGGCTGACCGCCACCGCCCTGTCGAGCGCCGCAACGGCTTCCGCAGTCTTTCCCTGGGCCTGGTAGGCGGCCGACAGGTCCGCCAGGGGTTGCAGCAAACGGGGCGAGGCGAATCCCTGGCTCTCTTCCAGCAAGTCCAGGGCCGTTTGCAGGCTCGTCTCGGCGGCAACCGCATCGCCGAGCCCCATCTGGGCCCGCGCAAGTTTCTGATAGGCCATCGACAGGCTGGAGCCGCGGATACCGCTCGACTCCGTCAGTTCCACGAAGGACGAGGCCGCGTTCACGGCCTCGACGTAGGCGCCGGCTGACATGAGTTCCTGCAACGACTCGGCCAGGCGAGCCCGCGCCCCAGGCCCGGCGTCCGCGCTCGCGGCCGTGAGCGACGAGGCGCTGCCGACCTCGAGGCAGACCAGCACCAGTGCGCGTGCGACCGCGCTCGGTGGGACGGGGATGCCCATATCGGCGATTCTCAAGGCACGAAGCGGCCACGGCAAGCCTCGCGTGCGCCGAGCACCCCACCAGGGAAATCCGGACGCTAAGATATCGCCCTCACACGGGCAGTGCTTCACCTCGGGGAGACGTCATCTTGATCGAGACCCTCTTGTTTGCTGCATCGATGCTCGCGGCCGTGCAGGCAGACGTGGACAAGTGCACTGCGCTCGAGGAGGACTCCGCCCGGCTGGCCTGCTACGACGCGATCTTCCGGCCTCCTGCAGGCCGGGCAGTGACTGAAGCGACCGCGCCGACCGCTGTGTCCGGGAGAGCGGACGTGGCGACGGCCGTTCCCGCCGCAGCGGCGCCTCCTGCCGCCGCACCTTCGGCCGAAAGAGCCGCCGCGCCCAGGGCGATGGTGCCCCCGTCCGGAGCGGCCCACGAGGCCGCTCCTGCCGCGTCGGCCGTCACTGGAGCGGCAGTAGCAGGGACGGCACCGACGGAGGACACGTTCGGCCTGACCGAGGAACAGCGGGCCGAGCGCGCCAAGGTCGAGACGCTCGACGAGATCAGCGCGATGATCGTCGGCATCGAGCCGAGCCGGGTCGGCAAGCCGGTTCTGGTGCTCGACAACGGTCAGCGCTGGAAGCAGCTGGAGGCCACGGTGCTGCCTGTGTTCAGCGAAGGCGAGACGGTGGCGATTCGCAGGGCGACCTTCGGCTCTTACCTCGCTTCCGTAGTGGAGTCGGGCAGGAGCGCGGTGCGCGTCCGCAGGCTCGACTGAGCCCGGTGCGACTGCTAGGGCAGCCGACCAAACGGCGGGCTGCGCATCTCGATCTTGTCGCTGTCGCTGGATCCCAGTAGCCGGAAACGCAACTCGCCTCGACGGTAGTCGATCATCAATGCATCGACGACCCCCAGGACGTCCATCCCGAGGAGGATGGCCGGCTCGGAGTCCAGGTCCCAGAGCCGGAAAACGTCGAAGTCTCCGAACGTGACGTACACGTCCGCGACGTTGACCTCGCCGAGGTAGATCCTGGGAGCAGGGATCAGGCTACCGTCGGCCGTGTGCTCTGTGGCGCCGAAAACCTGGGTAGCCCGCGTCGGGTCCTCCGCGCCTTGCTCGAGCTCGAGCGCCTCGAGCAGGGCCCGGTTGCCCAGCGAGCGCTCGGCACCGGTATCGACGATGGCGTGTACCCAGGTCCTGGAGATCTTCGCCTTGACCACCATCAGTCGCCCGAAGCGCATGTCCGCCCGCACCTTCGGCCAACCAAGCCTGGACATTGGACATCCACCGCGCAGGATCGAGACCGATTCGTCCCGGAAGGAGGCGATCAGGCACGCGTTTTCGAAGCCCTCGACGCCCAGGATGCCGTCGGCGTCGGCGAAGACACCCGCGTCGATCACAGGCATCCTCTTCCCCTCCATGCGGATCTCCCCCGCCTCGAGGCTGTCCACGAAGATCGAAGGCACCTGCTGGGCGCCCGTGACGCCACGAAGCGCCATCGGCTGGGTCTCATCCGGCTCGAGTCCGAGCGCCGCGCTGACGCCCGGCGCGATCGCGGAACTGGACGCGCCGGTGTCGATGATGAACCTGAACGGGCCCTTGCCGTTGACGTAGACCGGGGCCATCACCCGGCCGATGCGATCCAGCGTGGTCGGCGTGACCCAGGCGTAGTCCTCGGGCGCGGCGACGGGCTCGGCGACCTCCGTTGCCTCCTCCGCTGCAGGGGGCGCCTCCTCGCCGGTCGCACCGGGTGCCGCCATGGCTGCGCCGGGAGCGAGGGTCGCCGCGGCGAGCAGCCATTGCGACGCGACAAGGGACGGGAGCGCGCTCATGACCGATTCGATGCTACCAGACCGGCCAGTTGGCACACGCGAGACGTCCCGTCGTGCGGCCCCTCCGCTCCGCGTGAGGCGATGGCCTCGGCTGGGGCAGACGAGATCCGCTATCCTCGCTTCGATTCGAAGCCATATGGATTGGACCGGGCAATGTTCCTGGAGATTCCCGATCTGCTGTCCGGCGATGAGCTGTCCACCCTGCGCCGGATCGGCGGCGAGGCGCCTTTCGTCGACGGACGGATCAGCAACCCGCACAACCAGACCAAGCAGAACCTGCAGATCGATACGGGTCACGCCGCGCACCGCGAGGCCAGTGGCATTCTCGTCGGTGCGCTCAACCGTTCGCCGGAACTGAGGCGATTCGCGTTTCCGACCCGCATGGCCGTTCCGATGCTGTGCAAGTACCAGGCCGGCATGAACTACGGGAAGCATTCGGACTCGGCCTTCCTGCCGATGCAGCCCGAGCCGCTGCGCTCCGACGTCTCGTGCACCATCTTCATCGCCGATCCAGCCAGCTACGAGGGAGGCGAACTGACGGTGCACCTGGGCAGTCGTCCGGTGATTGTGAAGGGAACACCCGGCTCCGCGGTGGTCTACCCGTCGACGACGATCCACGAGGTGCAACCGGTGCGCTCCGGAGAACGGCTGGTGGCGATCACCTTCATCCAGAGTCAGATCGCCGACGAAAAGCGCCGTGAGCTTCTCTGGGAGCTTGGCGAGGTCGCCGAGCTCGAGGGCATGACGATGAAGTGGGAAAACAGGGTCCGGCTCGAACACGTGCGGCAGACGCTGCATCGGCTCTGGTCGGGCTGAGCGGGACGCTGCGTCGACCCGAGGATCGCCGGAGCGAGACGTGGGCAAGCTGACTTCCAGGATCGCCGTCATCACCGGCTCGAGCTCCGGCATCGGCCGTGGCGTCGCCGTGGCCTTCGCGCGGGAGGGCGCGGATGTCGTCGTCAACTTCCCCGGGTCCCGGGAGCAGCCCGACGCCGCGGCGGTGCTCGCGGACATCGCGGAGACCGGCCGGATCGGCATTGCCGTCGAGGCGGACGTGTCGA
>Ga0209536_100008138_pt1 | contig 15780 bp, 12 predicted proteins | sample DeeMarSeWOR28_12_FD_187461 | JGI IMG/M metagenome (GOLD analysis project Ga0209536, IMG submission 187461) | Marine sediment microbial communities from White Oak River estuary, North Carolina - WOR-2-8_12 (SPAdes) (version 2) | ecosystem: Environmental > Aquatic > Marine > Intertidal zone >...
GGAAATCGTCCTCGCACAATTCGACTGGCCCGCCTCAATCGGAATTACTTATATCATGAAACAGGTTCTGCAGGGTAAACTCGACGTGCGCGCGACCATAATTCCATTGTCGCAGGATGTCGGCTGGAGGACGATAGAGAAGGGTATACTGGACGCAGCCGCAGAAATCTGGTGGCCTGCCAGGACCGCGGATATAAATCGATATGTACATGAGAGAAAGACTGTGGCGATGAGCCTCGCCTACGACAAGGCCCCCCAGGGACTTGTCATTCCAACCTGGGTGTCTAAAGAGTATGGAATCACTAATATTGACGACCTGCGGCAACATGCAAAACTATTTGATCTCACCGGAGATGGAAAGGGAGATATGTGGGCCGGCGCCATTGACTGGTCTGCCACGGAAATAATGAAGATAAAGGTCAGGGATTACGGCTTGAATCTTGATCCCTTTGCCGAGGACACCTGGGTGTTTTATGCCATTTTTCAGAAGGCGATGAAACAGAAACAGCCCATCGTCTTTTATTACTGGGCGCCGGATTGGTTGTTTTCCAAGTACGACCTGACCTGGATCAAGGAGCCGGAATACGATCCAGAGAAATGGAAACATGTACGAGGAGAGCCGGATCAGAGCTACATTGCCTGTGCGTGGCAACCGGCCAAGGTCTATACAATTTTCAGCGAAAGACTGAAGGACCGGGTCCCCAAGGCATATCAGTTCTTCCAGAATTTTTACATTCCCATTGATGACGTGAGTTTCATTATCGCTGAAATTGAACAGATACCCGGTAATCCAAAAAAAGATCCTGATAGAGTCGCAAGAAAATGGGTGGAGGATCATCCTGAAATCGTGAATGATTGGATCAAGGGAATAAAGTGAGTGGATCAGGGGAACTGGAGCAGTCTGCATTACAATCGGTAATAATCAATGGATAGGAGAAAGGGAACATGTCAGAAATTATTCAATACGTAAAAAACAGAGATCCGCATGAACGAGAATTCCATCAGGCGGTAAGTGAAGTCATAGAGTCGGTAAAACCTGTTATGGATCAGCATCCTGAGTTTAGAAAAGCCAAAATTCTCGAGCGTATCGTTGAGCCTGAGCGGGTGATACAATTCCGCGTGCCGTGGGCTGACGACCAGGGTGAAGTCCACGTAAACCGTGGATATAGAGTGCAGATGAACAGTGCCATCGGTCCCTACAAAGGGGGACTGCGCTTTCACCCATCCGTCAATCTGGGTATTCTGAAATTTCTGGCCTTCGAGCAAGTATTCAAGAACGCCCTCACCACTCTTCCTATGGGTGGCGGCAAAGGTGGGTCGGATTTTGATCCAAAGGGCAAGTCAGACGGGGAGGTGATGCGGTTCTGCCAGGCATTCATGGCCGAGCTGTTCCGACATATCGGTCCCAATACGGACGTCCCGGCCGGCGACATTGGCGTTGGAGCCCGGGAAATCGGCTATCTTTTCGGCATGTACAAGAAGCTCTGCAACGAGTTCACCGGGGTGCTGACGGGCAAGAGCCTCAACTGGGGAGGAAGCCTCATTCGCCCGGAAGCAACGGGTTACGGTTGCGTTTATTTTGCGGCGGAAATGTTGGCTGCGCGCAATCAGACATTGACAGGAAAGACATGTCTGGTTTCGGGATCCGGTAACGTGGCCCAGTTTACCATCGAAAAACTGCTCGATTGCGGTGGCAAAGCCATCACCTTTTCTGATTCCTCCGGCTATATCCTTGATGAAGAGGGGGTAGATCGGGATAAACTGGAGTATTTGAAAATGCTGAAGAATGTGCGGCGGGGTCGAGTTTCCGAATACGCAGAAAGGTACCCCAATGCGGTGCACACACCCGCAGACCCGAGCGCCGACCACAACCCACTCTGGAATCACAAGGCTGACTGCGCCTTCCCCAGTGCCACCCAAAATGAAATCAACGCGAAAGACGCCCAAAATCTTCTGAACCAGGGGGTCACTCTGATTTCAGAAGGGGCTAACATGCCGACCGAGCCCGAAGGGGTGGATATTTTCCTGGACAATAAGATCCTGTATGGCCCTGGCAAGGCGGCAAACGCTGGCGGCGTCTCGGTGTCGGGCCTGGAAATGAGCCAGAACAGTCTGCGGCTAGGCTGGACTCGTGAAGAAGTTGACGATCGGCTCAAGATCATCATGAAAAGCATTCATGCAACCTGTGTTCAGTCGGCAGAGAACTACGGTGCGGCGGGAAACTATGTTGTCGGCGCCAATATTGCCGGTTTTTTAAAAGTAGTGAATGCCATGCTGGATCAAGGGTTGCTGTAGAAAACAGTGGCGAAGCGGCCCCACTATTTGATGAAGTCGCAAATGATATGAAGAAAGCGGACTACGGTAGTTTTATGGTGAGAAGACTACCCTTGCTTAGCCCTGTTGCGGTTTTTTATGACTCTGGCGTAGCAACGCAACGAGCGGGATCACCATGACACTGAAAGAGCGTCAACTGTCCAGAAAGTACCATCTCAACTTCAAGGTCTTTCTGGAGCTGATGTCCAGCAAAATCCGAGAAATCCTCCTGGTCTCCAGCCGCTACGATGCATTCATCATCGAAGAGGACGTCACGCTGGCGTCCCGGATTGTCTCGGAATACAGCGGCCTCAACCTGTCCCAGCCACCCCGGGTGACACGAACCTCATCAGCCTTGAACGCACTTGAGCTCCTGGACGAGAAGCAGTTCAACCTGGTCATCACCATGCCGCATCTCGAAGACATGGATGCCATCAGTTTTGGGAAGAAGATCAAGCAGAAGAACCCGGCGCTGCCCGTCTACCTGCTGGCCCACAGTATCAGGGGCATTCAGACAGCCAATGAAGCCATGAACCACGACGGGATCGACAAGGTCTTCATCTGGTCGGGAAATGCCGACCTCCTGCTCACCATCGTCAAGAGCACGGAAGACGCCCTGAATGTCGATTACGACACCCAAAATGCCCAAGTATGTGTGCTCATCTTCGTGGAGGACTCCCCCCTCTGCTATTCAACGCTGCTGCCCATATTCTACCGGGAGGTGGTGCGGCAGATCCAGAAGGTGCTCGAGCTTGGGGTAAACGAAGAGGAGCGGCTGCTGATCATGCGCACGCGGCCCAAGATACTGTTCGTACAGACCTTCGAGGAAGCCTCCGAACTTTATGAGAAGTACAAGCCCTACTTGCTGGGGATCATCTCCGACACGCGCTTTCCGAAGTACGGCAAACTTTACGGCAACGCCGGGGTTGAGCTGCTGTCCAAGGCCAGGCAGGAAATGCCACACCTACCCTTGCTCTTGCTCAGCTCCGAACCAAAGAACAGATCGATGGCGCAGCATATCCCTGCAGCGTTCCTCGATAAGAACTCTCCGAAGCTCATCGAGGAGATACATGATTTTTTCCTCACCCACCTGGGATTTGGTGAATTCGTCTTCCGGATGCCCGACGGGACGGAGGTCGGCAGGGCCGACAAGCTGCGCCTGCTTGAGGAAAAACTCGCAGTGATCCCCGATGAATCACTACGTAATCATATCGAAAAGAAGGACATGGCCAACTGGATTATGATGCGTTCCGAAATTCCGCTCGCCTCCACCATCAGAGATCTTTCCAGCCATTCGTTTTCCTCGACCAGGGAAATGCGGGGATACATCATCTCACTGATCCATCTCGTGCGAAAGTGGCGGCGGAAGGGCGTCGTGGCCAGGTTCAACAGGACAGAATTCGATATCGACCTCTTGGATATCTCCAAGATCGGCCATGGATCGCTGGGTGGGAAGGCTCGGGGCCTAGCGTTCATGTCCTCTCTGTTGCAGGAGGATATCAGCCTGTTGGAAAAGTATCCCGAAGCCACCATCCAGATACCCCCAGCCATCGTTATCAGCACTGATGTCTTCGAGGAATTTGTTGAAACAAACAACCTCAAACGCTTCGGTTCTGAGGGATATACTGATGAGGAGATAGCTCAGGCTTTCCTGAACAGCGAGATGCCATTGGAGATCGTCAAGGACCTTGAGACGTATCTCGAGCAGGTCGTCTTTCCCCTGTGCGTGCGCTCGTCAAGCCTTCTGGAAGATGCCCAGTTCCGGCCCTATGCAGGTTTGTACGACACCTACATGATTCCCAACAACCATCCGGACTTTGCCAGACGGCTCGAGCAGCTCATCAATGCCATCAAGCTCGTCTATGCATCCACCTGCTACGAGAGTCCCCGGGCATTTGCGAAAAGCACCACCAGCCAGGCCAAGGACGAATCCATGGCTGTGGTCATCCAGCAGCTTGTGGGCGATGAGCACGGGGATTACTACTATCCGGCCATCTCCGGTGTGGCCCAGTCCTATAACTTTTACCCCGTCTCGCAGATGAAACCTGAAGAAGGGATCGTGCATATGGCCGTCGGGTTGGGCAAGACCGTGGTGGAAGGAGGGAAATCATTGCGTTTTTCACCCAAGCATCCCCAAGTCTTGCCGCAGTTCTCCACGGTGGATGACATGATCGCCAATTCTCAGCGCTTCTTCTACGCGTTACGGATGCGGAACCATGATGATATCTTGGGTCCCGGGATAAATTCCCACCTCGAAAAACGAGATATCTACGATGCACGCAACGAACACCCCATTATCGCGTCTGCAAGCACCTATGACGCGACAGAGCACCGGATCAGGGACACCAGCCAGGGTCCGGGAGGAAAGATCATTACCTTCTCCCAGATCCTCAAGTACAAGAGCATACCGCTGCCCGAGATGATCTCGGATATCCTGGAGCTTGCCCGGAAACACATGGGGTGCGCCGTGGAGGTGGAGTTTGCGGTCAATCTGAAGAGGGAGAACCTCGCCTCGTGCGACTTTTACCTCTTGCAAATACGGCCCATGGTGACCGGAGAGGACCGCTTCGAGGTGGAGATCACCGACAGGGACCGCGAAAGGGCCCTCTGTTCTTCGAACCTCGCCCTGGGCAACGGCAAGAGGCAGGACATTGCGGATATTATGTTCGTAAAGCCCAAGGATTTCAGGCTCGAGGCCACGGTTAAGATCGCCGAGGAAGTGGGCAGGCTCAACGGCATGCTCGTCACCGGGAAGCTCCCTTACCTCCTCATCGGCCCCGGGAGGTGGGGCTCCTTTGACCGGTGGCTGGGCATACCGGTCCAGTGGAGGCATATCTCTGGCGTAGGGGCGATCGTGGAGCTTCGCGGCGCACTGATCAAGGCCGACCCCTCCCAGGGCTCCCACTTTTTTCAGAACATCAGCTCGTTGGGGATACCGTATGTGACGCTGACCGAAAACACAGACGACTACCTCGACTGGGAGTGGCTCGAATCGCTCCCGGCGGTGAACGAGACCACGTACCTCAGGCACGTGAGGCTCGACGAACCACTGGTGATAAAGATTGACGGAAGGATGTCCCATTGCGTGATGTACATATCCGAGCCGGAATCAGACGACCTTGATGCAGCTGCGCCGGGGGAAACATCCTGACAAGGCATGACAAGGCAATAGCGGACAGGGCTCAGACAGACTCGGTCATCAGCATAACAATGGGCACACTCATTGTGGGCATCGCAGTCCATGTCCTGATGAAAGGGAATAAATCATTATAGAGACGTGCATTCATACAGGAGGATGCAACGCATGACAGAGCGGAATCAGCTGGGAACAGGCACCGTCTCCGTGTGGGGAGGAGAAGCGAAGAGCGCATCTGGGAAATCCACCCAGGTCCCCATCGTGCAGAGCGTATCCTTTGGGTACGACGACATTGAAGAGTGGATGAGGGTGGGCCGCGGGTCTGAGCCCGGTCACATCTATAGCCGGAACACCAACCCCACGGTGGCGGCCTTTGAGGAGAAGGTGCGCATCCTCGAAGGTTCCGATGCAGCCACTGCTTTTGCCAGCGGTATGGCGGCCATCAGCAACACCCTCTTCACCGTGCTGTCTCCCGGCGACAAGGTTGTGTCCATCAAGGACAGCTACGGCGGCACGAGCAAGCTCTTCATCGAGTTCCTCCCGAGATTCAATATTGAAGCTGTATTGTGCGAAACCACGGACCACGACAGGATAGAAGACGAGGTAAAGAAGGGATGCCGCGTGCTCTACCTCGAAAGCCCCACGAACCCGACCCTGAAGGTTATAGACATACAAAGGCTCGCCAAGGCGGCCCATGAAGCAGGAGCGATCGTGGTGGTGGACAACACCTTTGCCACCCCCATCAACCAGAAACCCCTGGAACTGGGGGCCGACCTCGTGATCCACAGCGCCACCAAGTTTCTCGGCGGTCACGCCGATGCCTTGGGCGGAGTCGTATGCGGGCCCAAGAACCTCGTGAAAAAGATCTACCACTTCCGTGAGATCAATGGCGCCGCCTTGGACCCCATGGCCGCCTACCTCCTGCTGCGGGGCATGAAGACCCTGCAACTGCGGTTGACCCGGCAGAACGAGAGCGCCCTGATCATTGCCCGGCGGTTGGAAGGCCACAAAGCAGTGAAAGAGTTGTTTTATCCGGGCCTGGAGAGCCACACGGGTCATGCCATCGCCAAAAAACAGATGAAGGGCTTCGGCGGGATTTTGAGCTTCACCCTCGAGGGCGACCTGGATGCGGTCAAGACCTTCCTCCCCAAACTGCAATTTGCCCACCGGGCGGCCAACCTCGGGTCCGTTGAGACCATTGCCGGCCCCCCCGCCACCACGAGCCATGTGGAGTGCACCCCTGAGGAACGAGCCGCCATGGGCATACCCGAGGGTCTCATCCGCTACTCAGTGGGCATCGAGGATGTCTCGGATCTCCTGGGAGACCTTGACCAGGCCCTTGCCGGGCTTGGATGAGGGGGTACTGCAAGGGGATCGACACACAGCTATATGCGCACCGGCAAACATGACGCCAGCAGAAGTGCTGTTTCGGTGGTTATTGGGGAGAGCGAAACATTAGGTATTCAAGAGGGGTGTGTGGGGCTGGCCAAGATTGACACTGTCAAGTTTTTCCCTGATGTAAAATCTGTCATAAATACGGCGACTCATGGGCTGCATGGAGGATCGCATCAGGATCAACGGTGATATGGTCTCGCCGATTTTGGCTGCGAGGAACTGGGGGGCGTTAAGAGATTGAGGCCACTTCTCGACACACACATCTTGGCGACGCGGACTTTTAGACATCCCCGGAAGACCGCAACCCGGCTGTTTTGCGTCGCTATTCTGGCGGTGCTAGTCACTGTGGTCTGTGCCCAGGCCCTAGAAGTGCCCCCGAGGCCTGTGGGCCGAATATCGGACTACACGGCTACCTTGACTTCCTCTGACATTCAAACCTTGGAGCAAACCCTCGCTAAATTTGAAAGCACAACAACCAATCAAATAGCCGTGCTCCTCATCCCTACCCTAGCCGGTGACAGCCTGGAGGATTATTCCATTCGGCTGGCAGAAAAATGGCAGGTCGGTCAAAAAGGCCGTGACAACGGAGTGATCCTGCTCATCGTCAAGCAAGATCGGAAAATGCGGATAGAGGTCGGCTACGGACTGGAAGGTGTCCTGCCGGACAGCCTCGCCGGCGACATTATTCGCCAGGTGATTGCCCCGCAGTTTCGTCAGGGTCGGTTCTACCAGGGCATCCGCGATGGCATTGGCGCCATCATGGCGGCGACAAGAGGAGAATACCAGGCAACTCCTCGTCGGAAATCAAGACGCAGTATCGTTTCTTGGTTATGGCCTCTTTTCTTTGTTTTTATGTTTTTTTCGGCGATTGTGAACATGTTCCGCCGTCGTCGCTACCATTCAGGAAGACGGGGTGGCAGGTATTATGGCGGACCCATGTGGTGGGGCGGAGGTTTCGGCGGTGGTGGTTTTGGCGGCGGCTTCGGGGGTGGTTTCAGCGGCGGCGGCGGTGGATTTGGTGGAGGTGGCGCCAGCGGGGGATGGTAGTTATTCAGCAGGCAGCATTCCGTACTTAACGACACGGAGACGCGGGGGCGCGGGGACACGGAGCAACGGTGAAATATTGACACATGTGGAAATGCGAAATGGTCGCTGTCTTAATGACCCAGTAATAATCCCTTGAACACGATGCGCTACGCGCTTTGCAAGGTATGGATCTGATGAATGAAGAGATTATGAAAAAGGCTGAGTTGGTGGCCGCTGATTACAAAGCGGCATTCGGGGACGCTCTCGTTTCTGTGATACTTTATGGCAGCGGGGTTACCAGGGAATACGACCCCAAGAAATCTGACCTCAATTTCCTCGTTGTGCTCTCTGAGGAGGGAATGGAGCAACTGCATCTTGCCCATGAGCTTGTGGCCAAGTGGCGCAAGACTAAAGTGAGCACCCCACTATTCCTGACCAGAGCTTACATCGAATCTTCCCTTGACACTTTTCCCATTGAGTTTCTCAATATCAAGCGCAACCACAAACTGATCTCGGGCGAGGATGTCCTCGAGGGAATTTTCTTCAAAAAGAAATTCATCCGCATGCAGTGCGAAAGAGAAATCAAAGGCAAACTCCTCCTTCTTCGAGAACGATATGTGGAAACGCGGGGAAAGGTCAAAATTCTCAAAGAGCTTATTTCTGCCTCTGTGCCAACGTTTATTTTTGTGTTCAAGGGACTGCTTTACCTCCTGGATAAAGAAATCCCTGAGACCAGGCAAGAGACGGTCAGTGTATTGGCCCAAGAATTGGATCTGGACGAGAAGCTTTTTTTATCTCTCCTGCGAATTGAAGCGGGAGCCCTCAAGCCATCTCCGGAGGAAATCGCTGCTTTATTTAAGAATTACTTACAACAAATCCGCACCCTGGCATTGCTCATGGACGTGAGAGATTTTGGAGCTTCTCCTGATGCGGATAATCCACAATAAAGTTATGTTATCAAAGATTGACTGTGGCAACAATCAAGTCGGAGGGTAGCAATGAAGAAGTGGTGGCCCTTGATTACAGTGGCAGGGGTGATACTGATCAGTGTGTTCATGGCAATCGGCACTTACAACAGTCTGGTGTCTAAACAAGAAGCCGCCAAAACCGCGTGGTCTCAGGTGGAAAACCAATACCAGCGGCGTTTTGACCTGATTCCAAATCTCGTGGAGACGGTGAAAGGTTTCGCCAAGCAAGAGCGGGAGGTGCTCACTGAGGTCACCCGGTTGCGCAGTCAGTGGGGAGAGGCCCGAACCTCGGGCAATATAGCCCAGGCTCAGCAGGCAGCCCGAGGTTTGGACTCCGCCCTCTCCCGCCTTCTCCTGGTGGTGGAGCGCTACCCCGAGCTGAAGTCCAACCAGAATTTCCTCAGGCTCCAGGATCAGCTGGAAGGGACGGAGAACCGGATCAGTGTGGAACGCCGCCGCTACAACCTCGCCGCTAAAGACTACAATGTGGCGATAAGGCGCTTTCCCACCAACTTGCTTGCCTCCATGCTCGGCTTTTCCCGCATGGAACTCTTCGAGGCTGAGGAAGGTGCGGCGAAAGCTCCCAAGGTCAAGTTTGAGTAAGCCTGAAGGCTTTGGCTCAGGGTGCATGGTCATTGGGCCATTAGGTCCCTGGCCATTTGCTATTTTGCACTGGTCATTGCATAATCACCCGACCGGGTTGCGCTACCCAGTGAGCGCAAGAACGACCAAGGCCCAAAGAGTAAATTCCTGTGCGATCAAGCTGCGAGGCCGGTTCAACAAGAAATCCACGCCCAGAGGGCGTGGATTCTCACTGAGAAAACACCGGCATGGGAGCAAAACCGCACCGGTTGGCCGAACCCGTTGGGCTTGCTCCTAGGTGAACAGGCAAATCTTACAGTCCCTGGCATACACGAGGAAATCCTCCGCCGTCCAGACAGGCACATCATCGATGAGCGACTCCTCCTTGATTTCCATCATGTCAATGGTCATCTTGCACGCGATCAACTCAACCCCTTCCAACTGGGCCACCTCCTGCAGTTCAGCCAGGCTCGGGATGTTAGCCTTGGTAATTTTCTTTTTCATCATCCCCGTGGCGATGGTCGACATTCCGGGGATCGCCCCCATGACCCCGGGGGGGACGAACTTGGCTCTCTGGGCGCCACCCTTGAGCACCATGTTGAGCCCCATGAACGAATAGAAAATTTTGCTCTCCATACCCTGTCGGGCCGCATTGATCCCCAGAACAAGTGATGGATAAGCCCCATCCAGTGTGTCTTTCACGCAGATAAAAGCTGCTTTTTCCTTTTCCTCAGCCATGTGTTTCCCTCCTTTACTAGACAGATGACAATGATGCCAAAAATCGGTTGGCTACTCAACTATCTACCAGTGGCTCCCTTCCAGCCAATCGTAAGGTAATTGTAACCTACGACCGAGCCAGAAAAGACTCTCTTCATCGAGTTAGAATCGCCAGGTCAGCCCGAAATCCAGACTCCATTCATATAACTCCGATTTTAATTCTATGGCATTTCCTGCGCTGACTTCAGTGATGTCGTTTCTAAAAGCGTGGACCAGTCCAAGATTTCCTGAGAATCTATCCGAGAACTCGTAGCCAACTCCAGCCGTAACATGATGCTCTACGATAGCGGGAAACCCGACAATTCTGAATTGCTCATACGCGGGAGTGGGGAACGGTATGCCCTGAACGACAACCACGTTAGTGGGATCTACACTGGGAGGGGCAGGACTCCAGCCATTGTGCTCATTTACCGGATTCTCCCCGTAGTTGTAGCCCGCTCTAAGAAACAGTTTGGGTACCACTTCAAACTGCGCACCGATACCGATGACCCACTGGTCGTCCCAGTCGAAATCCTCAAACCCGTCGGCGCTTGACCAGTTTATCCATTTTGCATCCAACTCGACCAGCAGTTTGTCAAAGAACGTGTAGGCTACACCGAAGGCTAATTCTTGCGGGTTCTGCAAGTCAAGATCCTCTCTGTATCCTGTGAAAGGATTTCTCAGTACATTGTCAAATGTGCTGCTCCCGTTGTATACGTAATTCAAACCCAAGGAGAGGTTATCTATGGGCATCCACAACACACCCGCCTGAATGCCCAGGGCAAAGGCAGAGTTTGAGCCATTTTCAAAGTCTGCATTTGAATAAAGAATCCGGGGCGCCATACCAATCGAAAAGTTCGCCGCGGGCTGCCATGCAACCGCCGCGCCAAACACCATCTGCTGCAATTCGGTAAACACTCCCGCTGTCAGGGGTACGCTGGGATCTAAAGGATTCGGCTGATCCAAGGCGGTGCCTCGATAGTCTACGCCAAGACCTGACACCCCATAGGCCGAGAGCCCGAATCTCAGCGGTTTGGGCCCCTCCGTCAGGGGCGTAGATATACCGATGGCAGGGATAGGGTATACCTTGCTATCACTCGATCCTTTGAAAGTGGCTTCTCCAAAGCGTACCTTGGCCTCAGGACTGGGCATAAACAATGTCCCGGCAAAGTTGAATTCCGAGGCGGGACAGTAGGGACCAAAGCACATGGCTGCCGGGTTGGCAAAAACCGCACTTATGGCATCCTGGGGAGCTGCCACACCGACACCCCCCATTGACCTGGCGATTGGTCCAATGCCGATCAAGGCTGTCCCATTGGTCGCAAAAGCAGCCGGAGATATTGTCACCACAAGGGCCATAACCGTCAATATGCTGAGCAACCTTCGCATGAGTGATTCCTCCTCTCACTGTGATTAGATCCTGTGAACAATGCTTTCACCCTCCTCGATGACCTTTCTCACCTCCTTTTCATTTTCATTGATTCGACAAGTTGTCTGGGAATACACGAACCGCCAGGCACCTGAAATCGTACATCGAAAGTCTCTTCTCTAATGTCCAACACCAAGAGATCATGAGATATTCTTCATACGGAAAGACAGAAACTAGCCAGAATATGCAACCTCGGGAAAAAATGTAAATAGCCGGGCGCCCGGTATTTCAGCAGTCTGGCATTCCGAGCCTCTGCAGCAGTTCTCCCTGAACAGCAAGAGCGCACGTTCTAATTTTGAGGTGAAATAAAGGTTTATACTATTAACTATGTTGAAAGAACTTGACTCCGGCACAAACTAGGATGCAGGAAATATAATTGTGGAATCCGCATCGGTTTTGGTTAACAAATTGTTATCATATGCAAAAGACTATGGGTTTTATTGGGCTATCGCAGAAAAGTCAACGATCAGAAAATTTGTCGCGACCTCACATCCACCTCAAAAGCCCCAGCCTCACCCGTGGTTTTCTCTGCCATCCAAGCAAATTCCGGAAGAACCTCTTTTACACCAACTGATTCTTGACGGCTTCCATGCTTGACCGCAAGACCTCCAAGCAAGAGAGAACCAATTTTCGCTGATCGGGCTTAAATTCCAACAATAGTAATTGATGGAGATCTGTAATGATAGTGCTTATTTCTCTTGATTTTCTTTGACCTTCTTGAGTGAGAGCGATTAGCTTGATCCTGGCGTCTTTAGGGTCATCAATGGTTTCGACCAGCCCCTTACGGATTAAACCGTTAGTAATCTTGGTCACACGGCTTTTGGCAACGTAGAGCTTTTGAGAAATACCTTTTGCCGTAAGATACCTTTCGTCGCCGAATAACATTAAACAACGAAGCTCTGCTTCAGGAATATCAAACTTTTTCGACAGGTACGATGTTCGCTCCTTGCAGCATTGTTGGATCTCTTCAATAAGTTCCTGCAACCTCTGGGTCTGATATTCAAGCAACACATCCTTGGGTTCAGCCGCAGGATAGTTCATAGTGTGAAAGATATTAGCGGTATATGCGGCAGAAATCAAGCATAATTTGACCTAGAGAATCGCTGTCATTGAAAAATAATTATATAAAATACAGATAGTTATATTTCACAAACGGTCACAAGGGTTGACAAAGTCAATATTATAAACAAAAATTTACAGGCAAGGGTGGCGCGACCATTGGCTGCCATCCTACGGTCCACGACTGTTGTGTGGAGAGAAGGATAGAGCTAGCGGATCGGGCTGTTTTCACCTGTGCTCCGTCGCATGAAAACCTCAGGGGGAAGTTGTCATGAAGAAGGAATTGAAAAAGTTAGTAATCTTTTTTGCAGGGCTTATTGTCTACTTGGCAGTGACGAACCACCCGGCTCTAGCTGCAGCCAAGCCACCTGCTCAGGGGGGTGTTTTACCGCTTTTTAAGCTCGTTGTGCCTGAAGATTCGGCAGCCAAGAGCTACCTGGGTCTTTCAGGAAGTGGGCGCTTTACAATCCCCCAGTTAAAGGCCAAGGTGGTCATAATTGAGTTATTCAGCATGTACTGACCCGTTTGCCAGAAAGAGGCGTTCCGGGTGAACGAACTATACCGTGTTATCCAGAAGCGGGCAGACCTCAGGGAAAACGTCAAGCTGATCGGCATTGGCATCCAGAACACTCCTTACGAAGTGGAACATTTCAAAAAGAAACACCAGGTTCCTTTTCCGCTTTTTCCAGACGAGGACAAATCAATTTACCAAGCAATGGGTAAAGCGAAGGTCCCATATTTCATCGGAGTCAGGATCAACAAAGATGGCAGTCATGAAATCTTTTACGCCAAACGAGGTAAAATGAGGCAGAAACCCGATGAGTTCCTAGCACTAATGCTCAATCTGTCTGGATAAGAACAGGCCCGTTAGCTTGGCCCGGATGTTTCATGAATTGCTGTCGCGAGACCGCGAAGATGGGCGTGCCACCGGGCAACCGCAGGGTGTTGGACCTGAGGCGTACCCGAACGGTACGTCGCAAGGTACGGCACCCGAGGACGCCAGGAAGGACGGCCATATCCGCGGTCGCAGCAGGTTATTCATGACACATCCGGGTTAGGTGTATTCTGTATTCCGCGCCTGGAGGGAATATGGTTACGAGCCCATCTCACTTTCATGGGAGCGTTTTAGAGAGGTGACAAAGTCATAGAAGGTTTTCGTGGAGAAGTAAAACACTTTTGTCTGTGGTCCAAAGGAAATTTCATCGCCATCAGTCAACTCAAGCATCATATATGGTGCTATCTTTTCGTTATTAAGGAAAGTGTAGTTTGTTGACTGCAAATCAGTTAAGTGTGCAGGGCCTTCATCAGAGGGGAAGTGTATAAGAGCGTGCGATTTGGAAACAGCCTTATTGTATAACACTATATCGTTGTTCGGCGAACGTCCTATATTTATTACCCCTTCATTATTGCCAATCTTTTTCTTGCTGATCTCGATTACTCTGGCGTTTAAAAAATCTGTGCCGGCAAGATCATTTGAGAGAGCATTTAGTGCGCTTGGAACATCTATTTGTTTTGTGCTGAACTGAAAAATGACGTCGCCGTCAAAGTCCATTTCAAATCTTTCAACCAAGAAACCCCTAGGGTATCTATCTAGGAAGTCTGTCAAGGACGTCTCCTCCAAAATCTTGATGTACTGAGCAAGCTTTTTGTATCTGATCTTACCCGCAACCTCTGTCTCCCCTGTTCCCGCCACCCGCTTGAATTGCTTGAAGCTCCTCATAAACTGTACAGCAACACCTTCATTCTCCTCATCAACGCTGGCAATGATACCCGGCCCTTCCATGTCGATTGTGGCTTTCTGATCCGGAAAAATTGAAGGTAGAGATATGGCTAGCGAAACTTGATCATCAGCCCTAAAAGATCGCCAATTCCTAGTTTTTATGAATGTCCCTACCTGGCCGATGTTTTCAGTCACCCCACTGATCGAAACACCCGTTTTCTCATTCACTAGTTTAGCAGGAAAGTGGCCCCTGCATCTCATGTACTCCCGCTTGTGCCGAAGATCCTTGAAATTTGGATCTTCCTGCTCCGCATCAGTCAGCCGAACGTCCGGCAAAACCTTATTGCTCTGCACTCTAAGTGCTTTCAGATAGGACTCAGCTTCGGCACACTTGCCTTGCGTGCTATGGAGATCAGCAAGATTTGTCAGGACTGGCAACAGCTCAGAGTGTTCCTGCCCGAGGGCATTTTTCTTAATCTCTAACGCCCGTCTAAATAGAGATTCAGCGAGAGAATATTTACGTTTTGCGAGATTAAGCAACACCACTTTGTTCACGTATTGTGAGGTGTCGGAACTCCTCGGCAAAATCATCTCTTCCCGAAGCTGAGTTGACGTCGATTTAAAAATAGAAGCCTCGGTTTCCTTGCCTTGAGTATAGTAAATCAAGGCCAAATTGTTCAGGGACTCTGCAACATTGGGATGGTCTGGGCCGAATGCCTTCTCTGCAAAGTCTAGTGCCTCTTCAGCCAGGCTCGAAGCCACCGAGTACCAGCCTTGTTGATAGAATGCTATGACCTTAGAATTCAGTATCTTCCATCTTTTCATTAATTTCATCGGCTTAACCAGCCCTTAGACAACCCATTGGAGTTCTGGCGTGCCGTGTGGACAATGGTGTACCATCGTTCAGCGATCTCTCCAGGGTTCCACATAACTTACTGCTCCCCCTCTAATGCGTGAGCAAAAAAAGTGCCAATACCCTATGACGCAACCTGACTGTCAGTAACTGCTCAGAAATGGTGAGTTTGTGTGCGGTATCTGCTTGCGGCTCGGCTGATTTCGCCGGCAGGGGAAAGCTTCAGACCATGTGTATTTTGATTCTTGTATGAAGAACGACACCCCAGCGGTATACAAATGAGAACAGTAAAGAATCCGGGCCCAGCCTCCGGCCCATAGGGCCTAAGGTCCGGAGGGAGGACCAATCCCGGAGGGGAGCCGTTTCATCCAAATGGCATCATACAATAATGCAGTTACTGATCGGAGCGTATAATTGTTTGCACAGAACAACCACCGCCATGTTATGTAAGGATCATGAAGTCTTTTCTAAGGTGACTGGCGGGAGGTCTGTGTTCACTTCCGCAGCTGTGGGTGGGGGAGCCCCTGGCCCGCCGAAGCTCAG
>Ga0209536_100008139_pt1 | contig 15779 bp, 14 predicted proteins | sample DeeMarSeWOR28_12_FD_187461 | JGI IMG/M metagenome (GOLD analysis project Ga0209536, IMG submission 187461) | Marine sediment microbial communities from White Oak River estuary, North Carolina - WOR-2-8_12 (SPAdes) (version 2) | ecosystem: Environmental > Aquatic > Marine > Intertidal zone >...
CTTCCAAGTTTCTTTTCCGATCAGACTGGACGCTCGCGGCCAGCGGCGCTGCTTATATGAAACTACATTAAAAAACGAATCACGCTGAAGACGTGATCTAAAGACAGCAGAATGTCGAAGAATGGAATCGCTGCGCTAAATCATTCTATAAAACAGACAGAATACATTCATTCGATGTTGGACGTTGGATGTTCGACGTTCATCAGTTTCGTTCTCGATTAAACTGACCACCTCGTCGACCAGCGGTCCGCCTAGGCGGTAACCCTGAACCCTGGAAGCTTGAACCCTTAACCCTAAATCCAAATCATGAACATCGTCACCACACGCCGCATCTGTCAGATATTCTTTCTGATATTATTTTTGTGGTTTTGCGTCGTCACCACACTTGGAAGTCAATGGTGGCAACTGCGCGGCTGGCCGGTAAACTGGGTCATTCAACTGGACCCTTTAGTCGGTTTGGCTACGTTGCTGAGCACCCGGACAGTTTATGCCGGCCTCCTTTGGGGATTTGCAACGCTGGTGTTAACGATAATCCTGGGGAGGTTTTTCTGTGGCTGGATTTGCCCGTTCGGCAGCATCCATCAATTTGTGGGTTTTTTGGCAAAACACAAAAAAACAGTGCCTCAAAAAATTAAATTAAATCGATACCATCCGGGGCAGTCCATCAAATATTGGATCTTAATTTTTCTGTTGTCCATTTCAGCTGTTGAACTGGCCCTGGATGCCATTCGCTTACCCGCCACAGATCGGTTCCTATTTGCAATCCTGCTATTCACGATACTGGCATCCATCACCGTTTATACGGCACGTCAACGCCGTATGAATACGAAAAAAACAATAGTGCTGTTTTTAACCTGTGTGGGTATCTGGATAATTCTGGGTTTTATGATAAACCATGACAGCTCCCTATCCGCTTCCCTGCAAATAGGGTTGCTCGATCCGATTCCCCTGGTGTATCGATCGATTAACCTTATTGTACTGCCGTTGATGACCGAGGCCTCGGCCGCCATTTCCGCTGTTCCGCGTTTATACGCCGGTACCTGGTTGATTGGCGCAATGTTTCTTGCGGCGATTTTATTAAATTTATGGATACCCCGATTCTATTGTCGGTTTATTTGTCCGGCAGGAGCCCTCTTCGGAATATTGAGCCGTTTCGCCCTCTGGCGAATCGGCAAAACCCGGAATGAATGTGCCGGTTGTCAACTCTGTGAAAAAAACTGTGAGGGCGCATGCGAACCTACGTCAAAGATTCGAATAAACGAGTGTGTTCTTTGCATGAACTGCCTGTTCGAGTGCCGCCACGGCTTGGTAACATATCAGATCGCACCGTCGGCATCCGGGGAAATTGCTGCCCCGGATCTGTCCCGTCGACAGTTTATGGTTGCGACAGTCGTCGGGGCTGCCGCCATGCCAATGCTGCGCATAAACGGCAATCTCGGCCCCAATTGGAACTCAGCCCTGGTGCGCCCTCCCGGGGCGCTCGCAGAAGAAGCGTTTCTCTCACGATGTATCAAGTGCGGACAATGCATGCGAATCTGCCCGACAAATGTCATACATCCTGCCGGTCTGGAAAACGGATTCGAAGCGTTATGGACACCGGCGCTCAATTTTCGCATCGGTACCAGCGGATGTCAGCAGAACTGCATTGCCTGCGGCAATCTATGTCCGACGGCCGCCATACGGCCGATCAGTCTGGATGAACGGCTGGGACGCAATCAGTTCAGAGAACTCGGTCCAATAAAAATTGGAACCGCATTTATCGACCGGGGTCGCTGTCTGCCTTGGGCAATGGATAAACCCTGTATCGTATGCCAGGAAAATTGCCCTGTCAGCCCCAAGGCCATAAAAACCAGGGTCATATTCAACACCGTTACTCCCGGATCAAAACTGATTGTCGATAAAGCCGATGCCGTATTTATTGAATTGCGGACTCCGGACTTAGTCCCGGCTAAATATGCCACGGGCGATTATTACTGCGCTATTTCCTCTTCACCGGATCACCGCCCGCGGCGAATCGTCAGCAACTGGGAACGAGGACTGAAAGTACACAGCGAACTGCCGTTTGAGCATCCGCCGAAACCAGGAAGCATGGTTGATATTCAGATTCGGCTGCAAAGGCCCTATGTGGATCCCCAGCTGTGCATCGGCTGCGGCGTTTGCGAACACGAGTGCCCGGTTCCCGGCAGACGCGCAATTCGAGTGACAGCCGACGGCGAATCTCGAGAGCGCATGCATACATTGCTTTTACCCCAAATGGAATCTTAAGTGTAATTTATTTGCATTTTATGAAAAAAATCTTCATCACGAAAACACGAAACTTAGAAAGCACGAAATCTAAGCTGTCTTTTTTCGTGCTTTCGTTAAAATCTGGTTAATTTGGCTCTCCGCTAAGACGGATCCGGGCTAGGGTTTTACGGAGTCAAAGGAGCAAAACGAAAAATGACGGATATAAAATACAACGTTTCCCGCAGACAATTTCTAAAAACCTCCGCTGCTGCGGGTTTGGGATCGATGATCTCACCGAGCGACTGTTTGGCGACATCACCACCTCAATCGCAGGTTGTGCCTACCCGCCCATTCGGCAATACCGGCGTCGATGTCCCCATTCTTGCCTTTGGCGGGAGTCTGGATACGTCCATGAGCACACTTTTGCTGAAACAGGCCGTCAGATGGGGAGTCACCTATTGGGATACGGCCGCATCTTACATGGGTGGTAAAAGCGAGAGAGGTATCGGCAGATACCTTGATAAATATCCTGAAGATCGAAAAAAGATTTTTCTGGTCACAAAGTCGCACACGTGGACTCCTCGTGGCATGACTCGCGATTTGAATACATCCCTGGAAAGAATGAAAACCGACTATATCGATCTTTATTTTTTGCATTCGGCTTGGAATGTGAGCAGCTTGGAAACCGAACTGAAAATATGGGCAGAAAAAGCGAAATCAGAAGGCAAGATACGCTTTTTCGGTTTCAGCACACACGGCAATATGGAAACCCTTTTACTGGAAGCATCAAAACTCGGCTGGATTGACGGCATTATGATGACGTACAACTTCAGGCTAATGCACGAAGACAGCATGAGAAGAGGCGTGGATGCCTGCTATGAAGCCGGTGTCGGTCTGATAGCAATGAAAACCCAAGGCGGGGGACAAATCAGAACCGATACCGAGGTTGAACTTGAGCTTGGCGGACGCTTTTTACAAAAAGGGTATACCGAGGCCCAGGCCAGGTTAAAAGCCGTCTGGGAAAACCCGCAAATCACCGGCATTTGTTCAGAGATGCCGAATACGACGCTTTTGATGTCCAATGTTGCCGCCGCAACGGATAAAACGAGGCTTTCAGGCCGAGATATGGAGCTTCTGAAGCAATACGCCGAGGAAACACGTTCGGATTACTGCGCCGGTTGTGCCGACATATGTGAGTCGGCCGTGGAAGGCAAGCTCCCTATTTGCGATGTGATGCGCTATCTCATGTATTCCCGAAGCTATGGCAACCAGCACAGGGCAAAGATGGGCTATCATGAACTTCCCTTCGGTACACGCATGCGCATGGCAGACATGGACTATTCATTAGCCGAACAACGGTGTCCCCGTAACATCCCTATCGGAGCACTCATGCGACAAGCCTCAGATGAATTGGCATAACGGTCAAATTAGCGGTTAGCATCATAGTTTAGTTGATCTTTTTGGTTGATCTCTACCGATGTTCGTGGCAAATCATTTTTATTGCAAAACGTCTAATTCAAAGAGAACAAAAATAATTCCCGAGCACCTAAATCAACACGGTAGATAATGTGAATAATGGAAGAAGCCAGACCCGTCGCTATGTTTATTGAACCCACAGATCTGAATGTTCCCAAAGAATTGCGCCCGGAGCGACGCAGAGGATCAAAAGATCGCCGAAAATTGCACACCTATATTTACGACGACAGACGCAGCGGTATTGCGGATAGAAGAAAACGAAACCCGTTAGTTTAGGGATAGCAGACCGATCAGGGCTTGAGGCGTTCGTGATACAGAATTCAAAAAACTGAAACCATCAAGAGAGGGGAATCATGCCAATTATCAATCCTGAAATCCTGAGTAAGCGTAAAAAGGAGTTATTTGATAAAATCCTTGCGTCTTGTGATATGTTTCAAATCGAAAAACTTTTTTACCAAAAGCATAGCTTGAGATTAAAACAAAAAATGCAGTTTAAAGACGGTCAGTTCATCGTTCATCATGACGAGATCGCATATAAAATCGATTTTATAACCGTTGCCGCATTTTCGTTATTGCTAGATAAGATGGGGAAATTTAAAGGATTTATTGATCCAAAGGATCATCCTTCTTTAACAGACACTGAAGAATCCAAGTTAGATGAGATTGTCACTGATTCTGCAAGTATGAGAATGAAAGAGGCCGAGTTTCTTGAATCGATAGCGGCGTCTATTGGAGTGGAAACTATCAATGATCTGCTAAACAGCGCATTTGGACTAGATACAGTCGGCAAACCGACCTACAATCAGGGCGAAATCATCGTCTTTAATGACCACGTAACCTATCAGCTCGTTTACGAAGTTGGGGTGATTTTTTCATTGGTATTGGATCAAAACGGAAATTACATCAGTACATCAATCGAGAATATCGCATCGAGTGCATCAGCTAAAAAACATAGAGTATCTACCCGCAACCAATCAGATTCGGAGTTGATCGACAAAATTATTGAAACTTCTGAATTCTTTTAAGCGTAAACGCAACCTTACTCTCTCACTCCGTTTTCAGTCGAGCGCAACATGGCTTTCGCCTCCGCTCGAATCTCATCGCGCAAAGACGCGGGCTCCATCACCACGGCCTTAGCACCCCATTTTAGCACCCAATACTTAATCTCTTGCGTGCCGGCCACCTCAGCCTCAAAGATAATGGAACCATCCTCGCGAGACTCAATCGACTGGGTATCATGCCAGATCTTTTCGCGGATGTATCCGGAAATTTCCGGTGCAAACCATATCCTGACCTTAACGGATTCGCCATGAAACACGCCGAAGCTTGACTTCATAAAATCATCGACGTTGAAATCATCGGGCATTTCAAATGGCTCATCAGTTTGATCAATTTCCTTGATGCGATCCAATGCAAATATCCGAACATCTTCCCGCAAGCCACAATTGCCGATTAAATAAAACGTGCCGTCAAAAAACCAGATTTTATAGGGTGCCACCTTGCGCCGGCTTTCTTTTTTACGGCTCATGGTATAGTATGATATTTCGATGTATTTTCTATGGAGCGCCGCCTCGCTGACCATCTCAATGATATCCTGCAATTTTCCGTGCTGCTTATACGGTTTGGATCTCACTTCCAGGCTCTTCTCAATGCGACTCAGGTAATCTATATATTCCGGCGGTAGAGTAGCCTTAATCTTTTCAAACATCGATTCCAGAGAATCTTTTAAAAAGGTGTTTTTTAGCCCGTTCATTATGCCGCGGCTGAAATAAAGTGCCATCAGCTCCATAAGGTTAAACGGGATCGGTAGACTGTGTTTTGCGGTATCCAGCAGAGACCAGATGCTTTTACCGCTTATTTTTTCCGAATAAAGCGGAAAGCCGGCAATCTGCAACGCTTCAAGGTCGCGATATACAGTTCGCCAGCCGCAATCGAGAATTTCGGCTAAGTCTGCAACCGATTTTCCTTTACGGGAGGAAATTAATGTTTGAATGATTTTCCACTGTCTGGCCAGTTGATCACCCCGTGCCATTTTTTGTCTCCATCAAAATTATCTGTCATTAAAGATCTTTTCCCCGATTCAGTCAAGTTTTTCGGTCCTGAAAAAAAATAATCACAGTTTGTCCGGATCTGACAATCTGTTGTGTTAAGCTGGGTCTCAAAAATAAAACGGGAGCAAACTTGCGCTATACTCAGCTAAATTTTTCTTATGACGAAAGGGGTGCCAAAAAATGACCAAAAACATATCTAATCTCGATTATCACGATTGTTATGAGTACCATGGAAACACGATGATTGAGTTAACCCGCAAACAGGACGACATGATCATATGGCGAGACTGGATCATCTTCGATACGGTTGAAGAGGCTGCAGAATATTTCAACGATACCTGTATTGCATAATTTATTTTATTTCAATTAGTTATAGAAATTTCTGACCGAAGGCAATACGGTCATATCGGGATTTTAGTCAGCACCGCCTGGGCTAAGAAGCGGCCAGTCTGATCGAAAAAGAAACTGATGAACGTCGAACGTCCAACGTCTAACATCGAACATCGAAGGAATGAATTCTGTCTATTGTAGAAAAAGACTGAGCGCAGCGATTCCATCCTTCGACATTCGTTATTCGATATTCTGCGGTTCTGCTGTCTTTAGATCACGTCTTCAGCGTGATTCGCTTTTTAACAATGTAGTTTCATACATAGGGGTCCCGATGAGGAGCATTTTTTATGAAAAATCAAAGAATCGTTGGTATCGGTTGTTTTGCAGGGCCAGAAACGTTATCGAAAGTCGCTAAAAAATGGATCGATAACTACACTCTCGGTCAATTCCAGAGCATTCGTGTGGAAAATGATAAAGGCGTAACGCCGTCTGAGGGCACTCAATTGCTGAATGCCATTATAACCGGTGAGTCCAACACTATTCGAGAACAGTCTTCGAATAGTGTTGATGGACTGCAAAATAAAAAAATAACCGGTTTTTTTCTGGAGATGAAGGATCACCGGCTTAATTTATCCGTCTTTGCAAAAGGGGTGAGCTCAGGCCAGCAACGCTACACCGCCACCCTGGATGTGATTACGAGGATAAGACAAAAGCGGTTAAACTAGTGGTCTGAAACGCCTGTGATAATAAAGTCCAGGGGGGCATTAAACTTTTCTGCTTCTCTGCAAAGACCAAGTGACTTATCCTGGAATAGGCTTTGGAGGTGAGCAGATTCGCGGATGTGTGACTGTCTGAGTGCATAAGGGTGCGTTACAGCAAACAGCTTGAAGCAGTTGCAATAAACCACAACTAGTGTATATTTCTGACTATTTTATTGATATCGAGGCCCTGTTTGCTGTTACGCACCCTTATGTGCGAGTTTCACACGTCTGCGAAGCGGGTTATCTTCAAAGCCGGTGTAACTTACGTGAGCTTTCGGAATAACCGTATAAACTATTTAACTTCAGCCCTCTTCGCTCTATACGCCATGCTCCGGTTCTTGACATCCAAATACCATAATTCAGAAAACCAGCGGTCGGTATCCCACAGACCTATTCTTCAGGGATATGGCAGCCAACACAACCCGATGGGCCGGCACTCGGAAGCTTCTCCTTAATGACCCGCCCGGACATTTCAAGTTTCTTGTTTTCGGCGTTTATTTGCTTGTGGCAGGTGATACATAGTTTATGGTAGGCTGTCTTGTAGTAGGCCATAGCCAACTCCGGGTTGGTGCTCTTATTTTGAGATTTCGTCGGTGACGTATCCAGATCATGACAGCCGGAGGTGGTACAATTTGCTATGGGTTCTTCAATCTCCCACTTATGATGACAGGTTTGACATTGAAAACTGAAATGTTTAGAGTGAGGGAAGTAAGCGGGTGGACGTTTAGCTTCCACCGTCTCGGGCGGCTCTATATAGATGGCCCCTGTTGGGATACACATTTCGCCTTCACCCTGGCCTGAAACGACCAAAGCGTTTCCAAAAACCAATCCCATAATCAAAAAACACACACCAATACTTATCTTAAACATCCCCATCTCCTTTGATATTAATATGAATTTCAGATACTTGTATCTCCGGCCGGCCAATAATCCAAACTGAACAATCGCATTACAATTCAAGGGGCCATTAATGCTTCAAATCGAAAAAAATTTCAACCTAAAAATTAAAATAGAACGATTTCGTTCTCATTCTGCGGGCAAACAAATAGTGATGGTGCATCCAGGTCCCTGGTTATTTTCGGCGTTTACCGTTCCGCCCATCAAATTTGCAAATTTTTTCACCAGCGCCAAACCTATTCCTGTTCCACGGGTGGTCCGAGTAAGGGAATTGTCAACTCGATAAAAATCGTTAAAGATCTTTTTCAGCGCATGTTTTGGGATTCCCGGTCCGGTGTCGGATACCATTATTTTCACGGTTCCGTTTTCCTCGTGGGTGCGAATACGAATCTCTTTTTTGTCAGCGGTTTTGCAAAATTTGAGGCTATTTTCGATCAGGTTGATCAGGACCTGAATCATTACCTCTCGGTCATAATTAAACGGCTGAATCCGAATCGGTTCTACGATTAATGAAAATCCTTCCTGCTTAAGCTTTTCAGCCATAACTGTTTGGACTTCGGCGACCACCTCGTCAAAGCTACCCTTGCGCAGATCGATTTGTCGCTGATTTTTTTCCAATTTGGACAATTCCAGCACATTGTTAATTAAGCGCGACAGGCGGGCGCCTTCCGAGTCGAGAATTTTAAAATACTCCTGTTCTCGTTCCGGATTGCGGGCGATGCCCTGTTCCAGCATTTCGATATACATCCGGATGTTGGTCAACGGCGTTTTCAATTCGTGGGTAACGGAGGAAACAAATTGGGACCGCCGTTCGGAAAGATCCACGATGGTACGTGCGCTCTGATAAATTGCAAAAAGCCCCAATAAAACAATTACGGTGAGAACGATCAGCATGATAGCCAGTGTTCGACGGCCGGTGGCGCGGGGAATTTCATCACAGGTCAGCGTTGCTTTTAAAAAGCCAAACGGGGACGGAAAGCCCCGGTCTAAAGTAAAGTTCGGCCTGTGGATGACGACTCCGGCGTTAAACGATTCCGTCTCACGTCCCTGATCCATGACACTGAGTTGAAGCCCGGTAAACTGCGCCATGGGTTGGGTTGAAAAATACGTATTCGCCAGATAGTCTAAAAATGGTTTGACCAGCAGCACAAATCCCTGCCGATATATCTGGCTGTTGATCATTATGCGGCGAAAGATAAAAATTTGACTGTCACTGAGAAAAACGGCCTGCAGGGGGGCGACCTCTACCTGAAAACCAACGGCGTCATCACGATCAGCGGAAGGAGCCGGTTCCATAAAATCGACTGATCCCTCCGAATAGGATTCCTGTAACGCACCTTTTTTCGATACCACAACATTGCCCGCTGACCGATCCATAGTCCTGTACCGGCTTGTTTTACGATCTTCTTCCTCAGGAGCTGCCGGAACGCTGCTCGCCATTTTGGATTGATCTTGCTTGGCGATATTCATTGCTTGGTTGATCGTGATCTGTTCGAGTCGCTTTTCTTTTTGACCCAAAAAAGCCTTGGCGCGTTGGTTTTTCGATGGCGCAATGTACTTATCTGCAAAACCTTTTTGGCGCGTGTCTTCTTTCTCGGCCAACATGTCAGCCGGCTGGGGCCTAATTCTATCCGTCACCGTTACGCGTTTTTGGTTGAAGATTTCATTGGCCTGCTTCAGCTCTTGAACAAGTTTTAGGCGATCCGGAGGTATCCGGCTGCCGCCTTCGACCAGCGGCGTCTGAAAGGATCCGTCCGGATTGTTCTGAAAATAACCTAAAATGTAAATCTCTCGGGATAATTGAGACAACGGTGAAGGTGTCGGTTGACCGTGGGCATCTGCCTGTCCCGATGGTAAGACGGTAATGTTATATTCGTCCACCGCCCGTCCTTCTTCTCTTTGCACAATGGAGGCCAGCGCCCGTTCCATTTCGTCGAACAGCGTCTCAGCAAAATAACTCAATGTAGCCACTTCTTCCTGTTCTAACCCCCGATACGTCCGTATTACAAAATACGCCAGCGGTATGGAAAGCGCCAAACAGAAAATCAGAAGTGATATGGTTAATCTTTTTATCATAATTGCAAATTCAACCGATAGCCTTCCCCTCGGATGGTTTCTATAAAGGCTCCATTGCCAATCAGAGCGGCGATTTTTTTCCGTAGTTTCAGCATGTGAATATCCACAGTTCGGGTTTCGATATCAGCGTCAGCATAATGCCACACCTCGATGAGGAGTTCCTTTTTGGAAACAATGCGGTCGCGATGACGATGCAGATAAATAACGATGTCCATTTCCCTGCGGGTGAGCTCCACCGAATGGTCTTTAGAATGCGCGCTAAGGTTTTTTCCATCAAAGAAAATCCCCCCGACGTTAACTTCCTCATCGCCAAGGCTCTTGCCGGTTCGGCGCAGCACGGCTTCAATTCGAACCATAAGTTCTCGCAGAGAAAAGGGTTTGGGAATATAATCATCTGCTCCGGCTTTAAAACCCATGACGATGTCGTCTTCAGATCCTTTGGCGGTTATCATGATAATACCCTGAAGCGGCTTTTCTTTCCGAATTTCTTTACAGATCGAAAATCCATCTAAGGTGGGCAGCATGATATCCAGAAGGATCAGGTCAAATTGCTCATCAAGTCCGACCCTGAGACCGACTCCGCCGTCATCGATGCCTTTTGCCTCATACCCGTTAAACACCAGGACATCCATAAGACCATGGAGCAAAGCGGTATCATCTTCAACAACAAGTATACGAGCTTTAGTTTTCTTCATCCAGTCTTTCTCCCATTTTTCAAACAGTTTGCCCTGCTTTTTTGGGCGCCTAAAATCGCAGCTCTGGACCTCTGCTAATCCGTCTCAGATGTTTTTAGGCAAGCTCTAGTTTATATCACTTAACCAAATTTTCAAAGTAAAACTTATGTAAAAAAAATCGCCTGTGTTTTTACTTTTCTTTGAATTGCATTTAAGGGCCTTTGAAGTAAAATGTAACCAGCACATGCGGAAATGTTTGAAATAAACTTTTTAATGAAAGGAGTAAAATTATGAAACGCAAACGACTCGGAAACTTTCTGTTCATCACGTTATTAGTCGCGGTCACCGGTGCTGCTATGGCCTATTCGTCAAACCAGGTAAAAATACTTCTCCCGCACTGGTTTTCCAACTCAACCACGCACTACCAGAGTAACCCTGACGTCGTAAAAATTACAGCTCGGCTTATACAAAGCAACGTCCTGAAGGGATCGGCGGGAACATTCGGTCTGTCTCTCACGTTGCAGGCGGATAAGGGGTTAATGCCGGATACTGGAAAACCCCGTAACGTGGATATGGTGATCGTGCTGGATCGCAGCGGTTCGATGAAAGGTCGTAAACTCAGCGATGCCCGCAAGGCGGTATTGAAGCTGATATCGAATCTGACTGAAGCAGACAGATTTGCTCTGGTTACCTATTCTGATGGGGTCCAAATCGTCTCCAACCTGCAGCATGTCGATGATCCTAACCGTAAGCGCCTGGTCTCATCTGTGCAGCGCGTAAGAGCGGGCGGCGGAACCAATCTTGGCTCCGGACTTCAAGCCGGTATCGACATGTTAACCTCTGCTGGACACTCGTCAAATGCAGGCAAAGTCATCCTTATATCTGACGGCCTGGCCAACAAGGGAATCACAGATGCCGGTTCTCTGGGAAATATGGCCGGCATCGCAGTTAAACGGGAATTCGCCGTAAGTACTGTCGGTGTCGGTGCAGACTTCAACGAACATCTGATGACAACCATCGCCGACCATGGAACCGGTTATTACTACTATCTGGAAAATCCCGAAGCCTTCGCTGAAGTATTTGAAAAAGAATTTTACAATACCCAAACAACGGCGGTGTCAAACCTCGCAGTTCACATACCCGTAAAGGATGAGATGGTCTTAGTCGATGCCTCCGGTTATCCTGTTCATGTTCAAAACGGTTATGCCCTCTTTTATCCCGGTACATTGCGATCCGGCCAAACCCGCCAATTATTTTTGACCCTTCGAGTTCCAACCGATCGTGAAAAAACATTTTCGCTCGATAATATCATTGTCCGTTATCTGCACCATAATCAGAACTTCGAAACGTCTAGTGATGAATCATTGACAATCGCCTGTATAACGGATCGTCATAAAGTCCACTCCTCCATTGATAAGCTGAATTGGGCCGACAAAGTTCTCAAAGACGATTACAATCGACTTAAGCAGAATGTCGCTGCAGATATTAAAGCCGGAAAAAAGCAGCAGGCAATCAAACGAATAGAAAATTACCACAGAGAACAAGAAGCGGTTAATGAGGTTGTCGGTTCTGCCAAAGTAACGCAAAATCTGGATAGAGATATCAGCGAGCTGAGAACATACGTTGAAGATACCTTCCATGGGGCACCTGAAGAGGTGATGCAGAAGCAAAAATCCAATGCAAAGGCACTTCAATATGAAGGTTATTCGGGAAGACGAAACTAACAAACTCAATCAAATCAACTGAAACAACCAATCTGTTAAAGGAGACGAACATGGGAATAATGACGCGGGTAGTAAAAATTTTTAAAGCAGATATCCACGGCGTCATGGATCAGCTGGAAGATCCATCGCTGTTGCTCAAACAGCATTTGCGGGATATGCAGGAAGTCCTGAACGACAAAGAAGTGAAACTTAACCAATTGCTTGCAGCCCGGGATCAGGCGCAGCAAAACCATGACCGCTTCAAACGGCAGGCAGAAAAACTGGAACAAGATCTGAATGTTGCCATTGAAAAGCAGAAGGATGATATTGCCAGAATGCTTATCAAAAAAATGAGCCCTCTGGACAATCTGTGTGATGAGCTTATTCGACATATGGATACACTGGATCAAAAAATTGCCCGGTTCAGGAAACGGCTCGATGAACAACATCTCCTATATGAGCAACTCAAACATCGATCGGCGGCATATTTTCATCGAGAGGAAATGATGCAATGGGGGGAAACGATATCCAATATAATTCCGGACTATTTTCATGGCGAAATGTCGGAGAAGGAAATTGAATTAGAACTCCTGCGCCGCAAGGACGCACTGAATAAAGAGGGAGCACGAACATGAAACGTCTTAAACGCCCTGTCCGAACAACAATAGTGTTTGGTCTCATCTGTGGATTCGCATTTGGCCCATTGTGCGTTGCAACGAACTATTTGATTTCCTGGTCGAGTGCAATCAGCGTTACACTCTGGATCTATGTGGCAGGATATGCGACTATATTAAGCTACTGGAGCAAACAGCGTCTGCAGTCCATTGCTTTCCCACTTTTGTTCCTTTTGCTGACGATCTTTTTAATGGATTCCGCAGCCGGGTTTTACATACTGGCATTGATCATGATCAGCTGGATGCGAAGCGGAATTTGCTTCCAGAAGGCCAGCTGGATACGATTCGCAATTGAGTTGTTGCTCTGTTCTCTTGGCGGTGTTCTTGTGGTTTCTTTCACACCCGGATCCATTTTAGCCTGGTCTGTGGCGGTTTGGATGTTTTTCCTGATTCAATCGTTCTATTTTGTTATATTTGACCTAAGCCGCGCGGTTACGGAAGACTCTGCTAAGCCCGACCGCTTCGAGCAGGCGCAAAAGCAGGTGGAAGCCATTTTATCAGCTGAATCACACACGTGATCACCGAGAATAAACCAATTCTGGTTATCCCGGAAGCTGACGTGTGTCACATAAATTTTGCAGCTAACCCATTAAATTTTTTGCCTACTGGATTTAAATAAAAACCGCATTATGATATAAGCCAAACAGGTTGTATAGAATGTGCACGTAATATCGGATGTGGGAGCGGTTTTCCAGCCGCGAGAACAAATGCCCCGGCTGGAAAGCCGCTCCTACAGACAGATTGGTTTAATGGTAATTTGGACTTCTTAGATAACCTGATAAGCTAAAACTGATATTGCGAGAGTAAAATGACCCGAAAAAAAACCCATCATCTTAAATCAGACGGCGAATCGGAACTTAAAAAGCTGGAAGTAGTTCTTAAATGTGATGTCGCCGGTACCGAAGAAGCCATAAGCTCCAGCATGTCTGCGATTAAGGTCCCCAGCGTCGATATTCAAATTATCCAATCCGGTGTGGGCAATATTTCCAAGACGGATATAACTATGGCCTTGACTGGAAGCAAACTTGTCATCGGATTTAATGTCGATATCATGCCCAAACTTCAGCAGGAAATCAGGGAGCACGGTGTAGAGGTGCGTTTGTATGATACGATTTACAATCTGACAGAGGATCTCAAAAATATTGCCGGCAACTTGTTTGCTAAGCAACCGGAGGAAAAAGTCACCGGAAAAGCTAAAGTTATTGCTACCTTCAAAGGCAGCCGCAAAGGAACTGTCATCGGATGCGAAGTACTGGAAGGTGCGATCGAGGTTGGTAAAAATTTCCGGGTCATCACGGCAATGGGACCGGCCTACACCGGAAGAATCACATCACTACAGGTGGAAAGAAAGAACGTAAAAGCCGGAAAGCCGGGACAACAGGTTGGGCTGAAAATTGACGATTGGAAAAAAGCCAAAATCGGGGATCTGGTTGAATGCTATGAATCTGTGAGGCCCAGTGGAGGCAGCCCCTGGAAACCACGGCCGGGAGTTTTTCGCTCCAGATCCCAACCCGGCTGAGCCGGAAATGAATACCGATATCGGAACGGTATTCTGACAAACTCTCTAACCGGAGTATAAAAATGAAAATCAACTTTGTTTACATGACTGCCGGCAACAAAGATGAAGCCCGCGCCATCGGCAAAGAATTAGTGACCTCTAAATTGGCGGCGTGTGTCAACATCTTTGATAATATGAACTCATTTTATATGTGGGACGGAGAAGTACAGGACGATAACGAGGTGGTCATGATCGCCAAAACAACCCAGGATCGTGTGCCGGATCTAGTCGAAAAAGTAAAAGCTCTGCACAGTTATGATTGCCCCTGCATTGTAAGTTTACCGGTTCTAGACGGCAATCAAGCGTTTCTGGATTGGATCGTTGAGCAAGTTGGGCAATAATTTGGACCCCCTAGGGTTCAAATCTCACCCGTAAAAACCGCGGTCGATAGAGCCGGGCATCGGCTGCCATTCTTTCAAAATCCATGGAATTAGCCACATAGGTCACGATCAACTCATCCGGTCCAAAAGAGATCGCGGGGTGGCCTTTGGCGGCGTAGCAAAAAATATCCTCTCCCCAGGTGCTCTCAGGGCACTCATACAGCGCAACCGCGGTGCTCCAAGGGCCCCAGGGATCAGGAGCAAAACGCGCAACGATATTTTTTGAAAATCCGTTTTCGGTATAAACAGCAACATATTGTTTGATTTTGGGAATAAAGGACACTGAGTATTCGTTGGCTATTTCGCCGCAAAGGGGTGCGGCTTCTTTAAAATCATCTGTCCAACCGCCTCCGGTGAAAAAACGCCACTGCTCAAACCTTTCTAATTCGTTTTCAGGTACCCGTGCCAGAATCATGAACTTGCGCCGAATTCCCCCGCTGACATCGTCTCTAGTACCATAGATATACACAACCCCTTGTTCCATCATAACGGCAGATCCGAAAATGGTATCACCGGAAGGATTAAATTCTCCCCAGGGGATTTGTTGCTGGGATAATTGCCAGAAATTCGGTGGATCGTCAGGATTAACCACATAACCAAGCGAAGTCCCTATGATTTTAAAACCGAACGTTCCTTTGTCTGCCGTTCGTTCTATCTGCATTAGAAAGAGATACAGACCCTTCTGCACCCGTATCCCATGATAAATCCAGAACCATCCCCTCCCGTCGGCCGGTCTGACAAATGCCCGGGGTTCTCCCCCCATGGCCACGTCAGTGTAAAAGTCAATTGAAACATCCGGCAGATAGAGTCCTTCCTGAATAGCGACTGAATTGTTGACAATAGTGGCATTCACATGCATTCCATTGCGTATCTCACCTACCCATGTATCACCGAACAACCACAGAGTTACGTTTTCGGACAGGGGCACCGTGTATGCTCCGTCAGCTCCGGTCCAACCCTCCGTGTTCTCAAA
>Ga0209536_100008140_pt1 | contig 15778 bp, 19 predicted proteins | sample DeeMarSeWOR28_12_FD_187461 | JGI IMG/M metagenome (GOLD analysis project Ga0209536, IMG submission 187461) | Marine sediment microbial communities from White Oak River estuary, North Carolina - WOR-2-8_12 (SPAdes) (version 2) | ecosystem: Environmental > Aquatic > Marine > Intertidal zone >...
AGAAGGCATTCAATTTTGAATGCCTTCTTTTTTACTTATCATTAATTTCTTCATTTCAGTAATACTTTAATCTTATTAAATTTCCTTTTAAAAATAATATTACATCTTTATGATTGAATACGTTGGTGTCGCTCATGTTCATTCACTGTTTTCAGACGGAACGGGTGAAGTCCCTGAAATAGTAAAGTATGCTGAAGAATCAGACCTGGATTTTATTCTTCTCACCGATCACAATACCTTAAGGGCATTGCATGAAGGATATGAAAAGTGGTTTGGTAAGACTCTCTGCCTAATAGGTTGTGAAATAAATGATAGAGAAAATAAAAATCATTACCTTGCTTTCGGAATTAATGAAGCATATTCTACTAGATTATCGGCTAAAGAATATGTTAGAAAGGTAAAAGAGGCTGGTGGAATCGGATTTCTTGCTCATCCCCACGAAAAAAGAAATCACATGAAAGAACATCCACCTTATCCTTGGATTGATTGGAGCATAGAAGATTTTAATGGATTAGAGATATGGAACCATATGTCGGAATGGATGGAGAATTTGACTGAACAAAACAAGTATAATTCTTTCCTGCATCCTCTCAGGTCTATAACTTCTCCACCTGAGGAAACGCTTAGATTGTGGGATGAACTGAATTTAAAACGCAAGGTTGTTGGCATCGGAGGAGTTGATGCACATGCTCATAAACAGAACCTCTTCGGTTTCTTTGAAGTGGAAATTTTTCCATACAAAGTCCTGTTCAAATCTATTCATAATCATATTCTACTTCCTTCACCTCTCCAAAAAGGCAACGCCAAACAAAAGATCGCGAAATCAAAAGCTGCTATTTACGAAGCACTTGCATATGGAAGATGTTTTGTAGCGAATGACTACCACGCCAACTCGAAAGGATTTCAGTACTTTGCCAAATCTGGTAAGAGGAAGTTTTATATGGGCGACTACCTCGATTTTTCTGAAAATATAACATTATCTGTATCTTTACCTGTTTCGGCTGGTGGAGAAATAAGATTTATTTGTAATGGTAGAGAAATAGCTAGATTTCAGGAAAATAAAGCAGAACTTGAAGTTGAAAAATCTGGTGTTTACAGAGTTGAGGTCTATTATTTCAATAAAGCCTGGATCTATACAAATCACATCCGGATTGGGATTTGAATAGTGCTTTTTTTGTCTGTTTTTTGACAGTTGAATCATATCATGCGCCCATAGTTCAACTGGATAGAACGTCGGATTCCGGTTCCGAAGGTTGGAGGTTCAAGTCCTCCTGGGCGTACAAAATTAAATAGAAGATTGTCTATAAAAGTGTTATTTTTGCAAGGTTTTTAATCAAATAATTGTTAAACACAGGATGCACTAATGTTACAGAAAAAGAAAAAACTTTCCAGAAAAGAGATTAAACAAGATAAATTATTCGATCTTCTGCATAATGCTGAGATGTATTTTGAGAAGTATAAAAACAAAATATTTACATATGGAGCTGTTCTTGTTGTAGTTGCAGCAGCAGTATATTTTTATATAAATCAAAAATCTGAAAGTAATGAAAAGGCTGGTTTAGAGCTTTCTCGGATTATGAGCATATATGATCAGGGCGCTTACCTTGAGGCTATTGAGGGAAAACAGGGAAGTAATATTATCGGTCTTAAAAAGATTGTTGAAGATTACGATGGAACTGAGAATGGAGAAACTGCTAAAATTTATCTTGCTAATTGTTATTCCTATCTCGGTAATTATGATGAAGCAATAAAATATTATGAGGATTACAGTGGCAGCATAGATTATTTTAAAGCTGCTTCGTTGGCAGGACAGGCAGGATATTATGCGTCACAACAGAATTATGAAAAGGCAGCCGATTTATATCTCGAAGCATCGAAGATGTCTAATGTTAATTCTCAAAATCCCGATTATTTACTTAATTCAGGAATATATTATTTGAAGGTCGGTAATAAAGAAGAAGCAAAAATTCTATTTAATAAAATAAAAGAGGATTACATTTCTTCTTTGGCAAATCGAGAGGTTGATAAATATCTTGCTTTGGTTCAGTAAAAAATATTATCCGGGTATATCAGCATTATTAATTTTCTTTAGTTAACTTAGTAGCACCTGATATCTCATTTCTTAAAAATAAGTATTGAAAAAAATCACATAACCGTAATATTAATATTTTAATATGGCAGATACTTCAGATTTCAGAAACGGTTTAATAATAAAATTCAAAAATGATTTGTACAGCATTGTAGGATTTCAGCATGTAAAACCAGGTAAGGGTGGTGCATTTGTTAGATCTACACTGAAGAATTTAAAAACCGGAAGAGTCTTAGAAAACACATTTAGAGCCGGAGAGAAAGTTGAGACCGTTAGAGTTGAGAGAAGAAAATATCAATATCTCTATTCTGAGGGTGATATGCTGGTTTGTATGGATAATGAAACTTATGAACAGATTAATATTCCGAATGAATTATTTAGCGATGGTTTAAAGTTCTTAAAAGAAAGTGAAGAAGTTGAAATCCTGTTTAACGGCTCAGAAATTATTTCTGTTGAAATCCCGATATTCATTAATTTACGTGTGGTTGAAACAGAACCGGGCTTTAGAGGAGATACTGCAACCGGAGCCATGAAACCAGCTAAACTTGAAACAGGTGCACAAATAAACGTTCCTCTATTCATAAGTGAAGGAGATATCCTTAAAGTGGATACAAGAACAGGGGAATATTCAGAAAGAGTTAAATCTTAAAAAGAGGCTACAAATGGATTTAGATCTTATTAAAAAGCTTGTAAAAATTGTTGACTCAAGTGGAGTTACTGATCTCGAAATTGAAGAGAGCGGATTAAAAATTAAAATTGCAAAAAAGATCAGAAACGCGCAGGTCGTAACACAGGCACAAATTCCTGTAACCCCTTCGCAGCCAATTGCACAACCTTCAGCTCCAGTAGAAACAGAGAAAGCTGCGAAAAAACCAGAAGCTGAAGTTATGGCAGCTAACCTTCATGAAATAAGATCACCCATAGTCGGTACATTTTATAGAGCACCTGCACCAGATGCTGATTCATACGTTCAGGTTGGTGCCGTTGTCTCACCGGGATCTGTTTTATGTATTGTCGAAGCAATGAAATTAATGAACGAGATTGAGTCTGATGTTGGTGGTAAAGTTGTAAAGATATTGGTTGAGAATGGCAAACCTGTTGAATATAATCAACCACTTTTTTTAATTGAGTTGACCTGAGTACTATTAAACTCCGGATAAAATTTGTTTAATAAAATTTTAATAGCCAACCGCGGTGAAATAGCGCTTCGTATAATCCGCACCTGTAAAGAACTCGGGATTAAAACCGTTGCGGTTTATTCTGAAGCTGATAAAGATTCCCTTCACGTGACTTTTGCAGATGAAGCAGTTTGTATAGGTCCTCCTTTCGGAAAAGATAGTTATTTAAAAATACCAGGCATAATTTCAGCTGCACAAATTACTGGTGCTGATGCAATTCACCCAGGTTATGGCTTTTTAGCAGAGAATGCAAGTTTTTCAGAGATTTGCGAGGAGTCAAATATAAAGTTTATTGGTCCTTCTCCCGATATGATCAGAGCAATGGGTGATAAATCATATGCTAAGGAGACGATGAAAAAAAACGGGGTACCGGTTATACCCGGTAGTGATGGTGTTGTCGAAAATCTTGAACAGGGAAAAGAGTTTGCAAAAGAAATTGGGTATCCGGTTATTATTAAGGCTTCTGCCGGCGGTGGTGGAAAAGGAATGCGAATAGTCTGGGAAGAAAATGAATTTCAAAAGGCGTTTCAGACTGCACAAACCGAAGCGGAAGCTGCTTTTGCTAATTCTGATGTTTACCTTGAGAAATTTATTGAAAATCCCCGACACGTCGAGATTCAGGTTATGGGTGATATGCATGGAACCGTTTATCATTACGGTGAAAGAGACTGTTCTATTCAAAGAAGACATCAGAAATTAATTGAGGAATCCCCTTCGCCTGCAGTAGATGCTGAACTTAGAGGCTTGATGGGCGAGGCAGCGGTTAAAGGTGCAAAGTCTGTAAATTATGAAGGTGCCGGAACAATTGAGTTTCTACTGGATAAAAACAAGAAATTTTATTTTATGGAAATGAATACCAGAATTCAGGTTGAGCATCCTGTTACTGAGCTGGTTTATGATGTTGACTTAGTAAGGCAACAGATACTCGTTGCGGCAGGAGAGAAAATTGAAACTAAACCAAAAAAACCGCATGGGCATGCAATGGAATTCAGAATTAATGCGGAAGATCCTAAAAATAATTTCAGACCCTCTCCCGGTAAAATTTCCTCACTTCATTTCCCGGGTGGTTTTGGTGTAAGGATTGATTCACATATTTATCAATCTTACTCAATTCCTCCATATTACGATTCCCTGATAGCAAAATTAATAGTTTGGGGAAAAAATAGAGAGCATGCTATTATGAGAGGTAAGAGAGCTCTAAATGAATTTATTATTGAGGGGATAAAGACAACAATACCATTTCATTTACAAGTACTGGATGAGGAAAGATTTAAAAGTGGTATTTTTGATACAAGTTTTTTGGACAAATTCGAATATTCATCTTAATTTAAAAAAATTACTTACGAGGGAAAAATGAAACTACAGGAAAACGTTAAGTACACAAACGATCACGAATGGGTTCTGGTTGAAGGTAATATAGGTACGATTGGCGTAACAGATTATGCACAGGGAGAATTGGGAGATGTTGTTTTTATTGATATCGATTCTGCCCTTGCTGAAATTTCTAAGGGGGAAACCTTTGGCACTATTGAAGCAGTTAAAACAGTCAGCGATCTCTTTGCACCATTTAGCGGGAAAGTTATCGAGATCAATAAAAAATTAGTAGATTCTCCTGAGCTGGTAAACACCGATCCATTTGGTGAAGGCTGGATGGTAAAGGCAGAGATAAAGGATCCTGCTGATCTTAAAGATTTGCTCGATCCAAATGCTTATAAAACACTGGTTGGTCAATAGACCGGTTCTTGATTTGAAATAAAATTTGTTGATTATTTTAAACCCGTATTTAACGGGTTTTTATTTTTGATAAGATTCTTATTTTTATATAAATGAAAGAACGAGACTTAATTCTCATCATTGATTTTGGTTCACAATACACGCAGTTGATAACTCGTCGTGTTAGAGAAGTTAATGTTTATTCTGAAATTCATCCGCATACAATTTCTCTCGAAGCGATTAGGGAGCTTAAACCAAAAGGAATAATCTTATCCGGCGGACCATTAAGTGTTTATGATGACTCAGCGCCAAATATTGATTCACAGATATTCAATCTTAAAATTCCAATTTTAGGTCTTTGTTACGGGCTTCAAATTATTTGCAAGAACTTTGGTGGAACAGTTGAACCTGCTGCAAACCGCGAATATGGAAAATCAATTTTAAGAGTAACGGATAATTCTGATATTCTAAACGGTGTAGAAGATGCTTCTATTGTCTGGATGAGCCACGGGGATTATTTATCTGAACTCCCGCGTGGTTTCAAAGTAATCGGCGAGTCCGAACATTCACCCATCTGTGCTATTTCCAATCAGTCCAAAAAAATTTACGGTTTGCAATTCCATCCTGAAGTTGTCCATACCGAAAAGGGTGAAAAAATTATTAAAAACTTTTTGTTCGATATTTGTAAATGTAAAGGGGACTGGACTTCACAGAATTTTATTGATGAACAGCTTGAGAAGATTAAATCAACTGTCGGTAGTTCAAAAGCAATATGCGCACTTAGTGGCGGAGTTGATTCCACGGTTGCAGCAGTTTTAGTAAAAAAAGCTATTGGAGATAATTTAATCTGCATCCATATAGACAATGGACTTATGCGAAAGAACGAAAGTGAAAAAGTTGGGAAACTGTTTGATGAAAAACTTAAACTAAATCATATTCATGTAGATGCTTCAGAAAAATTTCTAAAGAACCTTGAAGGCATATCCGATCCTGAAAAGAAAAGAAAAATTATTGGTAATACTTTCATAGAAGTTTTCGAAGAAGAAGCGTTAAAAATTAAAGATGCAGAATTCCTTGTTCAGGGAACACTATATCCAGATGTAATAGAATCGGTTTCAGTAAAAGGAGCTTCTGCAACAATCAAGACACATCACAATGTGGGCGGTCTTCCTGAAAAGATGCATCTTAAACTAATCGAACCTTTTCGTGAATTATTTAAAGATGAAGTTAGGAAAGTCGGTAAAAATTTGAACATCCTGCCTGAATTTATTTACCGTCATCCATTTCCGGGGCCCGGTCTTGCAGTTCGTGTCCTTGGTGAAATTACAAAAGAAAAGCTTGATATTTTGCGAGAAGCTGATGATATTTTTATCACAGCAATTAAAGAAGAAGGTTTATATAATAGTATATGGCAAGCATTTACTGTGCTTCTTCCTGTAAGTTCCGTAGGAGTAATGGGAGATGCCAGAACTTATGAGTATGTTCTATCTTTAAGAGCAGTAACTTCTGTTGATGGTATGACTGCAGATTGGTATACATTTGAACACGACTTTCTATCCTCTGTTTCAAATAAAATTATCAATAGAGTTAGAGGTGTTAACAGGGTAGTTTATGATATAAGTTCAAAACCTCCCGCAACAATTGAATGGGAATAGTTTGATAAGCGGAATTTGTATTTCAACAGAAAAAACTCATTTTTAAATTGATCTATGAATCAACTGAATAAAAAAATAAAATATTTACATCTATTAGCAATTCTGATTGCAATCCCTTTCAATTTTAATCTTTCGCAAAATAATGTTGAAAAAGAGGTTGATAAATTATTTGATGTTGCTCTGAACCAGTTTGACTCAAGAGAATATAACCAGTCTATTTATAGCTTCAATAAAATAATAACTGAATATGGTTATAATTCAAAAACAACAGTTTCAGAAATCTTCAAAGCGAAAATCTTACTTCAACTAGAGAAGTTTGATGAGTTTAAAGTAACAGCTGACGGATTTTTAGAGAAATATCCGAACAGCAGGTATATTGAAGAAATCAGACTTATGTTAACAAAATATTATCTTCGAATAGCTAACTATTACAATGCATTCAGGGAAACATTATTCATTATTGAAAAAACGAAATCATCAACTTATGAAATCAAAGCCAGGAAGACCGGAGAAGGAATAGCAGCCAAATATCTAAACGATTCACAACTACAAAAACTATATTCATTATTCACAAACGATAAAGTAAAATCATTTGTCCTGCTTGAAGTGGGTAAATATTTTATTAGAACGGGAGATTCATTTAGTGCCAAAAGTACATTTTCTGATCTAATGAATAATTATCCGGAATCTGTTGAATATACTGAAGCTAATAAGCTATATGATTCTCCATACGATTCTAAACCGGTTGTCACTTTAATTGGTGTAATGCTGCCTCTTGAGACAAACTCGGTTGGTGAATATACTTCGCAGCCTGCAACTGAAATTCTGGAAGGAATAAAATTTGCCGTCAATGAATTCAATCAGTCGAGAAACGATCAAGTTGGATTATTAATTCGTGATACAAAAAAAGACACAGAGGAAATAAAAAAAATCCGGGAAGAATTTACTTCCCTTAATTCCCTCGTAGCTATTGTGGGACCAATATTTAGTAATGAAGTTCGTGCTGCGTTAGAAGAACTTGATGATTACGATATCCCAATAATATCACCCACAGCAACCGATGACGATTTAACAAGTTTGAACGCGAACTTCTTCCAGGCTAATCCTTCTTTTTCTACAAGAGGGAAAGTGATGGCACAATACATTTTCTATGTCGAAAATAAGCGAATAGTTTCGGTGATCAATTCAATCAATGGATATTCGCCCCTCTTAGCCGCAAACTTTGCAGAGGAATTTGAAAGATTGGGTGGAACAGTGTTAAGAAGAGAAACTTTTAAGGATACTACAACTGACTTTAGCGTACCACTTTCAAACATTTATAGCGATTCATTAACTACACAAGGTATCTATATTCCTCTTTCTGATAATTCCGTAACACCCTATATTTTCTCTGAATTAATAAAATTTTATACAAAGATTCCAATGTATGGTAACCAGGATTGGTTTACAGCAAAGGGTTTTGAGACAGCACCCGAAATAAGTAACAACTTAATATTCACATCGGATTATTTTGTAGATTTTAACAGCGATGAATATTATAAATTTAATGACCAGTATATTTCAGTTACCGGAAAAGATATAAACCGTAATCCTCTGTATGGTTATGATGCTGCAAAATTTTTACTTACTGCTTTGAGGAATAGTGAATTTGGCAGGGAGAACCTGAAAGCCAAGATGATTTCAGGTATGATAAGCAGTGGAATGCACAATAATATTTCATTTGATGAGAAAAGGGTGAATAGATTTTTAAATATCGTTCGGTACAAAGATGGAGTCTTTGAATTAGTCGATAAGTTTCGTCTCAGTCAGTGATCGGAATGAAAGAAGCAAAGAAACTTACAGTAAAAGATTTGCCTCTTGATGATCGTCCACGGGAAAAATTATTGCTAAGAGGTTCTCAAAGTCTTTCTGATGCTGAACTTGTTGCAATACTTCTCAGAACAGGGAAAAAGGGAAAATCGGTTCTGGAAATTGCAAGAGAAATTATAAGCAGTGAAGGGAATCTGGCAATGCTAGCAACAAGGACCGTTGATTCACTCCAGAAAGTTGACGGTATAGGGAAGGATAAAGCCGCAACTTTAGCTGCTGCATTTGAACTTAGCAGGAGAATCTTATCCCAATCGAAATGGTTTTCAAATCGAAAAATCACTTCTCCACAGGATATTGCAGAAATTTTTATCCCAATCTTAAGAGATGAGATTAAAGAAAAATTTATCGTTGTATGCCTTAATTCAGCTAACAAAGTTATTAAATACGTGACTATTTCTGTTGGTAATCTTAACTCGAGTGTCGTACATCCACGAGAGATTTTTAAGGTAGCAATTGATAATTCGTCAGCAAGTATCATTTTAATTCATAATCATCCAAGCGGTAATCCGGAGCCCAGTACTGAAGATATACGAATAACCAAAAAAATTGTAGAATCTGGTAAGGTTTTGGATATTCCTGTTTTTGATCATTTGATAATTGCTGGTGAAACATACACCAGTTTCGTAGAAAAAAGGCTGGTTTAAATAAAAAAGCTGTTTTTATTTGAATATTTTAACGTTTTTAGTTATATAGATAACTGAAATTTTATACTACTTTCTAAAAGTCAGGTAGTTGAAAGTTTATCTTATTTCTAATCAAATTAAATTAATAATCAATAATAATCGGAGGTTACATATGAGCCTACTTAAAAATTTCAGAACCCCCGTGCTTGCCTCTGCGATGTTTATTAGCATTGCTTTGTTTGCAGGTTGCGGCGGTGTGAGTGATGCTCAGTATGCTGAGCTGAATGCTTTACGGGATGAAGTAAAATCTCTTGAAGCAGAAGCAAATTCTCTTAAAGATCAGAGAGCTCAGCTTGAATCTGAAATTCAGACAATAAACCGCAAATTGGCTGAATGCAATAAGCAGAAGGAAGAAACCAAGGCAAACCTTGAAAAGTTGCCTAAATAATTACAAACAGGAAATTTTTTAATAAAAGAAATTGGAGAAAAAAATGAAACTCACGAAATATTTAGTTTATTTTCTTTCCCTTGTTTTCCTGTTATCTCTTTCTTCCTTTGCACAGCAAGAAGAGATGACAAGTGATGAGTGGGAAGCTGAAATGACCCGGCTTACCGGGAAGAAGCAGGCTTTGATGTCTGAAATTGAAGCTTTAAAAGCTGACATGGAAAATTTGAATACAGTAAAAGCTGGTCTTCAGGATCCTGAAGAATGTATAGATGAACTTTACGCTTTGGTTGGGGCTACAAGAAGTGATGTAGACAATTTTAGAAATGCTGTAAACGAACTCGATGGTAAAATAAAAAGAAAAGAAGCTCCAAAAGCTGATAGACAAGCTGATCTGAACGCTTTAAAGATGAACAAGATAAGTGCGTTACCTGAGTTCTTCGATAAGGTTCATAATAAAATGCAGAAAGCTCTCGACGAATGGATTGATGCTCCACCGGTAATCTCCTATAAGGTTGTAAGAGGCGATTGTCTTTGGGATATTGCTAAGAAGAAAGAACACTACGGAAATGCATTTGCATGGCCTGTAATTTATAAAGCAAACAGGGATAAGATTAAGAATCCTGATTTAATATATCCAGATCAGACTTTCTCAATACCACCTTTGACCCAGGAAGAAAAAGCTAAGTATGAGAAATTAAGAGCAAACTATAAACCAGCTCCGGTTCAATAAGATTATTTGAGCTTGTTTAAGTTAATTAATTTAGGAAAAACCCTCCTCCCTTTATGGGGCGAGGGTTTTTTCATTTAAATGTGAATATGACTGCAGTTGAAAAGAAAATAATAATTGATAATGTAAACATGCTGGATCTTTTAGGATCTAGCGATTCAAATCTAAAAGTACTTGAGGACAGGTTTAATACTAGCATCACGGTTAGAGGAGATAACTTTATACTTAAAGGCGTTATGGAAGAGGTCGAGTTAATTGAAAAAATTTTAAAGGAAATGACATACGTTTTAAATACAAGTGGACGATTGGATACCAATGATGTTAATACGATTCTTGATCTTACGATAGAAGGGAAAGAGATAGTAGATGAAGAGGAATTGGATACTATTGTTCTTTATACAAAGAAGGATGTAATTAAAGCAAGAACTCCGGGTCAAATTAATTATATAAATCTTGCACGGAAAAATGATATTTGTTTTGCTATTGGACCGGCGGGAACTGGAAAGACCTATCTTGCAGTTGCAATTGCTGTGTCTGCATTGAAGAGAGGATTAGTAAAAAGGATAATCCTGGCTAGACCTGCTGTAGAGGCGGGTGAGAGTTTAGGATTTTTACCAGGAGATTTCCGTGAAAAAATAGACCCATATTTACGCCCCCTCTACGATTCACTTGATGATATGATTCCTTCCGAGAAGTTGAAAAATTATATTGAGAAAAGAATTATTGAGATCGTTCCACTAGCATATATGCGTGGCAGAACTCTTAACAATGCCTATGTGATTCTTGATGAAGCCCAGAATGCAACCACTATGCAAATGAAGATGTTTTTAACAAGGCTGGGAGGTAATTCTAAATCAATAGTAACCGGAGACATAACTCAGATCGATCTTCCTCCAAAGCAGGTTAGCGGATTAGTTCAGGCAAAGGAAATACTTTCTAAAGTTGAAGGTGTAGCTTTCGCGTATTTTGATAAAGGTGATGTTGTAAGACATAAATTAGTAAAAGATATTATCGATGCATACGAAAAGTTTAATAACAATAAAAACGGAAATTCTTAGACTATCTTTTTACTTTCTTCCCAGTATTTATCCATTTCTTGCAGATTCGAATCAGCCAATTTTTTCCCTAAGTCTTTGATTTTACTTTCCACATAACTGAACCTGTGAATGAATTTTGAATTTGTTCTACGAAGAGCATTCTCAGGATTAACACCAAGAAATCTTGCATAATTAACTAATGCGAAGAATACATCCCCTATTTCATCTTCCAGTTTATCATAATTTCCTTCCCCTTCAGAGAGGTGCATTTCCTCGACTTCCTCAATTACTTTTTTCCATACATCTTCTTTCTTCTCCCAATCAAATCCTACCTTTGCAGCTTTCTCCTGCAACCTGTGAGCTCTCTGCAAAGCAGGAAGCATTTCAGGAATCCCGTCTAAAACTGAATTTCTTCCTTCATCTAATTTTATTGTTTCCCAGTTCTTTTTCACTTCGTCTGATCCGGAAACCTTAACCTCTCCAAATACATGAGGGTGTCTTCTAACAAGTTTTTCTTGTATTGAATCAATTACATCGTTTATTTTGAAATTCTGGGTTTCTGAAGCGATTATTGTATGGAAGACAACGTGTAATAAAAGATCACCAAGTTCATTTTTCAGTTCTTCGAAATTTTTCTTTTCAATAGCTTCAACTACTTCATAAGCTTCTTCTATTGTGGCAGCTTTTATTGAGTCATTTGTCTGTTCACGATCCCACGGACATTCTTTCCTTAATCTTTTAACAATCTCAACGAATTCATTAAATTTGTTACCAGTCATAAACCAAGTCCTTATTTCTGCAAAAAATAAATATTTACTTTTATAGAAGCGAATTCAAATTTAATTAAAATAAAACTATTGATTACTAAAGAGGTAAGAAATGATAGAAGAAAAAATCAAACAAATGGGTATTACAATCACAGAAGCAGCAAAACCTTTAGCAGCATATATTCCAGCATTACAGGTGGGTAATTTAGTTATGACTTCCGGGCAGGTTCCGATTGAGGGTGGAGCTATTAAATATCAAGGAAAAGTAGGAAAAGATCTTTCTGAAGAGGAAGGAAAAGAAGCAGCGAAACTATGCGCTATAAATTGTCTGAGTGCAATTAAAAGCGTAATTGGTAATCTGGACAAAATAAAAAGAATAATCAAGTTAACAGTTTTTGTCAGTAGTGCTGAAGGATTCACCTCCCAGCCAAAAGTAGCAAATGGTGCATCTGAATTTATCGTCGAAGTTTTTGGTGATTCAGGTAAACATGTTCGGAGTGCAGTTGGTGTAAGCGAGCTTCCATTGAATTCTGCTGTAGAAATTGAAATGATTGTAGAAGTGAGCTAATTAGTTAATATTAAAGATTTAACCAGTTCTCAATAATTTGTTTACCTGTCGGGGTCAAAATTGATTCCGGATGAAACTGGACTCCTTCTAATGAGTAAAATTTGTGACGAATTCCCATAATTTCACCGGTAGAAGTTTTAGCTGAAATTTCAATTTCATTCGACAGAGTAGATTCTTTCACAATTAAAGAGTGGTATCGCATTGCTTCAAAGTTCTGTGGAATATTTCTAAAGATCGTTTTATTGTCGTGCTCTATTTTAGAGGTCTTTCCATGGTAAATGTCTTTTGCGTTGGTTATTTCAGCGCCAAACAAATAACATATTGCTTGCATACCCAAACAAACTCCTAATATTGGTACTGAATTTCCAAATTTCTTAATTGCATCCAGTGATAATTTCGAATGTTCTGGTCTTCCCGGTCCCGGAGAAATTAAAATCTTTTCCGGCTGGAATTCAAAGATAGAGTTAATATTTTTTTCATCATTCCTTAATACTAATAGTTCTTTTTTGAATTTGCCCAGCATTTGAACGAGATTAAAAGTGAATGAATCAAAATTGTCTATAACTATAATTTTCAAGCTAGTACTTTAAAAAGTTGGTGGATAACCTTAATAATATGTATAATTTGTTGACTTAAACGCGTTAACATCAATTCCCGACAAAATTGTTCCCTTGAATCTGAGAATTTGCAATCGGTATATTTGAATGTAAAAATTAAAAGGAAAAAGTTTTAATGCAAAGAGAAATGCTTAAGTCTAAAATACACCGGGTTACGGTTACTGAGGCTGAGCTTTATTATGAAGGAAGCATTACTGTTGATAAAGAGTTGCTGATAGCAGCGGATATATTGCCTTATGAGAAAGTTCAGGTTTTAAATTTTAATACTGGCTCCAGAATTGATACTTATACTATAGAAGGTACTTCAGGAAGTGGTACAATATGTCTAAATGGACCTGCTGCCAGATTAGGGAGTGTGGGCGATGAGGTAATAATTGTTAGTTACATCCATGTTCCGGAAGAAAAGACTAAAAATTTTAAACCTAAGGTGGTGCTGGTTGATAAAAAGAATAAAATTACTAAGGTTTTATAGTTGTTTGTCGAAAGAAATATTCTTGCTTTTAATTAGTTATTTATATAAAATTGAACCAAATTTTTAGGTGATGATTTGAAAAAGACAATATTATTATATCTATTGCTGTCCACATCTTGCTTGATTGCTCAATACAGGGATAACGGGCTTGAGCCTAAAAGTGTGAAAGATGGTATTGTAACTGAAAACTCGAATTTTCTTTTCGGGTTTCTTAACTCTGATGATTTCATAATGCGACATTCGTTAAGTATGAGCTACTCATCTTTTGCAGGACAGGGTGTATCTTTAACTACCTATACAAATAGTATGTTCTACAGGTTGATGAGCAATATGAATGTGCAGTTAGATGTTAGCGTAATGTATTCACCATACAGCACATTTGGCGATCAGTTTCAGAAAGATATTTCGGGAATTTATATAAGCAACGCAGCAATTAACTATCATCCATGGGAAGATTTCTCAGTTCATTTACAATACAGAGCTATGCCATTCGGTTATGGATATTATCACCCGTTCTATGGCTATGGATCTCCGTTCGATTTTGGTTCGGGAGGAAATACTTTTCAATCAGTTTCACCTTTTGAAAATAAGTAGTAAAAAGTAGTATTCAATAAGTGACGGGAACAAAAATTTCGAAAACTAATAATAAAGATCAATTCTCAAAAAATCTTACCCTGAATGCCTCCATCATCATTCTCATTATTATTAATATTTATTTGGGATATTCAATAACCAAAACTTTCACTAACTATTATGGTGATTCTCAATCTGAGTTTTCAGAGGATAGTACTAACAGTAAAATAAAGGTTGAGGTGTTGAATGGTTGTGGAAGTACTGGAGTTGCAGAAAAATTGACCGATTACTTAAGAGCTAATGGCTTTGATGTTGTAAGACTTGGGAATTACCGTTCTTTTGAATTAGAAAACAGCATTGTTATTAGCAGAAACGAGAAATATCAGAATGCTGAAAAAATTGCCCTAAGTGTTGGTTTGGATAGGGAGTATGTTATTCAACAAATTAATCCAGAATATCTGCTAGATGTTACCTTCATTCTCGGAAAAGATTATAAAAAATTAATTCCCATACAAAAGAGGTTAAATTGACTTCAAAAGAATTAGCACACCGAATTTCGGATATCATCTTCACAAAAAAAGGTTTTAATGTTGTAACCATTGATTTGAGTAAATTAGTTTCTTTCACTGACTATTTTGTAATCTGCTCAGCAGATTCAGATACGCAGGTTAAAGCAATTTCTGATGAAGTGGATAAAACGTTGTCGGAAGAAGAGGTAAAGTGCTGGCATAAAGAGGGATTAAAAGCTTTAAGCTGGGTCTTAATGGATTATGTTGATGTTGTCGTTCATATCTTTAAGAAAGATGCTCGAGAGTTCTATAATTTAGAAAAACTTTGGGGAGATGCTCCAACTGAAAAGATGACCGATCCTTTAGAAAAGACAGTCAGAACCTCCGGATAATTAATTAAATTTTTTACAGTACAATTTTTTCCAGCCTTCTTCTTTAATAAGTTTGCATATTAGATTTCATTCAAAGTTTATACTATAAATTGAAAAAGTATCTTTACAAAATATTCGAAGAGGCTAAGCAACTTTTGCCTTATCTCGCTGAGATAGAGCTTGTATTTGACACCCCTAAGATGGAAGCCCACGGTGATCTTTCCTGCAATGCAGCAATGATTCTTTCAAAAAAGCTTAAAAGAAATCCAAGAGAAATCGCAACCGAGATAATTTCAAATCTGAAAATTGATGAATCAATAATAAATAAAACTGAAATAGCCGGACCCGGATTCATCAATTTTTATTTTACACCATCATTTGTTGCTGGAATAGTTAAAGAAATTAATGAGAGCAGAAATGATTTTGGCAAGTCAAAAAAATATTCGGGTAAACGAGCAAATGTCGAGTTTGTTTCTGCAAATCCAACCGGACCGTTAACAGTGGGGCATGGAAGGAATGCAGTAGTTGGTGATACAGTAGCAAATTTGCTCGAATGGATAGG
>Ga0209536_100008141_pt1 | contig 15778 bp, 13 predicted proteins | sample DeeMarSeWOR28_12_FD_187461 | JGI IMG/M metagenome (GOLD analysis project Ga0209536, IMG submission 187461) | Marine sediment microbial communities from White Oak River estuary, North Carolina - WOR-2-8_12 (SPAdes) (version 2) | ecosystem: Environmental > Aquatic > Marine > Intertidal zone >...
ATCCCAAAGGGACTGCGGGGAATCGATTGCGCAGCAAGGCGCAGCCACTGGATTAGACACTAATCTGAAAGCGTGTTAATTTCGAATTTCGAGGTCTGACCCCGTTAATTCCTTCTGATTAGTGCTTGACACCCGAGAGTATGGTATTATAATAAGTAGGTTTTCAATAGCTGTTAGATATTCAGTATATATTTGAGATTGTGTAGAACAACGAGGAGGTAGATACGAGAGATTTTTGGGAAGAAATAAGAGTAACCGCGCTTTTGTGTTTATTCCTGCCGATGCTTTTGCCTGCTCAATGGCTTGAAACAACAATCCCAGTTGGAGATGAACCCAGTGCTCTGGTTTGGAATTCAAACGACAACAAAGTGTACTGCGCTAATTTTGGCAGCAGTAATGTCACAGTGATTGACGGGACAAACAATGCAATCATAACGACAATTGGAATATCCTATGGGTCTGGTGCCTTAGTCTATAGCGCAGAATACAGCAAGATATATTGCGCTAGTCTTTGGAGCAACCGCGTTACCGTAATCGAAGGCGCAAGCGATAGCATAATAGCTACGATTGAAGTAGATACTATGCCTATCGCTTTGATCTGCAATAATGTTCAAGGCAACAATAAGATCTACTGTGCTAATTTTTGGAACGACAACGTAATGGCGATTGATGGTTTCGGCGATACAGTCATCGCCACGGTTCCAGTTGGAGATGGCCCCTGGGCTCTAGTTCACAACTCGACCGATGACAAAGTCTACAGCGCTAATGTTAACAGCGATGATATTACGGTGATTACCGGCGTAGGTGATACAGTCATTACCACGATCCCGGTCGGTGATGAGCTGCGTGCTCTGGTTTGGAATGCGTTAGGCAACAAGGTATACTGCACGAGTTGGGGAACTGACGAAGTTATTGTGCTTGACGGCTCACTTGACACCATCATCACGACGATTTCAGTTGTGCATGGACCTCATGCCTTAGTATGGAATTCACACGAGAACAAGGTTTACTGCACTAATGGAGAAAGCGATGCTGTCACGGTCATTGACGGCGTAGGTGATACAGTCATTACCACGGTTCCAGTTGGAGATGGGCCTTTTGCATTGGTCTATAATTCAACCAACAACAAGGTATACTGTGCTAATAGGAATGGTGATGATGTCACCATAATTGATTGTGCAGCGGATACAGTCGTTACCACGATTACGGTACGAGATGAACCGGCGGCCTTTGCGTGGAATTCCTTTCAAAACCGTACTTATGTCGCGAATATCGGAAGTGATAGCGTTTCGGTTATCTGTGACTTTACATTTATCGAAGAGAAAAAGCTAAAGGGTGCTACACATATGGAATTCAGTCCAACAGTCCTCCATGGTCCTCTGCAACTGCCCGAAGGCAAACAATGTAAAGTCTTCGACATTATGGGTAGAGTCGTGGAACCAGGCAAAGTTGCTCGTGGTATATACTTCATAGCAGCAGATGACAGAATCGTTCGTAAGGTAATCAAGGTCAGATAGGCTTTTATCATTGTAATCGACGCAACCGTTAGGTTGTGCCAGAAGGTGGTAGAAATAAGGTAACATCATTGCTTGATCAAAGTGTTAGGTACATTTCAGGTAATTTCCTTAAATAGCATCATATCGCACTAGGTAATAAGGAGGAAAAGATGACGAAAACTGTAACGTACACCTTGGTAGTAGCTTTACTAACAAATTGCGCTCATAATCTGCAGCACTATCGCAATTACGAGAAGGACAGCGCAATAGTGATACATGCGCGTGTCGGTGAAACAATCGAGCCTGAGGAGCGTGAACAGTTTGGTCTTTTTCCTGGAATAGGGGGCTTTAAATCGGCCACGTTCTGCGGTGTTGCTGATGGCGGCTATGAAATCAGGATAGTTACTACAAGTAGGAAACTTGTAGCTGTAAATAGAGATTCGTTGGCGATCATAATATTAAGAGACTACATCGAAAGATACGAGGAGATACAGAATTCAAAAGGAGAATTCCAAGAAAAGTGGAAAATAGTTGATTATGATGATCTCGGGCTAGCTATAACACAGCACGAGTTGAATCGAATAAGAAAACCCGGCTCTGGAATGATGATTGGAGGTGGAACAGGTTGTCTGGTTGGCGGTGTGGGGTTCTTGGCCCTGGCCGAATATATTGGTGAACAGGCAGATGTTGATACAGAAATCGGTGATCTTGTGTTTTTCTCTGGTTGGGCGCTAAGTACTGCCACGGGAATGTGGCTTGGAGAAAAGATCATGAGAGGCAGTGCCTTGAAAGCCCTAAAGGAATCACGAAAACCGCGGATGGTGGAATAGATGCATCCGTACAGAGATTGGGGTTAGCCCTCGAAATTCGAAATTAACTACATTTGGAATATCTATGATTCATACTTTGGTTGTAAGTTGTTCATCAGTATCACTCTTAAGAATTCTGCTTTTTTCAATGCGTTGCGCTTTCTGTCGCTAATTTCGAATTTCGAGAGCTGACCCCGTTAATCTGCAAGTATGTAGGCAACAGTTCCTTCTGTACGTATGCTGCCAAAGCAGCCAACGCCACCGGTGACACCGGCTTGCAGTATGCTATCACCCAAGCCAAAATGGTATTCATAAAAATTAGAGTCATAGGCTGATATGTATATCACATAACGGCCAGGCGGGGCTGACTCAAGGTGTTCTCCGATCGGCAGCTGGATTATGCTATCAAGTGGATCTGGTTCGTGGTAGAAAAAAGTGGCAAAGTTTATCATTTCATGCCTGAGAACACAGCCATAGACACCGGCCTTTTCGCTCTTTGCGAAAACGATCGTATCCTGAAAGCTTATAGTGTCATTGAAAGCAGGGTGTATTATGACAAAAGAGGCAGGTACTGTCGTTGTCCCGGTCAGTGTGTCAAAACCTTCCTTGATAACAGTCAATTCATAAGTAGCTAAAGGCACTATATTGAAGGCATCGGTCCAATACATGCCAGTTTCATGTATGAAATCCAAGGTATCAACATAGCTACCGGCGGACATTATCACCAAAGCATCCTCGATTAATCCACCAGCAGTATCATACATACTATAGGTTCTATCTACATAAACTGTTTGAATTGATGTCATGTCGTTGAGAACTGAGAGCACATTCAGCTCTGGTTCATAATCATCAACGATCTCATTTTCACATGCGCTTATGATGACAAGCAACAGCGCAATATGCAATAGAGTCAGATATTTTGATTGCATAGCATTCTTCCTATTCATATCAGAAATTGATAGTGAAACCAAAACTAGGGATCGGAATTGGTAGAAGTGAGTAGCTTTTGATTTGGGGTGGATCTGTATCATACGGTCCAGTATCCCAATCAACGATATAGAAAGCAATATTTTTCCGGCTGTAGACGTTTATTACATCAATGAACCAGGAACCATTCAGGCCGAATATCCTCATATTCTTTTCAAGGTGGATATCGAGACGGTGGGAAACAGGAAGACGAAAAGCGTCTCGAGCCGATTGTATGGTCATCCACTCGTATTCAACCAATCCAAATGGATTGTAAATAAGACGCCGATACCGGGCGATGTCTTTAGCATAGGGAAGTCCGGTGGCAAAGTACCAGCGGACGCTCAGCGTGCCATTTCGGATCAGGGGTACTGATCGGGGTATCGTGAAACCAAATACAAGATTCAGGTTATGCCTGCGGTCATAGCGCGGTGAATAGGAGTTACCTTCGAATCTGCGTTTTGTGTATGAAAGCGAATAGCTGATCCAGCCGAATACGTCTTTCAGCGTTTTCTTTAGGAAGAAATCGATACCGGTTGCGTAGCCATCACCTACTTTTAGACTATCGGTGGGCTCACTAAAGAATAGATCATCTATGGTAGGAACAAGAAGATTATAGTACTTCTTGTAGTACGGTTCAATTGTGAACTTCGTTTGCTCATCAAACCATTGTTCATAACCAGCCACGATATGGTATGCCGTCGGCAGTTTTTGTGTTTCACCCACCGGACGCCAAAAATCAAATACGGAAAAATAGGATTCCTGGCTGTTGATCGTCACTAGAAATTGACTGTATTTGCCAAGCGCAAAATTGAAAGCGGTATTTGGCTTGAATAGGTATTTAATTCCTAATCTCGGATCGATACTGAACCTCTTGCCCTTACTGCAATACATTCCTCTGAACCCGGCATTGATGGATATGATATTCGGTATAAGAAATGACTTATTCTGAAAATAAGCAGATATGATGTTCATTTTCTGCTCTTGCTCGAAAAATAAATCTTCTGTGAAATCGTAGTTATAACCCACTTTCATGGTTTTGCCATCAATGCCGAAATCCAGTGTGTGATTTTCGTTCAAAAAGTAGTTGAAATCACATTTCATGGTGTAATCTAAGATATCTTCATACAGGTTGAGATTGTCAGTAGTATCAGTATAGTCGATATATTTCAACCGGGTTATAAAATTACTCCAGGCACCGACCACCTCTCCATAGAACTTGGGTGAGAATACGCGGCGCCAGCGCAGTGATGCTCCCCGATTGCCCCATTCGAGGTCAATCCTCTCATCTGCCTCGCCCGTTGTGTTTTCGAGATAGCTGACAATGTCGGTACTTTTCAGCCCGGCCAGTGTGAATCGGTTTTCTGAAGAGGGGTTGAAATTTACCTTTGCAAGAAGATCATAAAAGTAGTAGGGTAGTGATATGTCTTTGTTCCAGATCTGGTCATATAACCATACCAGAGCATCAAAATAAGTGCGCCGGCCAGCAACAAGAAACGATCCGCTGGGTATCGGACCTTCAAACAGCAGTTTTGATGTGATCAAGCCAAGACTCACATTTCCGGTGCAGGACTTGGAGTTACCTTCCTTTGTTTCAACATTGAGAACCGCGGAAAGACGGTCTCCGAAGTTGGCAGGGAACCCGCCCGCGTACAGCTCCGCATATCCGACTGCCTCGGGGTCAAACGTGGAAAACAATCCACCCAGATGCGTTGATGGATTGTAAACGGTTATGCCGTCCAGAAGAACGAGATTTTCGTCCGGGCTGCCGCCGCGAACATGGAGTTTGTTAGAGAGGTCGTGCATTATGACGATGCCGGGCATGAGTTGCAACGTTTTTATCAGGTCACCTTCAAATAAGCTAGGCACAGACTTGATATCCCTTGGCGTGAATATTATATGACTTACCTCGACCGTTCGCTCGAATCTCGTGCGTTCGGCTGACACGGTCACTTCTCCAATCTCTATTGGCGAGGGATTCAATTCTACATTCAGGGTCAAGTTCTTGTTCTCTTCAATAACGATGTCACTAATATTAGTTTCATAACCAACGTAGGAGAACACAATATTGTAAGCGCCTGAGGGAATTCTGTGAAGGATATAGTAGCCTTTGTCATTCGACGCAGTACCCAGGGTGGTGTTCTCGAGATAGATATTCGTGTAGGCGAGCCTTTCCCCATTCGATGCATCAGTGATAAAACCGCTGACTGAACCGGAAGCGCTAAGCATGAATACGAGTAAAATCAAATACATTGCGTGAGTATAACTGTGTATCGAGCGGTGTCAACAAATGGTTTCGCTATCTTGACATTACACGCTTTGCTTCTATAATAGTGCATAAGATGTGGTATGGAATTGAACTGCGCCGGCATCCCTGTTGCGCATTTAACAGCAGATTTTGGCGGTAGTTTTTCGGAGACATTATGAAAGAAGAGTATCATACCCCTGGCCTCGATATTGAAAAAATCATAGCCAACGCCACAAAGGCTGCAGAAGATTTCCGGCATTACAGCCAGAAGGAGACGGATCGAATTGTCGAGGCGGTCTACAAGGCCGGTTTCAACAACCGTGTCCACCTTGCCAAGATCACCTATAAGGAAACCAAACTTGGAAAATGGGAAGATAAGGTTATTAAGAATGTCATTGCAACCCGTTTTGTTTATCAGGACATAAAGAACGTAAAGACGGTCGGCGTGATCGCCGAGGATAAAGAACAGGAAGTTGTCGAGGTGGCAAGACCGGTCGGTCCTATTTTCGCAATTACGCCGATCACTAACCCATCTTCAACAGTATTGTTCAAAATACTCATATGTATGAAATCCAGAAATCCTATAATCGTCCGGCCGCATGGCTCGGCCAAAAAATGCTCCGTGGAGGCAGCCCGTATCTGCTATGAAGCTGCACGTGAAGCAGGTGCTCCGGAGAACTGCGTGCAGTGGATCAAAACTTCGACCGAGGATGAGCTCCTATCGTTGATGGCGCACAAAAGAATAGCCCTGATCCTGGCTACCGGTTCGGTGAGTCTAGTTCGAGCGGCATTCAAGTCGGGCAATCCTGCGATCGGTATTGGCCCGGGTAATGTACCGGTCTATATTGGTCGATCAGCAGATGTACCTTTTGCGGTTGAACAAATTCTTATTTCTAAGACCTTCGATTATGGCACGGTATGCGCAAGTGAGCAGGCGGTTGTTGCAAACCGGCACAATGCCGATGAGGTGATCCGTGAATTTAAGAAACGGAAAGCTTATTTTCTCTCCAAAGAGGAGATCAAGCGCCTCGAGGAGGTAGCTTTTAATAAGGAACAGAGGGTCATGAAGGTTGAAGTTATCGGACAGTCAGCACCGCGGATTGCTGAAATGGCCGGGATAGTAGTTCCGTCTGACACATCAGTTTTGGTCGCGCCGCTTGAGGAAGTCGGCATCCAGTCGCCACTTTCGCTCGAGATCCTGGCTCCTATTTTGGCATTCTATGTGGCTGGTGATTTTGAGCAGGCTATTGAATTATGCCGTCAGATAAATCAACACGGAGGATTAGGGCATACCGCGAGCATTTTTTCGACCGACGTGCAAAGTATTGCATATTTCGCCTCGGCGGTCAATGCGGGTAGGGTTCTGGTCAATACTCCGGCTTCACAGGGGGCACTGGGCGGTACATACAATAAACTTAAGCCGTCGCTAATGCTGGCGTGCGGCACCGGAGGAAAGAATATCACGACCGACAATATTACAGCCCAGCATCTTTTGAATATTCACCGCGTCGCCCGGCGCAAGGTTTGTTCTGATGTTGAGAAGGATTTCATTGATAATTACCTCGATGAAAACCTTGATGCAGACAAGGTTGAAGAGATGCACCGCCAGGACGATTCCCCGTAGACGGATTTCATCCCTACGCGATTTCATTTTTGCAGTTAGAACAGGTTACCCTGTGCCATGCGCATCATTTTATAAAGCATACCAGATGATCAGAGTATCAGGAAGCAGGACATCGGTAAACCAGGAGATCAGGTAACAAACCGACAATTAGGTACCTGGTTTTCTGATACTCTGGTAACCTGCGCCCCGGTCCTCTGGTATCCTGATCCGCTGTGTGTGTCTGGCATTACGCTCCGTAGAGTACCTATCCTATGATATATGAGAATATGCGAATGGGACATTTCTTCTGTGATTATTCCTGTGAGTCATTTGTGATGGACTGGATTATCATATTTCTGAGTGAATGTGATAATGGATCAGAATGAATGAAGGGAGGCACACAATGAAGAAAACGTTGATTCTGGGGATGCTGTGCATTGCGACCATCATTGTGATTGCGGGGTGCACTTCGACAATGGATTGTGAGCCAGTTGTGGTCTTCACAAATACTGACTATACCTATGATCCAACATCTGTGCCGTATAGCAGCAGTCACGAACGCTTTGCCGAGACATATTCTGGGTCGGATCTTTCGATCGAGTTACGCAGTGACATAATCGAGGTCATGAGGGACAAAGCAGACAACATCGGTGAAGATCCAGATATACTCTACCAGTGCATAGTGTCGACATATCCTGATTGGAACGTAAGGCCAGATAGGATTCCTTGCTACGCTGAAAAATGCAGATACGAGGGTCAGACGATCTGGGCGATCGCTTTCAACCGGGCAAACAGCTTCGACGAGACTTCACTGTCGCACTATGATCTTTACTTCGTGTCTTACTCAACATATGACACATTGTATCACGCTGGGTGTTTCGGAGCTGATTAGCCGGGGTCAAATCTTCACACTTCCGCGACTATTAAGTTGATCTAAGCGTGTTAAGCATGCCGGTTGTGTTCAAACCGCTTATTGAAGTAAGTATTATGTAGTATTTGGTTTTTGGGGATATGTATGAAGCTGAAGATTTGATCCCGAGTTACTCTTGAAGGCCGTAAGTTAAATCCAGAGTTACATCATCGAAGTAAACAGTTACTGTCTCAGATCCTTCCTCGGTGTACGTGATCAAGCCTACCTGACCCCCCGGGAAAACATTGTCGTAGACTGTAAAGACCGGTAGGTCGTTAACATTCAATCTGACGAAAATCCAGCTATCAGGTTTTTCTATGCTCAATTTCTGCCAGACTCCTGGATCGGATTCTCTGGCCTCAGCTTGTAGATTTATCGTCTGCCCGTTCATTACCAGGTCACAGTATGCCGTGTCAGACGACAGCATGAACCTATAATAATTGCCTGCGTCCTGATATCTCATAACAAGCCCTGCACGCCAGCTGTTCCCCGAAGAGACGTCCACCTTCATTCTTGCATTAAAAAGAAAACTCTCTGTTTCGGCCTGGCACAATGATACAGCGGCCTCTGTCGTAATAATATCAGATGCACGGTATACATTCGGTGTGGAATGTAATTCCGGCTGTTGAGAATCATTAGCGATCGTCCAGGAACCAGATAAGGGTACAAATCTGTGCGGCGATGAAGTACCAGCGATTTCATCCTCAAAGTCAAGAGTGTTGAATTCAAGTCTTAAGCTTTCAAGATAGGTCCCCGCCCATAAGGTTTCAACAGGACAAATCACTGTAGAATAATGGAGTGCATCGGCACATATGGTGTATATACCTGGCACGATTTCCTCGAATTCAGCTGTGCCGTCTGGACCACTTGTGTCTGATTGTACTATTGTGCTGTTCTGCGTGAGATCGACCGTTGCGGCTTCGAGCGGAAACAGACCTATTTCATATATGGACGCTGACAAATATGCCCGGTTTGGATTCTTCGGGTCATATTTATTATCACGCGGTGCATCAATGCAGGTGGTGATTGTGAGGAGAATGGCGATGCCAGTGAACGCTTCTTTTCGCATATTAGAGTCCAATTTCATAGTTGACGCTTATGGTGTTTCCGTCTGCCTCAATCTTGAGACCTGCTTTCTCTTTCGTGCCGCTGCCTTTTGCAGGTTTCCGTGATATGATAGCATCGAAAATATTGTAGACATAGACTCCGACGAACGCAGCCGCAGAAATAAAACTTACTTTGCGCCAGCGGTCGTAGGCATTATAGGCATCGTCCATTTTGTCGATGTCGCTGGGACCAAGCGAAAGGTAGTAATTGCGTTTACTGTCCGAAATCGCCCAAGCAATGATTGTCGCAGAGAGCGATGCTCCGGAGGCGGCAATTATCGCCCTTGCTTTGCTATTTTCTCCCTTCATGAATTGTCCTATGCCAGGGATGAAGCAAGAACAACCTGCAGATTCGTGTGCCTTCTCGCTCTTTGCTTCTTCCAACACCTTCATGATCTCCGGAGTAGCGATCGCCGGGTCGACTTCCAAATCAGGGTCTATGCTAATGGCCAGCTTGAAATGTTCGATAGCACTGGATATGTCGCCGATTGCTACATAGTTAAGCGCGATGTATGTGTAGGTTTGAACCAGCAAGTCGCGGTCGTCTGTATGAGTGATGCTCTCGAGTTCGTTGAGTGATCGAGTGTATGAACCAATCCTGTAGTTATTTATCGCGTTTTCCAGGATGATCTCACAGCGTTCGTCACCAACGGTACGAGCTGCGTTAATGCTGCCAGCAAAGATCATAAGCAACAAGCAGATCGTTCTTCTCAAGCGTGCCTCCATGCAACGAATGCAGACCTCCAACAATCGTTCGTCCTGCATAGCTTAACCGGGGTAGTCATTGGTTTCTCACGCATGCACTCACACATAGTGTGAGAAAGCACCCGAATTGCAGTGGTTGACCGAGCGTTATTGTGCATCTTTCACTGCTGTCAGATACTATTCGAGATTGCAGCCAAGTCAAGGTCAATGTGGTGAATAGAACGCTGAGACTTAAATATGTGTTGACTTTTTTAGGATTGTGTGTAAAATTCAATAATCATGAACACGGGCAATTTTATATTACTCATCGGCATAGGGTCGTTAATGTTGATTTTTATCTTCGTTAGTGTATTCATGCGCCGCAATAAGAATGAGCCGAAGAAAATAGGGCAGATGGATATTCTTGCCGACGAGCTTGAAAGGCATAAGCGCGAGAACTATCATTTGAAAGCCGAGTTGAAGAGGCTCTATTCTTTGAATAACCTTTTTTTCGCATCTATGATACGTCTGACGGCACGCTTGAACCCTGAACAGATCGCCAATGAGACCGCAGGTCTGCTTGTCAATTACCTTGAGGTCAATGAGCTTGCTGTCTTTCTTTATGATGAGAAGGGCAAGCGTCTGAATATTGTTGCCGCGCGTGGTATAAGTGACAACTGGATACCTAAGATCGTGTATGAGCTGGGTGATGGGAAAGTCGGTATTGCAGCGGAAAAGCGATTACCGATCGGAAGGCGCGAGTTTGATTTCTTTGGTCAGAAAAAGGAACCGTACGAGGTGTTTGATCCGGATATCTGTTATCCGTTGGTCTATCAGGAGAAATTGTTCGGTGTGCTGGCAATTTGCCGGGGTAATGAGTTCGAGGAGCGGGAGAAGAATCTGCTTGGTGTGGTTTCAACAATGACTGCAGTAGCCCTCAATAATACGAGAAGTTTTGAGAGCATCTCTTTTTCTGCCTCAATTGATCCGTTGACAAAACTCTATAATATCGGTTATTTCAAGGACCGGCTGCAGGAAGAAATAAATCGTGCACGCCGCTTTCAACATAGTGTCTCGGTGACGATCATTGACCTGGATAAATTCAAGGACTTTAATGATTCGTTCGGACATCAGGCCGGTGATCAGTTGTTGATCAAGCTGGCAAAGGCCTTTAAAGAACACTTTGAAGATACCGACACTATTGCGCGTTACGGTGGTGACGAATTCATTATTATGTGTCCGGAAATAAAGAAAAACGATGCAGCACGTATAGTCGGCAACCTCTTGCATGATCTGGAAATGTACGATTTCGGCCGCGTCAAATCGGGTGGCAAGATAACATTTTCGGCAGGCGTTTCATCCTTCCCGGATGATGGCGGTACTGTTACGGAACTGGTGAAGTCGGCTGATGAAGCGCTGTATGAAGCAAAGGGCATGGGTAGGAACAATGTGAGAATACATTACCCAAAGGTTGAAAAGATCTGACGCTGGTGAAAATGAAAGAAACCGTGCTAATACAAGATTCGCGATTCAATTAGTGTTTCATAGCAGACATCAAATAAAATAAATGGAAACCGTTGCAAGGAAGATAATCAACGCCATTGAGAAATACGCCACCAGAAGCATAAGTTTGATGGAGGTTTGCGGAACTCATACTATGGTCATCGCCAAGTCCGGTATAAGGTCAATGCTGCCCGATAACATCAAGCTTCTATCAGGTCCTGGGTGTCCGGTCTGTGTCACACCGCAGGAAACCATCGATTACGCGATAGCCTTGAGCAAGGATAAAGAAATCATCGTCACCACATTTGGCGATATGGTGCGTGTGCCTGGCACGCACGATAATCTGGAATCGTCGGCCCCAACTGTCGTTTATTCGCCCCTCGACGCACTCAGGGTTGCGGTCGAGAATCCTGACAAGGACGTTGTTTTCATCGGTGTCGGATTTGAAACAACATCACCGACCATCGCTGCAACAGTCATTGCCGCAGAGAATAGAAAAATAAAAAACTTCTATGTGCTGCCGGCCTTCAAGGTGATACCACCGGCACTGGATTTTATTGCCGGTTCACCCAGCATCAATGTTCATGGGTTCATACTTCCCGGACATGTGTCGACGATCATCGGCAGCAAGCCATACGAATTTCTCAGCGACAAGTATCACCTGCCCGGGTGCATCACCGGCTTTGAGCCAATAGATATCCTGCAGGGGATCTTTGTGCTTGCCAGGCAAGTAGTTGAAGGCGGTGCGTCGATCACGATTGAGTATGACCGAGTGGTCAAACCTGAAGGTAATGAGAAGGCGCTTGAACTGCTATATACTGTTTTTGAAATATGTGACACCAGATGGCGAGGTATTGGTATGATCCCTGCATCCGGGTTGAAATTCTCTGCCGCTTTTGAAAAATACGATATTCGCAAGAAGCACACGATGAAGATACCCAAACCTGTTGAGCCCAAAGGTTGTATTTGCGGGAAAGTCCTACTGGGATTGAAAATGCCCTATGACTGTGCCTTGTTTGGGAAGAAGTGTACACCTATGATGCCAGTCGGTCCGTGTATGGTTTCATCCGAGGGTTCGTGCGCGGCGTATTATAAGTACGGGAAATCACCAGGGCAATTTAAGGCAGTTTAGGGCACATCAGGTCAGGACAGCGCAATTTATGGCAGTTGAAGGCACAGGAAGGCAATTGGAGGCAACGAGGTTCGCAGGGACTAGCAAACCGATATTTCCGTGAAGAAGATAACAAAATATTTGGTCAAAGAGTTTTACAAACTTTTGGCACCGTGCCGGGTTTGTCCGCGTGAATGCGGTGTGGACCGCCTGAAGGGCGAGATCGGCAATTGCCGTGCCGGTTCAAAAGTAAAAGTATCGTCGTATCATCAACACTTTGGCGAGGAACCACCTCTTGTTGGACGCTTCGGTTCGGGCACCATTTTCTTGACACACTGTAACCTGCATTGCGTCTATTGCCAGAATTACGAGATCAGTCAGCTAGGCATGGGAGGTGAAACGGACCTGGAGGAGATCGCGAGAATGATGCTGAGGTTGCAGGATCTTGGATGCCATAACATAAATTTTGTGACTCCGACGCCATGGGTTCCACAGTTGGTGGAAGCCCTTTCCATAGCACAGCAGGGTGGTCTGTCACTTCCCCTCGTATATAACTGCGGTGGCTATGAATCCATAGAAACTCTCAGATTGCTCGATGGAATAGTTGATATCTACATGCCGGATATAAAGTACGCGGATAATGAGAATGCAGCTAAATATTCAGCCGTTGATGATTACTGGGATGTAGTTCGGCCTGCCTTGAAAGAAATGCACCGTCAGGTTGGTGACCTGATCATTGATAAAGGTATTGCCAAACGGGGGCTTTTGATACGGCACCTTGTTCTGCCGGATGACATTGCAGGGAGCAAGCAATGTTTTGAATTCATTAAGAGCCAATTGTCAGAAAATACTGTAGTAAATGTCATGGCACAATATTATCCAACCTTTAAGGCAAATCAGCATCCCCGGATCAACCGGCGCATCAAGACCCATGAGTACCGGACAGCACTCGAATATCTCGAGAAGATGGGCCTGGATGCTGGGTTCAGGCAAACGATCGATACAATATTCCGGCATATTGTCCCTGAATGGACAGATGATTTGAAAGATACGGCCGAGCGCTGAGCATGAACATCCCAGCGCTAATATCACAGCAGAAAAAAGACTTGTAGCTGTTCCATTATTACACGAGATGTCATTCTGTTATTCACAAGTGTTGACTTTGCTTTGAATATGGTTATGCTTCAAAAAGCAATTTCCTAACAAGGAAAAACACGTTAAGGTCAAATTCAATGCGCCAAGTTAAATACTAAGGAGGATAAATTGAAGGTCCATGAGTATCAGGCAAAAGAGCTGTTCAAGAAATACGGAATTCTCACACCGAAGGAAAAAATGTGCCGCACGGTCGAGGATGTTGCTGTGGCATCAAAAGAGATAGGGATACCTTGTGTCATAAAAGCGCAGGTGATGGTGGGTGGCCGTGGGAAGGCAGGTGGTATAAAGCTCGCGAAGAACGAACGGGAAGTGAAGCAGTATGCCGAGCAGATACTGGGCATGGAGATCAAAGGCATTCCGGTCAAGAAAGTCCTGGTTTCGGAAGCAGTGGAGATCGGCAGCGAAGCGTATCTGGGTATCATTGTCGATAGAACTGAAAAGAAGACGGTGATAATGGCCTGTAAGGAAGGCGGGGTTGAGATCGAGGAAATAGCTCGCCAGAAGCCGGAAGCTATATACAAGGTATACGCTGATTCGCTGATGGGACTCATGACCCACAAGGCTAGAGAGGTCGGTCTGTTCCTATATGAAGACACCAAGATTGCGTTTGAATGTGCGGCGATTGCCTCGAAACTCTACAGGTTGTTTGTTGATCTCGATTCTTCTTTGGCCGAAATCAATCCGCTTGTCGTGGACAAATCAGGGCGTCTGATCGCTCTTGATGCAAAACTTAATTTTGACGATAATGGCCTCTTCCGCCATCCGGATGTTGAAGCCATGCGCGACCGTGAGAGCGAGGATGAAAACGAATTGACCGCCCGTGAACAAGATCTTTCGTATGTTCACCTCACCGGCAATATTGGATGCGTTGTGAATGGCGCAGGTCTGGCGATGGCAACGATGGACTTGGTCAAGCATTTTGGTGGTGAGCCAGCGAATTTTCTTGATATCGGCGGATCTTCATCGCCTGAAAAAGTCATGAATGCACTCCGGATCCTGTTGAAGGATAGTAATGTCAAAGTGATATTCTTCAATATTTTCGGCGGGATCACACGCTGCGATGATGTTGCAAAGGGTATTCTTGAAGCAAAGAAAACACTGGATATAAAACAACCGATCGTCACTCGTCTGACCGGCACCAATGAGGATAAGGCGATTGAAATGCTAAAGGAAGCGGGTTTGATCTTTGCTAAAACTATGGATGAAGGTGCGCAGAAGGCAATCGCGCTTTTGAAGTGAGGCGAAAGGAGTAAGATGAGTATTTTTGTTGACAAGAATACAAGACTGGTAGTTCAGGGTATCACCGGTCGTGACGGCAGTTTTCACACCGCGCAAATGCTCAAATACGGTACGAAAGTCGTCGCTGGCGTGACTCCGGGCCGAGGCGGGCAGGAAGTTGAAGGTGTTCCAGTTTTCAATAGCGTTTCAGAAGCGGTCAAGAAAACGGATGCGAATACTTCGGTGATTTTCGTACCGGCTAAATTTGCACCCGATGCCGTTTATGAAAGTGCGGATGCAGGTATCAAATTGATCGTCTGTATATCTGAAGGCATACCGGCGATCGAATTGGTTAAGATGGTGGCTTATCTCAAGGATAAGGATTGCCGGCTCATTGGTCCGAATTCGCCCGGTGTTGTATCGCCCGACGATACGAAAGTCGGCATTTTGCCTGGACATATTTTCAAGAAGGGGGGAGTCGGTGTTGTGTCCAGGAGTGGAACTCTGACCTATGAGATTGTTGATCATATTACCAAAGCAGGACTCGGACAGTCAACTTGTTTGGGCATTGGCGGCGATCCTGTGATCGGCACAAAATTCATCGAATGCCTGGAGCTGTTCGCCCAGGACAAGCAAACCGAAGCAGTTATCATTGTGGGTGAGATCGGTGGCCGTGACGAGCAGGATACTGCAGCGTACGTCAAGAAGCATTTCAAAAAGCCGGTTTTCGGCTTCATCGCCGGGAAAACAGCGCCCCCGGGTAAACGTATGGGGCATGCTGGTGCGATCATTGCCGGCACCGCAGGTACAGCTGCAGAAAAGATCAAAGCATTTGAGGAGAACGGTATCAAGGTCGGCGAAACACCGGCCGATGTGGCGCGTTTGCTCAAAGAGCACCTGAAATAAAAAACTCAGGATCACTTCGTGCGCAGTATCATCTAATTCGCAGGATCACTGCGTTCGCCGGAG
>Ga0209536_100008142_pt1 | contig 15777 bp, 17 predicted proteins | sample DeeMarSeWOR28_12_FD_187461 | JGI IMG/M metagenome (GOLD analysis project Ga0209536, IMG submission 187461) | Marine sediment microbial communities from White Oak River estuary, North Carolina - WOR-2-8_12 (SPAdes) (version 2) | ecosystem: Environmental > Aquatic > Marine > Intertidal zone >...
CATTACAGATCCTTGGACTTTATCCGTCATGCCGTCTTACTCCTTACGCAGAATTTAATTTAGTTTTATGAGCGAACAGTGGTGAACCGCGTTCACAATCAATTTGTTTGAACTCAAATCCAACAACAAGATGCCGCTTTGTGGCGGGGCAAATAGAAGCTGCTTTAAAACCCCATTGATTCGACAGGTTAGGCCTTGTTTCGCTTTGTGCCAGTAAAATAAATGGATTCGCGTTTGAGCCCCTTGCGGGCATGGTCAACTTCAACGCCAAGATAGCGCGAAGAGGCGAATTTACTTGTTTTCATTTAATTTGTCAACCGATATTTACAGACAATGCCGCTGCTAAAAAGCCGCATGCAAAAGTGCTCTGAGGGAGCTGGGCATTCAAAATGCCCTTGAAACAGATAGTTGTGCGTGATACGTTTTGCCCACATGAAAACAGGCTTCCGGGCTTACTGCCAGACGTGGCAACCTGTTTGTTTTTTTTAAGGTTTGATGCACCTGACGGGAATTACTCAGATGACACGAAAAGAGCCTTCAATCATCAATATTGGCCTGGTCGGAGGCGGTGAGTTTTGCAAAGAGATCCTGGAAAAAACAACCGCCGTATATGAACAGGCCGAGATGGTGGCTCCCATTTTGGCGGTAGCCGATCCGGACCCCGAAAGTCCCGGGCGGAAACTCGCCAGTCAATTGGGGCTGCTGACATTTGACGACTACAGGCAGCTTTATGACCGGCGTTACAGTATCCACCTGATTATCATCCTGACCCCGGACTCTGAAGTTTTTGATAATATCCTGCTTACCCGACCTTCCCGGATTCGAATCCTGGCCTACCAGGTATTTCGCATGTTCTGGAAGGCCATTGGTCAGGAGGAACAGAAATTACGTGAACGCACCAAGGAAATGCAGACCATCCTTGACGGCATTGAGGATTTTATCCTGGTCATTACGCCGCAGATGGAAATCGTGGAGGCCAACTCTTCATTTTTAAACAAAATGGGCTATACCCCGCAGGATGTCATTGGAAAAAAATGCCACCAGGTGTGGTATAAATTAGACACCCCCTGCAATGAAGATAAAAAACATTGCCCGTTGCAGGAAGTGGTGCGCAACAAAGGCCATGTTCATCGCATTCGCAGACGCATTTTGCCCGACGGCCAAGTCCGATATTATGAAGTCAGTGTTTATCCCATCTGGGAAAAAGGCGGCAAAATTTCCAAGTTCGTCCACATCAGTCGCGATATCACGCAGCAGAAAAAAGAAGAGGAGGAGATCACCCGCCGTCTGGAACAAATGGTTGATGAACGCACCCGGCAACTGAAGGAAACCCACAAAAAGCTGATCCACCAGGACAAGATGGCCTCTCTGGGCAAACTGTCAGCTTCGGTGGTTCATGAAATCAACAATCCCATTGCCGGGATTCTCAATTTGATCATGTTAATGAAACGGATCGTCAATGAAGATGCCATTGGCAAGGCCCAGATTGATCAATTCAATCAGTATCTGACCCTAATGGAAACCGAAACACGGCGCACCAGCCGGATCGTATCCAATCTTTTGGCCTTCTCACGCCAGTCCAAAATGGAGCTCAAACGCGTCAATCTCAACCGGTTGATCGAAAAGACACTGTTTTTAAATGCAAACTTGCTCAAAATCAGCGGCGTCAAAGTGCAAACCCATCTTGATCCGGACCTGCCGGACATGATTGGCTCCGAAGATCAGCTCCAGCAGGTGTTCATGAATCTGTTGTCCAACGCCGCCGAGGCCATGGAATCCAAAGGGGGCGGGCGGTTGTTGATTGAAACCCGGCACTCGTTGCGTGAGAACAAATTGCTGGTCGATTTTAAGGACACGGGTGTGGGCGTTCCGGAAAAAGATTTATCAAAACTGTTTGAGCCCTTTTTTACGACCAAAAAAAAGGGCAAGGGCGTGGGACTGGGCCTGTCAGTGGCCTACGGAATTATCCAGGAACACGGCGGCTCAATTTACGTGGAATCATATGCCGGTGAAGGCACCAACTTTAACATTAAGTTGCCATTAAAGCCGGTTGAGGAGAAACTTGAAGCGCAGGGAGGTCGCGGTGAGCAACGTTAAGATCCTGATTGTCGATGATGAATTGATTATGCGCGAATCTCTGGCGGGCTGGCTGGAACGCGACGGCCATGCCGTGCAGAGCGCCGCCAGCGGGGAAGAGGCTCTCGAAAAAGTCAAAGAGACCCAATTTGATATTCTGCTGGTGGATATCAAAATGGAAGGCATGAGCGGTCTGGATGTGTTGCGCAAGGTCAAGGAAACCGACCCGGATGCCGAAGTGATCATGATCACCGCCTATGGTTCCATCCCTTCGGCAATTGAGGCCATGAAAGACGGTGCCTTTGATTATATGCTCAAACCATTTGATCCCAACGAATTGGGTGTGCTGATCGAAAAGATCATCCAACATCAAGAGCAGGCGCGTGAAAATATCTACCTCAAAGAACAATACAGGGAGCGCACCCGCTTTGAAAGCATGATCGGCCAGTCCGAACCCATGCAGAAAATTTTTGATCTCATCTGCGACGTGGCGCCCATGGACTCTACCGTCCTGATCACCGGTGAGACCGGAACGGGTAAAGGGCTGGCAGCCAAAGCCATTCACACCAATAGCCCCCGGCGTGACGGCCCGTTTGTGACGGTTAATTGCGGCGCCATTCCGGAGCATCTGATGGAAAGCGAGTTGTTCGGGCATCAAAAAGGCGCTTTCACCGATGCCAAGGAGACCAAAAAAGGGCGGCTGGAGTTGGCCCATGGCGGCACCCTGTTTTTAGACGAAATCGGAGAGATCAGTATGCGGATGCAAATCGACTTGCTGCGGGTATTGGAAGATCGCGTGTTTTATCGCGTGGGTGGCACGCAGCCCATTGAAGCCGATTTTAGGGTGATCGCTGCCACGAACCGTAAGCTGGAAACCGCCATTAAATCCGGTGATTTCAGAGAAGATCTGTTTTACCGATTAAATGTGATCTCCTTCACGATGCCATCTTTAAGCCGGCGAAAAGAAGATATCCCGCTGCTAGCAGAGCATTTTCTGTATCGGTTTTCTCAGGAAACCAATAAACCCATCGATAGTATCAGCCGCGAAGCCATGGATGAAATGATGATCTATGACTGGCCGGGAAATATTCGGGAACTGGAAAATGCTATTGAGCGGGCGGTTGTGGTCGGCCGACAGCGTGAAATCTTCCCCGAAGATTTACCCATTTTTTGCCATGAGCCCGCGCCGGCAATCAGAGCCCATTCGCTCAAAGATGTAGAAAAGACCCACATCGAACGCATACTGAACGAGAACCATTGGAACATCGCCAGAAGTGCTAAAATCCTGGGAATCGACCGCTCCACCCTCTATAGCAAAATCAAACGGTATGATATTGAAAAGATAACTTGACGTCCCTATCTTCAAATACCATTGTCATTTCCCCCATCGGAGACTTCATACCCGAATTGTTGGATCGTGTCAGGTCTGAAATTAAGCGTATTTATGGGTTCCCGACTGAAGTCCGGTCACTCTCAGAGGACCTTGAATTTGCGTTTGATCCCAATCGCAATCAATATCACTCCACCCCGATCCTGGAGCAACTGGCCCGTAAAGCCCCATCAGACGCTCTTAAAGTGCTGGCCCTGGTTCAGGTGGACCTGTTCATTCCGATTTTAACCCATGTTTATGGCGAGGCGCAGCTGGGCGGCAAGGCCTGTATTGTATCCACCATACGGCTCAACGACGGGCACGGTTCCTTGGACACCCAGGAGCCTTATTTGAGCCGCATCATCAAAGAAGCCATTCACGAGCTCGGCCATACGTTCAAATTACGTCACTGCCGGGAACATACCTGTTTGATGCACTATTGCCGCAACGAGAGTGATGTTGACCGCAAATCGGACCAGCTGTGCCGTTATTGCAGGATCCTGCTGGGAGACGAGATTAAAAGGCTGCAAGCAAAATAAGGGATTACAGCCTCAACTGTAATCCCTTAATTCTGAGCGCGGGTCTTGCTTCCATTCAATGCAAGCGAGACCCAATGGCTGAAAAAAAATTAGGTTCTTAAAAATTCCCGGGTCAGCTTCTGCCAACCAAGCTGGGGCATGTTGCCGAATATGTCTTCACCCAGGTACCCGCCGTCAGCGGCCAGCGGACCGGCGGTTTCCTCGATGACTTCATAAAGGCGATTGACTTCTTGTTCCAGATATTCGCTGGCCTGATCTCCGATCATGAGGCGCTTCAGATCCTGGCGTAGATTGGCGCAGTGCAGGCGCAAAATCCAGCTCTGACTGTAAGGATCTTCACTGCCCCGGCTGCCGCGCTCGCGCAGCGCCGGATTAATATCGGTGACCACCCCGCTGATCGGAGATAGCAACCGGGCTTCGTTATCCTCCCGCCGCAAAGATATGTCCTGTCGATCCTGTTCCAGCTGTTTGCCCATCAGGGGAGCTTCGATTTGATCCAGCGGTCCCAGCAGGCGCAGGGAGAAATCGTCCAGACCGACACGCACTGTCGACCCTTCTTCGATTTTTACCCAGGTGTGTCCCGGGTGCAGGTAAAATCCGTGCGGAATCTTGAACCCCTTGACGTCTATAACATTTACCGGTTTGACAACGGCGTGCACGGCAAACTGGTCATTGAAATATTGATCGAATTCGCAATTGCCGCATTGATAGTCATGGGTGCAGGCACGAAATTCAATGTGGCCGATCATATGGTGCAGACAGGACTGTTTCCAGGCCGGCAGCTCACGTAATTTATCTTTCCAGAAAACAATGCGCCCGCGTTTGCCTTTTGGCATCTTACCGTGTTCCTTGAGACTTTTGTTTTCAGCTGCGGTGCGGCGCATGGCCCGGTCGTAAGCACAGGCCGCACACTGGTATTTGAGCCGGCAAAACTTATGGGGTACAATACCCGCCTGCATCCAGATGCATGGTGGGTGGTCGGCGGTTTGTTGAGTTTCCATTCGGATCGGAGCCATGATGATTCTCCTTGCCATAAACAAGTAGTTAATGGTTATTGGTTATTCGGGATGACACTATGAACTGTCATTTATTTACCCATAACCAATAACAGATAACGGATAACTAAGTTCGTAAGAACTTGTGGGTTAGATTTTTCCAGCCCAAATCCGGCAGATTGCCATAAATGTCATCCACCAGATAACCGCCATCAGCTGCCAGGGGACCGGCCACCTCTTCAATCATGCCTTCCAGTTCGCTGACTTCGGTGTTCATCCAGCTCAGGCTGTCCTGATCGACCATTAATTGCTTCATCGCGGCTTTAACATCCGGTGTGCGAACCATAAACAACCATCCATCGCCGTACGGCTCATGGTTGGCCATCTTGGGATTTTCTCTGACTTTGGAATTGACCTCCATGATGACGCCATCTATGGGCGACAGCACGTCGGCCAGATTATCCTTGCGCCTCAGCCCCCAGCCCGCTCTGCTCTGGTCCAGCTCTTTGCCGATCAATGGCAGATCAAGGGCATCGGCTTCTCCCAAGACTTTCAGAGCGAAGTCATCCAGTCCCACGCGAATATAGCCGCCGCTTTCGATCCGGGCCCAGGCATGCCCGTTATGGAAATAATAGCCCATGGGAACATCGAAACCTTTGATCTGTTGCACCTCGCCGGGAATGGCTTTGGTTTTGGTTGTCCAGATATCTTCAAAATACTGGTCAAAGTCACATTTGCCGCACTCATAATCATAAGCGCACATCCGTTTTTCGATGCGATTGGTCAGGCTGTGGCGGCAGACCCGATCCAGATCCGGTCGTTTTTTCATGGCTGCCTGCCAGCTGATTTGCTTACCCTTGGCAACTTTGCTGTCCATGGCATGATCGTATTTGCAGCTGGTGCAATCATAATAGTTGTCACAGTTTTTGAATTTAACGACCCCGGCCTGCATCCACAGACAGGGATTTGCGGCCTTGGCCTTATTGTCTGGCTTCACCAGCCAGACCTGGCCGCCGAGGACAGATTCAATCTCTTGCTGCGACCGGCCACTACCTGCCAGCGCCCTTTTGTAAGTCGATCCGAATCCCACCTGACTCCTTTGCATGTTTTTCTTTTTCTCAACCATTTTCGCACTCCTTTGCTTTAAGGATTTTATATACGACATCTTATAGAGCAATCCATGTGCCAATCGATGGTAGCACCCGGCACTGACTATATAAGACTTTGAAATAAGAGTATATTTTAATACTGAAGATTATTTTGAGGCCATCACCCCCTCTTTCATGTTGCCGGAATTTTCTACAGGTCGCAACACCTTACAAGCATTTTGTAGAATAAAATTAAAGAAATTATATTGTTTCCATATAGTTATAGGAGCGTTGAATTTTACAACAGCCCTTTTGTATTTTTCAACAGTCCCGCAATGACATCCGCCATCAGCCTTGCAGCGGGCAGGCGGGTTGCCATTCGAGTTGAAATCTTTTACAATTCCTGCTAAGAGTCGCAGGGTTAAAATTGCAAAAGTTGACGGCCCCTTAAAAAAATGGAAACTTATTGGATGAATAAAGGATGAAATTCAATAAATAAACCTTATATTATTTATCCGAGAAGGCTAAAAGGTTCAGTATGTCGGATCCCATTGACCAAAAGATATGATTGAAAGGAGACCATAATGGAATTTGAGAATTTGGAAGCGATCGTCGATTTCGCAATTGAAAAGGAGCGCGAGGCAGCAGAATTTTATCAAAAAATCAGCGATGATGAGGAAGACTTTTCAGGATCAAAAAAAATGTTTGCCGAATTTGCCGCAGAAGAGCAAAAACATGAAAAAATACTAATGGATTTCAAAACCAAGGGCGTAACCAAAAGCTTGCAAGAGTATAAATTGAAATGGATTACCGATATCAAACGCAGCAATTATCTGGTTGATTTGAGTTACGAAAAAGGCATGCCTTACAACGAAATTCTTTTACTGGCGATGAAACGGGAAGAAAAAGCCCTGAAACTGTATAACGATTTTCTTGAGCAAGCCGAAACGGATGAAAGCAAGAAGCTGTTTAAAGTGCTCTGTCAAGAAGAAGCCAAACACAAACTCGCGCTGGAAACCATGTACGATGATTATATGGCAAGCATGGGAGACTAGATGTTAATTGCGGATTGTAGATTTTGGATTTTTAGTCAGGATCCGATTAACAGTCTGACCATTATCCGGCTATTTCGAGAAACGAACGCCTGAAGTTGAGACATGCAGCTACAGGCGTTTTTGTTTGCTTATACCGCTTGTCATTTTAGTGTTCCGCAAAAGGGTAGCGGCATAAGTGTTGTCGCAAAAAAGCGTCCCGCAATCGGAACGTTTTTTCGACAACCGCTATAACACAGCATTGACACCATCCTTCAGGCATCGGACGAAACCTCACTTAGGCACGATTTAAAAGTCTCTGACAGCCGGTGCAGTCGGCCAGAAGGTGACCCAATTTTTTTGCCAGAACCGTGTAGGAGTAATATTTTTTTGCCGTTTGATAGTTGTGGGTGACCATTTTTTTGCGCAGGTCGGGGTTCGTCAGAACCTTTCTGGTTTTGCGGACGGCTTCATCGGTGACATAACCATCAATTTCGATAACGGAAAACCCTTTGGGTTTGATATCAATGGTGTAAATTGAATACGTATTGACGACGATCGGTCGACAGAAATAGATCGCCTCAAGAAATGCATTGCCAAATCCTTCAAAATTAGACGGATAGGTCACCAGATCCGCATGCGGGTAAATATCCTCCAGCGTATAAATCTTGCGCCCGCCTTTTGTTTTACCCCTTTGCTCATTGATGATTTTCGCGACAAAATAGGTATCCACTTTCATTAACTTGGAATATTCTCTTACCCGGCGCTCGTAGTCATAGCCTTCGTCCCCGGAGGCATGCGAAATGACGAGCTTGGCTTTCATACCCAGGCGGTGGACCAGCTCAATGGCATGTTCAATACCCTTGCGTTTGACGACCCGGGTAGGCTGCAAAATTAACAGCTCATCATCGGCAACGCCCAGATCCTGGCGCACATCGGCAGCATAGGTGTCGGTTGGAGGGGGTGTATCACCGGGCTCCAGAGCACAGGATTCGAAATTACCGGACACCGGCGGCGGATTATCAAAATCCATTACATTCGGAATTATGGTCGCCGAGATACCGGTCCGTAAACTCAATTGATTATCCGCTGATGAGTTGATGACCACGTGTTGAATGGAAGGTAAATGCGGTGGAAACGCCATATTCAGATATTCCCAGCAGGCATTGATCATGAAATGCTGTCTTTCCCAGAAAAAATCGTGATGATGCGCGATGGTGGGTATGCCGGTTTCAGAAATGACTTCAGTGAGGGCAATTCCCAGAGGGATATTCAACGGTATGGTCAAGGAATTCTCGGGAACGAGTAGATCGAGCGCAAACTTTTCGATAAACGCGTACAGGTGATCCTTGAGATGCTGCTTTATCTCATAGATTTTGCGGGTCACAAAGCGGCCGCGCACGCTGGTGCCGAAGCAATTGCGATAAACATCCACGATGTCCGGATGCTGGAAATGGGCCTCTTTTGCGAGATAAGAATATTGAGCGGGCCGATCGATTTCGCCCGCAAAATAAAAACAGGTGAAACCGGCTTTTTCAAAGACACTGGCCCATTTTGCCGTTTCCAGCGAAACGCCATCTGTCCCGGAAAACCGGGTGGAGATGAAGCCGACATTATGGTGTTTGTCACAAGCTGAACAGTATGCCATGGTTGTTACCCTCTTTATATCTGTGTTTTAGATGAGAGGTTGAGATACCATTTCACGTCAATCGCATCCTGACCACTTAGACCTGTTGATATCGAAAGCAATCCACCAGATGATCATTTACCATCCCGGCAGCCTGCATAAAAGCATAGCAAATCGTCGGTCCTACAAATTTGAACCCTCTTTGCTTTAGATCCTTACTCATCGCAGTTGATTCCGTCGTCCAGGCGGGAACCTGGTCAATCGTCTGCCAGGCGTTCCGAATTGTTTTATGGCCGGTAAATTGCCAGATGTAATCATCAAAACTGCCGAATTCATCAAGGACGCCCAAAACCGATCTTGCATTTTGGACAGCCGCTTCAATTTTTAACCTGTTGCGAATGATCCCCCTGTTGGCAAGCAATTGCTCAATTTTACGCTTATCGTAAACGGCTATCTTGCGGGCATCAAAATAATCAAAGGCTTTGCGATAGTTTGTTCGCTTTTTTAAAATGGTAATCCAGCTCAGTCCGGCCTGAAAGCCGTCCAGCAACAGAAACTCAAATAATTTGTGGTCGTCGTGCTGGGGAACCGCCCACTCTGTATCATGATATTTTATGTAGATCGGATCGCTGCCGGCCCAGGGGCATCTGTTTTTCATACGGATAGATTCCTGCAGGAATACGAGACACGTGAACACATGCAATTTTAGCAGGCTATTGGGTCTGTCAGAAAACCATTACCTAAATTTTGCGTGAAACTTTTCCCAGCGGGCGAAAATTAAGGCGATAAAATGATTTTCAGCATTAACTGAACAGGTAGAAACCCAGTGCTTTGTCAACGGTTTCAAAAGGCGCAAATTCAGCGCCGATATGCTGGTCGCGTTGATTTTTGATGATGACTGTTTTTTTGATCAATGTACGCTGAGCGTCATCAAGGTGAAACTCTATTTTCATCTGATCACCGATGGCAAAGTTCTGCTTCACATTCAATTTAATCTTCACCCCTGTGGTGGAGATGTCTTTAATTGTCATCAGGCCCCGGTTCTGGGGTTGTCCGTCGATAAAATGGATGTACGTCCCCGGCAGGTTTGTTTCTTTGCGGTATTGCTTTCTTTTTTCCAGAATGGCCTTGTACGCATGCCCGCATGGGCATTTGACATTGACCTTGACCATTTTATCAAGGGTTGCATATTTGGAAACATCGACGGTTTTTGTTCGCGCGCATTGCGGACAGGAAAAGGTCGCCATCTGTTTGCTGGTTATATAGACTTTTTCATTCATCTAATCCAACCCTCGAAACAATCTATTGCCGCCTGACAGCATTTTAAGGGTCCGCGCCGTGCGCAGCCCATTGCTTATTCAATAACGCCCCCCAAAAAGTCGCTATTCAAGCAAAATAAAGAACGATTGTTCTTCATTTCTACCATATTGTCCTGTATTTTTAAAGTGATATTTAGACAGGTAGTATCTGCGCACAGGCAGCTGGCTGCCAGCATTTCTCAGGATTCAGATGGATAAAAAAATTAAATCTATGAAATTTTGAATTTGTGCATCTGGCAAACTGAGCGACAGTAGGTATTTAAAACGATTTCTTCCTGTGAAACCAATATAGATAAGCTTTTATTTATTGACTTTCAAAAAATTTTGCTGTACACTTTTTCAAAAAACGCCATAAAATAGAACCAAAACTAAAAGAAGGAGGCAGAAATGACAAAGGCAGAATTGATCGACAAAATGGCAAAGGACGCTAAAGTTTCAAAAGTCGCCGCCGGCAAAGTGCTTGATTCTTTCATGAGCAATGTGGCCAAAGCTTTGAAGAAAAAGAACGGTAAAGTTACCCTGGTGGGCTTTGGAACCTTTCAGAAAGCCCGTCAGAAAGCACGCAAGGGCCGCAACCCACAGACCGGTGCCCCGATCAAAATTAAAGCCAAAAATGTTGTTAAATTTAAGGCCGGCAAAGGTTTAAAAGCTGCCATCTAAGGCCGAACAGTCATTTTAAAAAGGCAGCTTATCGGCATCCGTGGTGCTGATAGGCTGCCTTTTTCATTTGTCGTTGTGCAAAAGGTCTGAGATACGATGATCCGAAGGTCGACCGCCGTCTAGTCCCAACAATCATCCTGATATAGCGATTGTCAAAAAAACGTTCGGTTTGCGGAAGGTTTTTTTGCTACAAGCGCTTATGCCGTCATCCTTTTATTGGGAACGTATTTATGACCAGCGGTATAATTTAGTGCCGCAGGCTTGATTTCTTTTTGCCAGCCCTTACGTTCTACTGGTATTCTGCGTAATGCCTGACGGAGGACAATCAAAATGGGCACCAAACAGCCAGATTATCAAGATGAAATCCTGGATGAGATTAATCAAAAAACAGCTGAACCGCCGATGTATAAGGTGCTGCTTCACAATGATGATTACACGACCAAAGCATTCGTTGTCGAAATTTTGATGGCTGTTTTTAATAAGTCCATAGACGAGGCCGCACGTCTGATGTGGCAGGTGCATCGTACCGGTGTCGGCGTATGCGGTGTTTATCCTTACGAATTGGCCGAAACAAAAACAAATTTTGTCACAAAGATAGCGAGGGAAAATGGGTTCCCCCTCAAAGCCAGCATGGAAAAAGAATAAAACAAAAGGAATTTAGCATGCGGTCATTGAAGGAAAATGATATTTTGACCAAGACGACCCGGTATAATCTGATTCGCAACGAAAGACTCATATATATCGATGTGCACGAAACCAAGGCCGGAAACCTGGCAGGAAAGTTTGTGGCCGTGCCCAACCTGGTAAACATCGTTGCCAGGCAGGAATTCCAGGGCACCGGTGAAACCGAGGAAATGGCATTGGAAAATTGCCTTCACAAAATAAAGGAATTTGAAATCGAAGATCTTTTTCCCAGAAAAGAAGCGTAATGCATTCCCGACCGGCGAATCGGACCAGCGCGTCCACTATTCGGCGTTGAAACCGGCAATCCATAATCGACACGCCACACTTCAGCCCCCCGCTTTTAACAATTTCAAGACGAACGGGCCACAGACAACGTTAACTTTTTCCTGTTAAGGGTCAGCGCTTCCCAAGATTTTTGTGATCTTTGGCTGGTAGGCATTTTGTGCGGCCATCTTATTGGCGCGGGCTTTCATAATGTTCAGCGCAGCGAAAAAGAAGGCAAATCCCAGCAGCACAGATAGAACCGATGGATTAATTGAGATGACTGAGGCCAGCATTTGCCCGAAGACCGCGCCGACGAGCAGAAATATAATGGGAAAAACGTAGATTAAAAATGTAGCCTTCAATAGGGAACGGGTTTCAAAACTTAAAACAATCCGATCCCCTTCTCTGGCACCGGCGATGTTTATCGCCTTGACTTCCATGTCCCGACTGTTGCTAAGGGTATGGCACGAATTTCTTGCCGTGCATCCCTGGCAGGCGCTGCTCCGGGTTGTTTTAACCCAGGCAGCTTCAGAATCCGTCCGCAGAACGATGCCCTGTTCTGTAGCCAATCTTGACCTCGCTCATATGGTTAAAGGTTCAGTATAAGGAATTTTACCTGGAAGCTTCGGTTGGTTCCGCTTTTTCATCAACCGGTTCCGTTTGCGTGTGAACATAGCAGATCAACCCGCATTGAAGGCACCGATCCGCTTCTTGCTGAGCCATACTGGCTGAAAAGCCTTTTTCAATTTCACCGCATAGAGCCAGTTCTTTACCCCTGCATATGGGCATAATCTGGCGCTGACTGGCCCGCACCTTTTCGACATGATACACATTTTGCAGGGTTGATTGCGGCGTGATCACATGCGCTGTCAGTATAGGAGATAACCCGTGCATGATCTGATGAATTGAGGCAGCCGCCCGACGACCCGCACCGATGGCCTTTATGGCGGCGCTGTAATCCGCCAGCACGTCGCCTTCTGCAAACAGGCCGGCTTCATCTTTCAAGGCGGGTTGTTTATAAGGTTGGATACCTTCCCATTTCAAAGACGCATCCGGTGGTAATTCCACTGCATCAGCCTCTTGCGCTTCTTCACCCTCCGGTCTTGGCCGCACAAAAACCATTTCGGGAAACCGACCGGTGGCAAAGATCAATGTCTGAGCCGCTAAACGCGTCACTTCAGAGGTCTCGGCTTCGATATATTCAATCTGTTTGAGCTGGTCATCTTCTCCAATCAGGCGATTAATCGCCGATTTGTAAATAATGTTAAGATCGGTCATGCCGCGTTCTTGCAACTCCGCGTCAGTAATGGGGCTGCTTTCCCAACCCTCGCGAAACAAAACGGTAATGCTTGTTGCGCCCTTTTCCTGGCAAAATTTAGCGGCATCAAGCGCCAATTTACCCCCACCGGCGATCACAACATCGGAACGAATCGCCAGCGCCTCTGTCTGCTCGGCGCCGAATCGCAGCAGATCAACCAGCATATAAGTGCCTGGAATCGGCGATTCAATCTCATCGGTGGCCCCGCGTGCCAGACGGCTGTCCCAGCCGCCGGCGGCCAGAAAGACCGCGTCATAACCTTCTTGAATCAGTGTTTTTAGGGAGAAATCACGACCCAATGCCTTTTGGGTTTCAATTTTAACGCCCATTTCAACAATGCCTTCAATATCCCAATCCAGCATCTCCTCGGGTAATCGATCTTTTGAAATGGCGCTTCTGAGCAGTCCACCCAGTTTTGCGGTGGCTTCATATACCGTTGCATCGTGTCCAAGGCGTGCGGCAAAAAACGCAACCGACAAACCTTCCACACCACCGCCGACAACCGCAATTTTACGGCCGGTATCCGGTGCTTTGTAAGGCAGGATGCGCTTGCCGCTTTCCTTTTCATAGTCAGCTGCATAGCGCTTTAGAAAATTGATGGCCACCGGCTCATCAATATAATTTCGTCGGCACTCCAGCTCACAGGGCCGCGGACAAATTCGGCCGATTACAGCCGGAAAAGGATTGCGTTCCTTGATGACCTGAACAGCGCGGTGATTATTACCAATTGAAATTTGATGAATGTATTCCCGAATATTAATACCGGCCGGGCACGCCCGCTGGCAGGGAGTCGTGCATTCATCGGTGGTATATTCCCGGATAATCCTTCGCGTAATGGACGAAAGGTTAATAATGTGTTTAGGACACACCCGTTCGCAGGTTCCGCATCCCGTGCATCTTTGTTCGTTAACGAGCGGCAGGCCTTCGGGGCCCATACGGATGGCATCAAAGGGACAGGCCCGAACGCACGTCCCTAAGCCCAGGCAGCCGATGGTACACACTTTCATGCCGCCACCGAGCAATGCCACCGCCCGGCAATCATCCAGGCCATTATACACATATTTCGTATCCGCATCCTCAACCCCAAAATAACAGCCCGGCAGGGCGATATCCGGTTCAACAGCTTCAATCTTAACGCCCATAATAGCGGCAATGGCTTCGGCCACTTCCGCACCGGCGGCTACACAAGAATTGGGTGCCGCTGTACCGGCAACGATGGCCTCGGCGTTGGCGCTGCAACCCGGCAGCCCGCAACCCCCTCAGTTGGCTCCGGGCAATTCTTCTTCGATCGACAGAATCTTGGGATCAACATAAACGTAGAAAACCTTGGATGCGATGGCCAAAATGATGCTGATGGCCAATCCCATGCTGCCCATTAAGATGATTGCATCAACCATTAAAACACCTCAGATCAATATGGAAATAGTTGGTATTTAAGCCGATTGTATGAACCTTTTTTATTCGTCACGAAAACAAGAAATTTGAGAAAGGACAAAATTTTTATTTTCCGTGTTTTCGGTCTTTCGTGCTTTCGTGGTAGAAATTCTCATACAGTTCGTGTTTATCTATGTTCATTTTGTTATTCAATTGCATCAAATTTGCATTTATCAAAGCACGTCATGCATTTGATGCATTTGTCCTTGTCGATAACCGCAACTTCTTTCTTTTTCCAGGTAATGGCTTCCACCGGGCAGGCTCTAAAACACAAGCCGCATTTGGTGCAAAGTTCCGGTTGCACCTCAAATTTCAACAGCGCCACACAGCGCTTGGCCGGACAACGCTTGTCTATTACATGCGCCTCGTATTCATCTTTAAAATATCGCAAGGTCGAAAGAACCGGATTGGGTCCTGTTTGACCCAGACCGCAAAGCGATGCTTCTTTGATCGTATCGGAGAGCTCCTCCATGTTTGCAATATCTTCAAGGGTCCCGTGGCCTTCGCAGATTTTTTCAAGGAGTTGCAGCAGACGCCGCGTGCCTTCACGACAGGGGGTGCATTTTCCACAGGATTCATCCTGAACGAAATCCATGAAAAAGCGTGCCATGTCGACCATACAGGTATTTTCATCCATCACAATCGCACCGCCCGAACCCATAATGGCGCCGACCTTGGCAATTTCCTCATAGTCAATAGGGATATCCAGGTATTGCTCGGGCACGCACCCACCCGAAGGACCCCCCAGCTGCACGGCTTTAAATTTCTTCTTATCCGGCACACCGCCGCCGATATCATAAATCATTGTTCTGAGCGTTGTGCCCATGGGCACTTCGACCAGGCCGATGTTGTTGACATCGCCGGAAAGGGCAAACACCTTGGTTCCCTTGCTGCTTTCCGTGCCGACACTGGCATACCAATCCCCGCCTTTGAGGATGATCTGCGCGATGTTGGCCAGGGTTTCGACGTTGTTTAATATGGTGGGCTTGTCCCATAAACCTTTTAGCGCCGGAAATGGAGGGCGCGGTCGCGGCATCCCACGCTTGCCCTCAATCGAACGCATCAGAGCGGTCTCTTCGCCGCAGACAAAGGCGCCGGCGCCCTGGTAGATGTCGATGTCAAAGTCAAAACCGGATCCCAGGATATCGCTGCCCAGCAATCCGTATTCCCGGGCCTGCTCGATGGCGATCCCCAGTCTTCGGATGGCCAGCGGATATTCGGTTCGCGCGTAAATATACCCTTTATGCGCATTGATCGCCCGGGCTGCAATCAGCATGCCTTCCAGCACCGCATGCGGATCGGATTCCAGTATGCTGCGATCCATAAACGCTCCTGGGTCCCCCTCATCTGCATTACACAAAACCTATTTGATC
>Ga0209536_100008144_pt1 | contig 15776 bp, 11 predicted proteins | sample DeeMarSeWOR28_12_FD_187461 | JGI IMG/M metagenome (GOLD analysis project Ga0209536, IMG submission 187461) | Marine sediment microbial communities from White Oak River estuary, North Carolina - WOR-2-8_12 (SPAdes) (version 2) | ecosystem: Environmental > Aquatic > Marine > Intertidal zone >...
GCCGCCGCCAGAAGGCATTGCGTGGAACAGGCCGCCGAATAGGTTCGTAAATCCGAGAGCGAGCAGTTCCTTGTTTGCGTTTGGCCGAGGCTCCCCATGTCGCGCAAACGCGCGGCCGGCCGCTATCGATTCGGTGAAACTCATGAGCGCAATGCCCAATGCACCGGGCGCCAATCTTGATACAAGAGATAGATCAGGTGTTGAGAAAGAAGGCAACCCCGGTTGAATGGCGCCCACGATCTCTACACCGAAACGTTCCAGGTTCAGCAAACCCGATGCAGCGATGCCTACTGCGACCGCCACGAGGGGCGCTGGGGAGTGGGGGCGGAAACGCTCCAATCCGAGTATCAATACCAGCATCACGATCGCCAGCACGAGTGTGACAAGTGATGTCTGCGGAAGACTCTGCACGATCGAGATCAGATTCTGGATAAAACCGCCTTTGGTAAAATGCACGCCCAGCAGCTTGGGTATCTGATCAACGATTATGACAATCCCTATTCCGGCCTTGAAACCGGTGAGCACTGGATCAGAGATGAAATTCGCAATGAACCCAAGCCGCAGGATCGATGCCGCGAGTAATATGAGACCGACTAACACCGCAAGGGTGGATGCTGCAGTCATGAGCTCGGCAGGGCTACCTTGAGGCGCTACGAGAGAGAGCTGGCTGACCGTTAGAATGGCTATGGTCGTAGTGGTGCTAACGCTCAAGGTACGCGACGTGCCCAACACTGCGTAGATGACCATGGGAATGAGTGCTGAATATAACCCCACCTCGAGCGGCAAACCGACGATGGAAGCGTATGCCATCGCTTTCGGAATCACCACTGCTGAAGCGGTTAAACCTGCAATTACATCAAACCGTAACCATCCCTTTTGGTACTGCGGCAACCATTCCAAAAACGGAATGAGATTTCTATGTTGGTTCATTTTCATAATTTACTCACTTTTGTTAACTTCCCTAAGTAGTCATAATGGCAAACGCTTAAGATTCCAAAGTTCAAAAATTTTTTCTCTGTGACTTTTAAATCCATTTACTTTTCGACTCTTTCAGTTTTAGACCTTTCAACTCTTAGTCTCTTTGACTATATTTGATTTTCCATGACAGTGTTTATACTTCTTGCCGCTGCCGCATGGGCACGGATCGTTACGGCCGGTGTTTCGCTCTTCTTCGGCAATGATTTTCACTATTTCATCAGCATACTTGCCGCGGCGCAATAAATCCGCCATAATTTGCATATAGTGCTTACTGTGGGCGAAAAATCCTTTCAGACCGGCACACAACCAATTCAAGCCTGGTTCACCATTCGGTGTATTGAGTACCCTGTTCTTCGGACACTCGCCATGGCAGGTAAAAAGAAATTCGCACTCCCGGCAATAGCGTGGTAAGTTCTTCGACTTTGCTTGGCCAAAAGCGCGCTGCTTCTCAGATGATATGAGTTCCACCAAGGGGGTGCGGGTGATGTTTCCGAGCAAATAAGATGGCTCGACAAAATGGTCGCATGAATAGAGGTCGCCGTTATGCTCTAGCGCGCATCCTTCACCGCAAGTTGGCTGAAGGATACATAATGTTGAATAACCGCGGACGTATGACGCAAGGATGCCGTCGAATAGCTGTACAAACATGACTCCAACATCTTTTCGTACCCATTCATCAAAAATCTCGATCAAGAAATCCCCGAATTGCTCGGGTCTGACCGAGCGATCAGTAATTTTGTTTCCCTCCTGATTACCGGTTTCATTATCGCGTTCCACAATGGGAATGAATTGGATATAACGGGCTTTCAGCTCATCGCGGAAAAAGCGGTATACCTCGAGCGGATGACGGCTGTTCGCAGCATTGACCGTACACAGAATATTGAATTCAACCTTGTGCTCTTGCATTAGGTGTGCCGCCCTTATTACTCTGTCAAAAACAGAATTACCTGCCTTGTCTTTCCGGTAAGCGTCATGCAGATGCTTGGGACCGTCAAGGCTCAAACCAACGAGAAATCGATTTTCATGCAGGAACTCGCACCATTCTTTATCAATAAGAACCCCGTTGGTCTGCAGTGTGTTTTCGATCTGCATGCCGGGTTTTAAGTATTTTTTCTCAATATCCACGGTGCGCCGGAAAAAATCAAGGCCCATGAGTGTCGGTTCTCCACCCTGCCAGGCAATAGTCACTTGCGGCACCTGATGGCCCTCAATGGTCTGGCGGATGTAGCTCTCCATCACCTCGTCGGTCATGCGAAAGTCACTGCCTGGATACAGATTTACTTTCTTGAGGAAGAAACAGTAATCACAATCAAGATTGCATTGCGCGCCGGTCGGCTTTGCCATGACATGGAACGCGGGTGGAACGTTTTGTTTAGACACTAAACTACCTCACGACGGTCACTGCTAGATTTTGCTTGAAACCAGCAAGGATCTTCCATGTTTGTAAGTCTTGATTTTTGCCGTTTGATTTCTCTCACGTTTATTCTGTCCTCACGTTATCAAGGCTGGCCGGCAGCCCGGTCTGGGCTGCCGGCCAATATCAGTTTACTGCCGCGTTAACGCGACGTGAATGGCGGTTTTTGGATCAACCTTATGCTTCCCATCGTCTTCAGCGATAGAGAGTTGCACGCCCTTGACTGTACCGTTGAAACCGTTATCCCGGGAGCTGTAGTCCGGCGAGACCGGGGCACCGCTGTCTTCGCCCACATCGCAGCCGTCGTCAGCGGAGAAGGTTGTCGCAATGGTCGCCGGGATTTCTCCCTCGCCGACCTTCTTGCCGTCGGTGTACAGGGTCACCTTGCCGCCCTTGCCCAGGCCGCCGCCGGCGTAGGCAAATTCCATGCGCACCTGGTGATCACCCGCCGGAAGCTTGCTGGCCGCCTCGACGAAGAAGTGCTTGAAGCCGCCCCAGTTGTAGCAGTACTTGAGCTTGCCGTCCTTGGCGTAAAGGCTCCAGCCGCCGATGTTAGCCCCTTGGCAGATTATTACGCCTTCGGCGCCTTTCTCCGGCACGACGATCTCGGCGGTGACCGAGTGCGATTTGTTCTTGATGTTCAGGACGCAGTTCTCCAGGAGGCGCCCCATGCCGCTGAACAGGAGCTGGGTCTTGCCCTTGACTAGTAATGGCCGGCCAGCGGTGTCCGGGTTCATCTTCTCGGTCGTCCGGTCGTCGAGGGGAAGAACCTTATAGCGCGTCGCTTCGATAATCCACAGGCGCTGCAGCTCGTGAAGTTTCTGCGGGTTTTTCTTTGAGAGGTCATTCGCCTGGCTCCAGTCTACATTCGTGTCGTAGAGCTCCCAGACGTCGTCGTCAAAGGGTGGATTCTTTGCCATCAGATCCCAGGGCGTCCGGTGTTTCGTCACGGCGGTCCAACCTTTGTGGTAGATGCCGCGGTTGCCTAACATCTCGAAGTACTGGGTCTCGTGCCGCTCAGCCGCCTTGGCGTCGTTGAACGAATAGAGCATGCTGACGCCTTCGATCGGGTCCTGCTGGATGCCGTTCACCGAGATCGGCTCGGGGAGACCTGCCGCCTCGAGGACGGTCGGCGCAACATCGATCACGTGGCTGAACTGGGAGCGGATTTCGCCCTTGGCTTTGATCCCCTTGGGCCAGTGGACAACGCAACCGTTACGCGTACCACCCCAGTGAGAAGCGACCTGCTTGGTCCACTGGTAAGGCGTACACATCGCGTGCGCCCAGCCCACGGCGTAGTGGTTGTAGGACTCGGGCCCGCCAAGCTTGTCGATTCGCTCGGTCAGGTACTCGGCCGTCTCGAACTGCTGCAGCATGTTAAAGTAGCTCATCTCGTTAAAGCAGCCGTTGATCGACCCCTCGGCCGAAGCACCGTTGTCGCCGATGATGTAGTAGATGAGGGTATCCTCGAGAATCCCGAGTTTCTCAAGACCATCTACCAGCCGGCCCACGTGATGGTCTGTGTACTCGAGAAAACCAGCGTACACCTCCATCTCCCGGCACAGCACCGGCTTGAACTCCTCGGGCATCTCATCCCACGCCGGAATCTCTTTGTGGCGTTCGGTGAGCTTGCAGTCGGCCGGAATGACTCCGAGCTTCTTCTGCCGGGCAAAGGTCTCCTCGCGCAGCTTGTCCCAGCCCTTATCGAATTTGCCTTTGTATTTATCCGCCCATTCCTTCGGGACATGATGCGGAGCATGCGTGGCACCGGGCGCGAAGTAGATAAAGAACGGTTTATCGGGCGCCAACGCCTTCTGCTGGGCCACCCACTTCATGGCCTTGTCGGTCATGTCCTCCACCAGGTGGTAGCCCTCTTCAGGAGTCTTCTTGATTTCGGCCGGAACAGTGCCTTCGTAGAGTGAGGGGTACCACTGGTTCGCCTCGCCGCCGATGAAGCCGTAGAAATACTCGAAACCGCCGCCGCCCGTTGGCCAGGCATTATACGGTCCAGCCGGGCTCGTCTGCCAAACCGGTACTTCGTGGCACTTACCGAACTGCGCCGTGTTGTAGCCGTTGAGTTTCAGGGTCTGCGCCAGCGGCGACATGGAGTTGGGAAGTACCGAGCAGTAGCCCGGCGCGCCGGTGGCGATCTCGGTGATGCCGCCCATGCCGCAGGAGTGATGATTGCGTCCGGTCAGCAAGGCCTGACGGGTGGGCGAACAAAGGGCCGTGGTGTGAAAGCGGTTGTACTTCAGTCCCCCGGCTGCCAGCTTCTCCGCGGTCGGCGTCTGGCAGGGGCCGCCAAAGGCGCTGGAGGCGCCAAAACCCACATCGTCGATGAGGACGACCAGGACGTTGGGCGCGCCCTTGGGCGGATGTAGATCTTCGATCGGTGGGAACTTCGAGTCCGGGTCCCTCGCGTCGTAGGCAATGAACTGGGACCGTTCAGTATTCGGCATCGGAAGATGCGAACGGTGTTTCTTTTCTTTGCTGTTCATGTTATTACCTCCTTCAGTAATCTAAACTATAATCTATACTATTTACTCAAAAAGTTTAATGTGACTTGCTGCTCGATGATTCTTCGAGTTGTCGTAGTACTGCATCGAGATTGAACGAAGCCGGTTTCTGACGTGGTGGAAATTGCTTGAACGATTCGATCTGCTTGGCCACTAGTGCTTGCATTCCATATATCAGATAGGCATGCGAAATCTCCCAGTCCCAATAGGTGTTCGAATTCTCATCAGCCCGCTCAAATGGATCACGTCGCAGGTTGAACATCTTCGGTCCACGTAACGGTACAAACGGCTCGAACCAACACATCAGTGTCTTAGCCCGTTGTTCCATCAATACTACTTTCCAATCTTCCATACGGATTGCCAATACATCTCCGTCATCACTAATGTAGAAGAAGGAATGGCGAGGACTTTCTTTGACTTCACCCATTAGATAGGGCAGCATATTGAACCCGTCAATGTGGACCTTGAAGGTCTTGCTACCGGCCTTATGGCCCTTGAGAAGTTTGTCTTTTATATCCGGCTCCCCGGCTACTGCTAAGATCGTAGGCAACCAATCCTGATGGGAAACGATACCATTTAGAACTGCACCAGGCTTGAACTTGCCAGGCCAGCGTACAAAGGCGGGAACGCGCCATCCACCTTCCCAGTTAGTGTTCTTCTCAGCCCGGAACGGCGTGATCCCAGCATCCGGCCAGGTGTTGTAGTGCGGACCGTTATCCGTAGAATACATGACAAAGGTATTGTCCGTGATGCCCAGTTGATCAAGTTTGTCCAACATCTTTCCGATATTCTCATCATGATGAACCATGACATCATTGTAGAAGCCCTGTCCGCTTTTTCCTTCATGCTCTTTGGCACAGTGTGTTCTAAAGTGCATAGCGGTTGTGTTGTACCACATGAAGAACGGCTTGCCCTCTTTGTGCGCCTTGTCAATAAAGGCAAGTGCTTTTTCTGTCACTTCATCATCGATCGTTTCCATTCGTTTCTTAGTGAGTGGTCCAGTATCTTCAATCTTCTGCCCACCCTTACCGTCTGACCAGCAATGTAATACACCTCGGGGCCCGAATTGCTTCTTAAAGGCTGGGTCCTTCGGATAGTCGGGATCTTCCGGCTCCTCCTCGGCATTGAGATGATAAAGGTTGCCGAAAAATTCGTCAAATCCGTGCATTGTCGGTAGGAACTTATCCTTGTCACCGAGATGGTTTTTCCCGAATTGACCAGTAACGTAGCCGTGTGGCTTGAGTAATTCCGCAATGGTAGGGTCTTCGTCAGGCATGCCGACATCAGCGCCCGGCATTCCCACCTTTGTCAGTCCTGTACGGATCGGATTCTGTCCAGTAATGAAAGCCGCTCTGCCTGCAGTACAGCTCTGTTGTGCGTAGTAATCAGTGAATGCAATACCTTCATTACCCACTCTATCGATATTCGGGGTACGATAACCCATTTGTCCTCGGCTGTTGTAGCTTATGTTCCACCAGCCGACATCATCACCCCATAAGATTAAGATATTGGGTTTTTTGTCTGCCATTTTTTTTCTCCTTTTTTATAATACATAAATGATCTGATATAGATAGTCCAGGTATTGTGCAACTGGTATTAGACTTGCACAACTGCAAATTTCGTCGAACATTCAAAATCACATTGTGCATGTGACTGTTTTGTGGTTGTCTTATGATATCATTCATTTTGTGGAAAATCATCTCCCTCTCGCGCCGCTTGTCCGCTGTGGCTGTTGTCGTGGCGTCGGACTTGTGCGCTGTTGCTGCTGATAGGTATTGTACTGCTGCGTTCGCTGGGCTCCGCGGTTGCGTGCATCGTAGGATTGATTCAAGTGTTGCGGGTTTGTCTGCTGTCTTGGTTGAACTCCGGTCTGCGGTCGTTGGACTGCGGCCGGCTGTCGCGCTGGTGTTTGTGATGGCGTTGCTGGTCGTTGAGTTGCCGTGGGCGGACGAATCGGTGTTTGTGCTGGCGTTGCCGGTCTCTGGGTTGCTGCCGGTGGACGAGTGGGTGTCTGTGCTGGTCGTTGAGGTGGTGTTGGTTGTTGCGAGGGTGCTTGCGCGGGAGCAACCGGTCGTTGAACAGCTTTTGGCATTTGCTGAGCGCTGGGACGCTGTGCAGGTTGGACTGGTGCTGCCGTCCACTTTCCACCTTCATTTTTGTGCCAGCCGTTTTCATCGCGCTTAAAGACTTTACCATCTTTGCCTACATATAGATCTTCGCCGCGTTTTACTACTGCTCCGCGTGTATCTTTTCCGACATACCCGGCACCCTTGGTGCCGCGCGAGGTTTCGAATCCGTGGCGGGTTCCTTTGCTGTCTGTATAATGTTTTGCCTTTGCCCATTCCCCTTGTTTGGTGACAAGAGCGGACTTGCCCCATTGTGCGTACTGATTGTAAGATTGTTTCGTTCCAGCTCTGGTTCCGGTTCTTGGATTGTAGGCAACTGCCTCTTTCGTTCCACCGGACGGCCCCCAAGCAGCTCGGCCTCTTACGTAGGTTCCAGTACGGGGGTTGTAAGATGCATATCTTCCTGCTCCACCATAAGGTCCGTAGACCGTAGCACTGCGTGTATAATGCCCAACGTATGGATTGTAGCGTACGCGGGCACCATATGTGTGCGGGTATGGGTAGTATATCGGATAGCGGTAGTGAGGATGATATCGGTAATAGGGCCGGTAATACCAGCCCGTGCCGTAGCATGGTACGCCAAATGAAACATAAATACCCATGTACCCGCCTGTGTAGCCGTAGATCACCGTGCTTGATGAGTAACCATACACGCGAACGTACGTGACATGATGGACCGGATAGCGCGGCGGTATTCGATAGATGACCGGCGGCACGACCGTGCAGACACGCCAGGGTCCGTGCGCGTACGGCGAATAGAACCAAGCCGCGTTAGAACATAGGTAGTATGTGTTATTCACATATACGACGTCACTCTGAGTGTTTACCGCGTATGACATATCTGTACCTTCAATCGACGTGAACTCAGGTTCGCCATCATATGATATCGCAATATTCTCTTCTGCCTCTTTGATGTTGATCTCCGCGGTCTGCGGTATCTGTGCCTGGATCACTGCTTCATTGGCCTGACTAGTGCCGGGTACTGAAGCCAACACATACGCCTTTGCATGATCTTCAGGGATCTGCGCGAAATCCGCGGGCAGCTTGTCCGTGGCAAATGCCCACGGCCCTTCGAGTGAGCGTGCGCGGAACCAACGTCCGGAAACAAGATAATAATAGTAGTTGTCGCCCTTGTGTTGGAACACATCGCTTTCCGTATTGGTTATCATGCGCAGGTTGGTTTTTCCGATGTGCGCAAAAACAGGTTCGCCGTCGGTTATGATGAGCTCGGCAGGCATTGTGCTTACAAAGACCGTAGGTATGCGTTTTGTGTCGATCTTGGAGCCGGGTACATTCGCCCGAACCTCGGCCCAGTTCTCATCTTCCGGGATCTTGGCGAAACCTTCCGGTAATTTTTCAGCCGGGGTCCATGATTCACCAAGTGCCGTTGCCATTAACCAAGTGGCCTCATTCAGCAGGTAATGTGTTCCGGTTTCCTCATGCAAGAATAGATCCCAGTTTGTGTTCACCGCGTATTTCAAATCCGTATTCTCGACCGAACTCCAGAGCGGATCACCGTCAAGCACAACGAGTACAGCCGGAACTTTGCTGTAGAATATTTTTGGTGGATCGACAGATACTTCGGTTTGCTCAACCGTGATTTCTTGTTCAGCAGCCATGGCGAGCACCCGGTCGAGTGCGATCACCTCAGGAGACATCTCTAGGGCCCGCAACATCGTATCTATTTTCTGTACAAGTTCTTTGTCATTTGTTTCAATATTGACTTCTTGTATTGCCTTATTATGGGCCAGAACAGTACGTTTCTCAAAGTCGGTTTCGGTTTCCGCCGACAACCGCACCGAGCCAATGACCGGCGTGTCGCTGCCCTTGAGCGTGACCTCGATTGCAATCCAGCCTTCGAGTTTGAGATAAGATTCCCAGGTATCAACCTGCGGTTGGAATATCACGATTTCCGCTTCATCAGTTACCACGATCCGCGGCCAGCCTGGATCGGTCGGAGTTTTCTGTGCTTCGCCTCGGCGAGGAGCACAGGAAGTGGCAGAAAACAATAGCGCGAAAATGGCGCACGGTATGAGTACAGACTTGATCCTTCGTTTATTCATTATTGCGATCCTCTACCTTTTAGGCGGGAATTCTGCCAACACGCCGTTTACGACATCCCTGAGGCGGTCATAGTTTGGCCGATCCTCGATCGTGCCGGTGGCCCATCCACGCCATACCAGTTCCTCTTCCTCAGCGTCAACAAGATCAATGATGAGTGTACCTTCGGTGTAATTATCGACACGGACATCGGTGTAGCCCACGCCCCATCCGTGGTAGCCCCAACCATAGTAGCCGCCCGTGTATGTTGTAACACTGGTTTTTTGTTCAGTTGTTACATGATATACTACAAAGAGATCGGGTTTTTTGTCTGTTTTCACGTAACCCTTCGCAACCATTGCTTGTTCAAGCATGCGGAGCATCTCTTTGTGAAGAAATGGATTCGCCCTGATAACGTTTGCGGCAAAATCATCGACATTGACCGGGAAATTGAAGGTCTTGTATTTCGTAAAGTCCGCGGTCGGGTCGGATTCCGAGCGGATATTGACTGTAGCACAACCTATGATCAAAGCAACTAATGTCAGCGTCAACAGATGGATTATTCTCTTCATGGTTTCTTCTCCTTAATTCTTCTTATAAACTTACCCCGATACTGAAGCTTGGTTTGAAGACAAATCCATCATACCACAGATAGTAGCTGCCGTAGGGCCGGTCTTCACGCCACTGTAATACGCCGTAGCCGATCCCGGCGTTGAGGTCTACTGCAATCCTGCCCCTTACTAGTTGATAACCGAGCAGAAAAGTTATGTCCCAGTAAACACCGCGGTCACGCGGTATTCCCACGCCCATGTTCAGGCCGGCATATGGCCCGGTCAGTGGACTGCCGTAAGAAACGTATTGCCGGCCACCAAGACTGAAGTAGTAGATATCGTCGAAGACCGGGACATAGTCGACGTCATCTATCCTCATTAGATAGTCAAAGGTCAGCAAGAAACTCATTTGACTGTATCCTATGTGCTTTTCCACGGTTGCTCCAAAACCAAGGTGATTTGTCCGATAGCCAGCAGAACTCGCAAACTCGTAAAGGCCGTTGGCTTTTAATATCAGATTCGCATTGTCGGCGGACGCGCTGCTGCAAAAGATCATGCCGACAATGATTGGTAACATATATATTCTTTTCATTTTTCTTCTCCTCGAAAAGTGTTTGTTATGATGTACTGCTGATCATGAATATTTTTGTGCTACAACAATAGAGAAAATATGCTGAGCAGAATTAATCCAATAGGGAAGAATATTTGCGACCACCGGTCGACTTTCTGAGCGACTTCGTGTTGGTTCTTTATTGTGAGCGCACTGGTTGTAACGGATTCTACAAGCGCCAGGAATATCATGATTGTCGCTCCCAGAATGAATCTATCTAGGCGTGTAAGATAAGATACTTTTGGTAGTATCCCAACAAAAGTAAATTGTAGAGCGATAACGGAGAGTATGGCTGAAACAGATATCGAAATTTGAGATTCGAGCTCCTTCGGATCTATGTAGAAAACAGCCCAGGACATGAAGATAATGAGTATCAGTGGCACGATGACCCGCCAGATGTAAAAACCAGCCTGGCGTTCCGCTTTGATCTCAAAATCGACTTCCGGCAGTTCTGTCCGTCTTCCGTCGTATCGATAAATCGCGGTGCTGAGGCGAACATCCCTGTCCACTGTCCAGCCAGAAAGACTAGGGTCTGCAGCGACAGCTGAACCGTACTCATCGGCAATAAACTCGATCTCGGCTGGTGTGTAATATGCAGAGGTGATCTTGATGGGTAGGGTATGTGTATCAAAAGGAAAATCACTTAGCGTAACCTTGAGAGTGAGGTCGCCGTAAAATCTTTGTGTGTACCAAACATTTCCGTCGGCATCAGTGTAGACCACGTCATCAAGCAGTTTGTTCAGTCCATGTTGATTCAAAATCAACACAAAAGGATGCCATACTTCGCTAAGTGTATAGATTCCTGGTTTGTTAGCCAGACGAGCGTCCTTCCATCTCATACGTAGAGCAAAGTCGATCATAAAAACCTGCTCGATATCATTGATACTTGAAATATTTATGACATGGATGCCGACTGAGACCTTTGTTCTTATGCTGTCGGGATTGGGTCTTGATAAAGTAACTTGAGCATACCCCGGAGCGGCCGCCAACAGCAGTAGTATGCATACAATGAGAACCGGGAAGGATCTCATGCCCATGCTACTGAATGCTCGATGGCTCATTATCTCATCCTTTCCTGCGTGTGAAACGACCGATGACTATGCCCAGCATCAGCGGTATGCCGATCAGGATGATCCCGACGAGAATACCTACGCTGGGAAGGCGGTCAACCGCGTTATTGATGGGATCTAATAATCGGTCCATGATGGTGTTCAATTCCTGCACAAAGACGATGCGTTCGGTCTGGACAAAATCCGTCAATGCGATCCGCTCTCTCTGAAGCTCGTAGAGTGTTGCGATACGCTGCATATTGATGGAGTCAAGCATGGCATTGAGTTGAAGTTGCAGTGAATCCATTGATTTATTCATGAACGTCGTACCCTCTGCCAGCAACAGGTATTCGGCCTGCCAGCGTGCCTGGCGGGGTAGGTATTCAATATATATATTCATGCGGCTGGACAGGTCGTTCATGCCATCCGCGATCATTCCAGTTGCGTCGAATAGTCCGTGCTTCTTGTCATACATGAGGCTGTCAAGCGCGACTGTAAACGAGATCCGCTTGAAGTACAGATCTTCGATCCTATGTTGATCTGCCCAAGTTCGCGTATATCCCTGCGGAACCGTGATATCCCCGGATTTCGTCATTCCCCGCATGACCTCGGTCAGTTCGAGATCGAATTTCGTGAGGCCTTCCAGTGCGATGTTCTGCAATTCACCAAACGTATTTTTCCCGGCTCCGGTAGCAAAGAAATCATGCATTTGAACGAGAAGTGTTTTCGTGTCAAGAAATCCAGCAACCGGATCGGGATGAAACGCTGCCTGATGGATCGCCGGGATGCCATACATTTTCCAGAGAAGGGCGTTGCGTTGGATCTGTTCGTCGCTTGTCTGTCCTTTGATTTTGTCCGCGGACTCTTCGATGACAGCAGCAAACCGGGCAGCATTACGGTATAATACTGCCCGGATCTCGTCAATATTCTTCGCTACGTCCTCAGACTTGACCGTGAGTGCTGATTTGCGCGGTGCGGTTGCGCAATAAGTGACAAAAATAGATACGAATGCACACAGAACGACTATGCGTCGTGACACTTGAGTCAACTGCTTGCCTACTCCTATTTCAGGATCGGTATCGCCGACATTATCTGTAGGTCGATCATGAGATTTATCCTGCGTTCCAGCTGATTGAATTTTGCCGCTCGGACCGTTGAGAGCGCTTTCTCGAATTTGCCGTAATACTCTTTTCTCAACTTCAGCCTTTGTTCTTCCAGATCAAATGATTTCTTAACCATTTGTTTTGCTTTTTCATCATTCATGATATCATAGTTCACAGCATAGTCTTTGATCAGAGTTAGCCAATCGTCAGTTATCTTAGCGAGTTTGACCTCGTATTCACGATAGATAGGCCAAAAGACGGCCGCTTCGGCGTCGGTGAACGCCATCTGTTCGGTAATCGCTGCAACCTTTTCTGCCGTGATCGTTGATCTGACTACTTCCATATAAGCCTCTTGCGCATGAAGCATAGAACTAACGGCAATGAGGCCAATGACTGACAGCAAGAGTTTCTTCATTTTATCTCCCTTCTTAAACCATACCTGGTTTTCTTGTTTGTACTTCCCATAATTGGATTCTCTCGTCCGATATGATGTCCCGGGGTCTGATTAGATGCCTTGCTCTTGCCTTCCACATCGCGGGTTAGAATATTTTGCACACCCAAGACAAATATTATATCCGATTATCTTCGGGAGTCAATACCCCATGAAATATCACAAAATGTGTGGGTTAGAGCTCTATCACGCCTTGTGTATGTATGCCTAGACAAGCCTTCTATGCAACATTTTCACTTTTTAACTCTGCAATTCTGAAGCTTTTTTACTGCTTTCATCAATTCGACCAGCCCAGGGATAGGACGATTCCCCAGTCATACTTGGAAGCATCAATAGACGGCGGTTTGCTGTCGTACAGTTCATAAAAATTCAGTTTCCAGAAAAGGTCAGCGATCAATTCCCATTTGAGGTCTAAACTGAATTCTTCGCGGAATCGGTCAATGGGCGTGAGGTTCGGAAAAAGTTTCAGAGATGTTGAGAGATCAAGTTCCGGTGTGTCAAATCGGTACTGCTCGTAGGAAATGAGCACAAAAGCTTCCAAATTTCCCTGTCCTGGTTCGCCGCCGGCGACCCATTCTCTGTTGTACTGTATTCCACCCAGAAACCCAAGTTGATTAAAGTTAGTCTGAATAAGGTGACGACCTATGCCGGCTCCAAGGAGAAGACGTACATCTATGCCCAGTTCACTGCTTCGTTCAATCGTCCCGGTGCCTCCCCAACCCCAGGGGCGGGAAAAAAAATAGATCGTCTGCGAACTCAGACTATGCCGTTCGGTCGTTTCTCGGTCTGCTAGCATCGTGATAGTTGAACTCAGACTCAAATCAGACGTCAGTTTTCTCCGGCGGAAACCCGCATCACAATTGAGCAGCAGCTGGCCCACTCTGCTTGCCTTGGTGTAAGTGAATCCCAGATCAATGGATAGATCCAATCTTTTCCAGAAGCTTTCTTCTATTTGGTTCATCTCCACAACCGTGAGTGGTTCGAGTCTAACAGAATCGGCGGCAGTAATGAGGAGAAGCAGGTTTGCAGTAGTATCAAAGTCAATCGAACCAAAGAATTCCTTTTTCTCTTCGGTCACTAACTCGAAGTTATTCTTGGACTTCACGTAGGCGATCTTATCCCATTCAAAAAGAATAGTACCTGCGTTGTCGGTGTTGAACTTTAACCGCCCTCTGGAAAGTTCCTTGATCTCGCCGGTGATCCGGTCACCGTTATTAAGGATGACGATATCTGTCTTCTCAGCGGCGAGGAATTGAGTGAAAGGCAGAACAAGCAAACAAGCATAGATCATGAAGCTCTTAGTGTATCTCATAGCGGCTTCACCATGCGTGATTCAGTTGACGTTTATCATACAAATATTCGGAGGAGAGACAAAAGCCGAGGCAGCAACTGCCTAGAAGGCAAAAGTGAGGCCACCCGAGAGTTCTCCCTGAACGTATAATGAATATCCACTGAGTCCTATATTGGAACCCCCGGGTCCCCAGAAGAAATAACCACCCACAAAGTCGAACGGGAACCAGAGCCGGCCTTGCAGGCGCAATCCGATACGATTATTAACATATGCTTTAACGCCTCCGCCGAAACTCATGGAGAAAAACCATTCGCTCCGGTATCCTGGTTCTAGAGGATTCAGATGGACCGGACCAAGACTTCCTACTAAAAAGGGTACAGTCCTTCCATGGCCCAACTCTCTGAGCCCGCCGACATGGAAGTATTCAACGCTCATGTCGAAAAGTTCTACCTTTTCACCAACTGGCTGGGGTTTGAATTCGGCGCGCGTCTTTTGACGGTTGTATAGCAGTTCCACTTGTACCCCAGGTCTTGCATCGACATCGACGATCATACCATAATTCCACGTGTCGACAATATTAAAATCGCCTCCCCATGTGGTGATGTTGCCGCCGAATGTGAAACCGCCAAAGGGAGTAATCTCCGCCCTTCGCGCATAACAGAATGACGGTAAGATGCCTAGTGTAATTAGGCATGAAAGTAGAAAGGAATTCAGAATATAAGAACGCATTTTTGCCTCCTTTATGATTAAAAAATTTAATCCAAACGTGCCCCAGTATAGCAATAAACTCAACGGTGTCAACAAGAATTGCGTTCCCGTTTATGACATCACATATTCTTAATTATTACTCACTTTTTGATTAGGCACTCGGATATTTGTTCGTTGGCCATTTTCTTCGCAAGTTTCGCACGCCACGAGAATTTTGATTGCAGTATGTAGTATATCTTTTAATATTATTCTTGCCCGGCTGTTTTATGCTTGACAGTGATGTTGCTATTCTTATAATTATGGATATGAAAAGATGTTTGTGGGTAGTATGCATTTTTCTGATCATCAATTTCCCTTCCGCGCAGGACAATGCAGACGGATCCATTCTCAGAAGAATTGCCCAGCTTAGCAGCGACAATCTCCAGGCCTACGTAGATCCACTCATGGCTAGTCTGGGCATCGCTTTGGGAACCGGTATCTTCTACACTGCAAGATCTCACGATGCGTTCGGGTTTGATATCGGTCTCCGGGTTATGCAGGTGAGAATCCCATCGTCGGCGCGCTATTTCGATGCAACCGTCGTTGCCTGCTCTTTGGCCAATGGTGGACTTGACTGCTATGACATAGTAGTGGAAAACGTAAGTACGATCTTTGGGCCGGAAGAGGCAACCGTGGTCCCAACCTCGGGGAATGCACTGGCTATTCCGCCAGTATTCCCGGGTGGACTTGATGTCACGACGCTGCCGTTCGTCATGCCGCAGATCAATATCGGCCTTCCGTTTGGACTTGAATTGGGTTTCGGATATCTTCCCCTGCAGATGACATTTCCCTTGGATCAAGAAAAAAATCTCAGTTTCATTCGTCTCGGAGCCAAACTGGGGTTCAACAAACTGCCATACTTGAACAAACTCAATTTGCCCGTTGATCTTGCGATCGGCG
>Ga0209536_100008145_pt1 | contig 15775 bp, 17 predicted proteins | sample DeeMarSeWOR28_12_FD_187461 | JGI IMG/M metagenome (GOLD analysis project Ga0209536, IMG submission 187461) | Marine sediment microbial communities from White Oak River estuary, North Carolina - WOR-2-8_12 (SPAdes) (version 2) | ecosystem: Environmental > Aquatic > Marine > Intertidal zone >...
GGTGCTTGAGTACGCAGACGAGCTCAGCCTCGACGAGGTGGAGGACGTCGACATCGACGCCCTCGTCGCCGAGTACGAGGCCATCCCCGAGGAGGAGAGGATGCCCACCCCCGGCATCTGGATCGTGGTGGCCAGGGGCCTATCGTGGGAGAAGAGCGACCTCCCCGAGGTCTCCGACGCCGCCCCGGAGGGGATCCGTTGCGGCCTCAGGATGGTCGTCAAGGGCATCTGGAGCACCACTGAATGGAACCTCTATAAGGTCCTGAAGGGAGTGGTGAGCCAGAACGGCACCAGGTACAGGGTGGAAGGATACGCCCTCTACAAGAAGGAGACGGGCAAGTTCTACCTCTCCCTTTATGGAGACGGCATCTCCCACTTCGGCGCCGTAGGCAAGGTCCTGCCCCCAGCCGAGGACTGCGCCCGACCAAGGGCTCTCCGGATCGTCATGAAGGGCCGGATGAACGTCGAGGGCGAGAACTACGCCTTCGCCATGAGGGGACGCGCCTTCAGACCCTGGATACGCAGGGTCAAGCCGGCCCCCGAGCCCGAGGAGCAGCTTACGGGCACCAGCGCATAGGCCCCCCAGGCCTACCTCACCCCTTTTTTCCATTAACCCATCAGTCAGCTCCAGGAAAGGGACTGAACCTAGTTTATGGCTTGCACGAAGCCCTGGAAGATCTTCAGCATCTCCCCGTCGATCATCCTCTCCGGGTGCCACTGCACCCCCAGGACGAAGGCGTCGCCAGGGATCTCCATGGCCTCCAAAACCCCATCGGGAGCCCAGGCAGTGGCGACCAGCTCCTCCCCTATGTCCCTCACGGCCTGGTGGTGGAACGTGTTGACGCCCAGCTCACTCTTCCCGAAAATGCCGTGAAGCCTCGAGCCCTCCTGGACCCTCACTGTGTGGGAGGGGTAGTACGTAGGTGCCTTCTGCCTGTGCTTGAGAGCCTCCGGCACCTGGCTCGCGATGTCCTGGATCAGGGTGCCACCCGCTGCCACGTTCAGGACCTGGTGGCCCCTGCAGATTGCCAAGATGGGCTTCCCCCCTCTGAGGGCCTCCTTTGTGATCTTTAACTCGAAGTCATCCCTCTTAGGGTCGATTGTGCCCATCTGGGGGATTGGGTTCTCACCGTAGAGCTGAGGGTCGACATCCACGCCACCGGTGAGGACCAGGCCATCCAACGCTCCGAGGAGCTGCTCCACGTCGATCTGGAACGTGGGCGGAAGGATGACCGGGGTCCCCCCGCCTCGCTCGATGGCGTCGACGTACGAGTTGGGGATCATATGACTGTGGTTATCCCAGTTGTATGAAGAAGTGATGCCTATGAGGGGTCTCATATGAGTCTGGTGAAGGAGGATTTCGCTGTTTATGAGTGTTTTGGATGATAGTTTTTGACCAATTCAAGCCCGGTTAAAAGGGGGTCATTTCCGGTTCTCCCTGACCACGGAACCCAGCCGCTTGACTATCATCGCGAAAATGTCGCACGACGCATGGACAGAGCTCCCCAAAATGCTATGAAGAAAAATTGGGTTGGCAGGACTTTGGGCTGACAGTGTAGCGGACTTCTAAAGCTATTCGACCCAGAGCTCGTGTATCGTCCCCTCGGGGACGTTCTCGTTCACGAACCAGGCCCTCTCCATGACCTTCTCGTCGAGGACCCTCTCCGTCCCCGCGTCATAGAGCACCAGCAGCAGTTCGAAGTACATCCCCGCCATCTCATCTGTGCACTGGACCGTGCCGACTAGCATCGTCTCGTATGTCTCCGGCTCCAGCCTGAGGTCCTCAAGCCCGCACTGAGTCCAGCCGTCCGTCCCCTCCGCCCTGTACTTGGCGATTATCAGGTACGTCGCCGAGACGCTGCCGATGTTCTTCACCCTGGCCTTGATATGGACGTACTCGCCGACCTCCTTGTGGACCGTGTCGGGCTCCATCCCGGAGGCCGCGGCCATGAACTGGCCCTCGACCCCCGCCGTCTGAAGGGCTGGGTTGACCTTGTACGTCAGCCCGGTCAGGGTGACGGTGAATATCAGCGCTATCGCCAGTATCACGTGGGAGTTGGATTGGATTTTAGATGACATTAACTACCTCCAGTTGTTCCTCTCCAAATATTGGAGGTCCGGAGGGAATCTTAAATCGATTCTGAAGGTCTCTTCGCGTCAACAGAAAGTTACAGGACAACCCGTTTTCCGATACGATTTTCGCGTTCATACGCGAGGGAGAGATGACTGTTAGTAAAAATTATATATAATTTATGATTTTTATCCCATATATTTAAAAATATTAACATATTTCTTGTCGATGTCTTGGGCGACCCAAGTTTCGACGCGCCGCAAGGATATGGGTTCCCAATCGATAAACACTATTTATCTCATCCCCGGTGTTGTGACTAATGTACCTGCCCCTCTACGTCATCTACGCCTTCATAATCTCCCTGGGCTCGGGGACTCTAGGCGCGATGCTGGGGATGGGGGGCGGGACGATCATGGTCCCCCTCCTAATATTCCTCCTTAAGGTGCCCATCCACATTGCCTCCGGCGCCAGCATCATCGCGGTCGTTGCCACGTCGAGCGCCGCGGCCGTCTCCTACGTCAAGGAGGAGATGACGAACATGAGGCTCGGGATGTTCCTCGAGCTGGCCACCACCATCGGGGCCGTGACGGGGGCGTTCATGATCTCAGTTATGACCGAGGCGACCCTCAGGATCATCTTCGGACTCTCACTCCTCTACGCTGCGTCTACAATGTTCCTCCAGTCCAGGAAGATGGAGAGGAGCTGGGCCCAGAGACCCAACGACGCCATCGCCGACAGGCTCCATCTGGGTGGACATTACTTCGACTCGGCGAGGAACGAGTCCATCAACTACGGCGTAAGCAACACCCCGATCACGTTCATCATCAGCTACGTCGCGGGGATCGTCTCCGGGCTGCTGGGCATAGGCGGAGGGGGCATCAAGGTCCCCGCGATGAACGCCGTCGGGGGGGTCCCCATGAAGGTGGCGGTCGCCACCAGCAACTTCATGATCGGGGTGACGGCCGCGGCCAGCGCCCTCGTCTACATCAGGAACGGGTACTGCGACGCGTTCCTCACCGCCCCCGTCGTGCTGGGGACCCTGGCGGGTGCCTTCATCGGGGCTCGGTTGATCAGACACGTACGGGGCGTAGACCTAAAGAAGATATTCGTTCTGGTACTCCTCGTCCTGGGGCTGAGGATGATCCTCTCGGGGGTGGGTTTCTGATGAGCTCGCTGAAGAGGATGGAGGCGCTGGTCTCCGGGATCCTGAGAGCCGGCGTGCTCTTGAGCGCCGCTCTGATCTTTCTGGGCTTGACCATGATGGTCGTCACGGGGGACACGACCTGCCCCAACGGGAACATGGACCCCGCCTGGCTCATAAACGGCGACCCCTTCTTCGCCCCCTCCCACATCCTCTTCCTCGGGTTCCTGGTCCTGATCTCCACGCCGGTGCTCCGGATAGCGGCCTCTATCTACGTCTACGTGAAGATCCACGACAACGCCTTCACGACAATCACCACCATCGTGCTCTTCGTGCTGGTGGTCAGCTTCACACTGGGAATCGGCTGACTCCTACCAGACTCACATCCGATACTACCGCGCCAAGACCGGGCTTGCAGAGACCTTATCTGGGCACACCGGTTGAAGCCTACCTGTTACAGCCAGTCATGGAAGTGTTGGATTGACCAAGCTAGACTTTGTAGAGGCAATCGTGGAGGACCCTAGATGAGCGACGGCTACCACATGAGGAGGACGGACAAGGCGATCGAGGACCCAGCGACACTGAGGAAAGTCCTGGGGGAGGCGAAGCACATCACCGTCGCCATGTGCAAGGACAGGATGCCCTACCTCGTCTCCCTGAGCCACGGCTACGACGAGGACCGGGACGTCATCTACTTCCACTGCGCCTCCGAGGGGAAGAAGCTCGACTACATGAGGGCAAACCCCATGGTCTGGGGCCAGGCCGTCATGGATTTCGGGTTCTTCGACGGCCACGACGACTGCCGCCAGGAGTTCGCCTCCGTCATGTTCAGGGGGGAGGTCACGTTCGTGGAGGACATGGAGGAGAAGCTCCACGCCTTCGTCATGACCAACAGGCAGCTCGACGCCCCTTCCGAGGGGCTCCAGAGGGTGCTGGATGAGCATCTGGAGCGGGCCACCGTCGGGAAGATAAGGATGAGCAATCTCACGGGGAAGAAGACGAAGGGAGTCGAGCTCTAGAACACTGAGGTCTTCTCTTAGTCGCCCTTCTTGCCTATGGTCCTGTAGATCTCTTTCTCCTCGAAGGAGGCGGGACTCAGCCCCCCCTTTATCACGTCCCAGGCGGCGTGGGGGTCCCTTCCCTCCCCGCAGATGAAGACATCCACGGCCGCGTAGCCGTGCTCCGGCCAGGTGTGGACCGAGAGGTGGGTCTCGGCGAGGATGAGTATGACGGTCACCCCCTCCTTGGGGTAACTGTGGATCACCTTCTCCACTACGTGGGAGCGCGCGGCCTCGGCGGCCCTCTCTAGGAGGTCGAGCAGGAACACGTCGTCGTTGAGGTCGGCGCTGCACCCGTAGGCGTCCACTAGGAGTTGAGAGATCTTCACTTCACGCCTACCTCCTAGCTCCCTCCAGTTTAACCCTCCGGCGGAGGCTGAAGCCCTCGGGTGCCCCGCAGTCTGGGCAGCCCCTCTCCTTGAGCTCCTCCACGGTCTTATACGCCTCCCCCGCCCCCACCCGGACCTCGGCGCCACATCTGCACCTGTAGACACGTACGGTGGGGTTCACCTCACCCGTGTACATGGCCCCATCGAAGACCCCCTTCACAGAGGGCTCGGCGTCCTCCGTCGTTGAGAGCCTCATCATCGAGGTGATGTTGGCGAACATCTCCGCCCCCACGTACTCGTTGAACCGGGGGATCAGCTCACGGACGAAGACGCCCATGCCCGCTATGGCCCTGTGAACCCCGAGCATCTCCAGGGGCGGCTTGTCGGCGAAGCTGAGGTAGACCGTGGACATCTTCAGGCTCCTGAGGGCCTCGATCCCTCGGGAGAGGAAGAGCTCCACTCCAGGCACGGTGTAGGGGGGATCGGTCGAGACTATGTCGAAGGCCCCCCTCAGGCCTTCAGGGAGGGGATTCCTGAGGTCGTGGCTCACCGTCTCAATCCCCAATCCGTTCTCCCTAGAGATCTCGTCGATGACCTTCAGCAGCCTCTCATCGACATCGATGACCGTGATCCTTCGGGCGACCTTCAGCAACCCAGCCGCCACGGAGGTCAGGTCGTCGTCGCCCAGGAAGAGGATCTCTCTCCCCCCCAGGTCCCCCTCCTCCTGCATGTACAACACTCGTCTCAGGGAGGTCTCCGGGGTGGCGTGCGCCTGGTCAAGTTGGGGCACTGCCGTGGGCCTCAACTCGGAGAGAGATCTCAGCCTCTCCAAGATTTCCTTATACTCGTCGGGGATTGGCGATCTTCCTCCTTCACGGGGAGCAGGTGCGCTGTTCACCCCCCACACGAGGCCTAAAACATCCGTGACGTACGCCTCCCCCTCGGGGGTAAGCACGGCTCCCCCCTCCCTCCTGAGCAGCCCCCCCTTCTCCAGCTCACGCCTGATGGCGGCGGTGACGGGGATGGGCAGCCTAGCTCCCCGGGCCAGGTCCTTGGTCCCAACCTTCCTCATGCGGTGGACCTCGCGGAGGACCCTCCTGACTGCCTCCTCCCCCTCCCTGAGGTTCATCCTACTGGCGATGGAGGTCACCGGATCTGGGTCTGCTTTCTTACTGGAGCCTGTGGAGGACATTCTAGGAAAGTTCGGTGAACCCGGTATTTAGGTGCACGCACTCCCCGGCTATTCCCCGACCCAGGCCTCCCAGGGCTGGAGGTAGCTCTCTTCCACATCAAGGAGACCCATGGAGTCGAAGGGGTACTCGACCTCCTGGTCGTACAAGAAGCTCCAGATGACGACCGACGGATCCAGCCCCTCGGTCAGGTCGAAGAGGGCTCGGACGAACTCCGCCTGCTCCCCCTCGTCGCTCTCCCAGCCCTCGGGTCCCTCCCGGAACCAGCCTGACTCTACGATGAGTACCTCCTTGGAGGTGTGGTCCAGGATCTCAGTGTAGTAGTCCTCAGGCATCTCCGAGGGCTCGTTGTGGATGAGGCAGGGGTAGGTGGTGAAGGCGATTGCGTCGGCCTCCGGGAAGTCGTCGAGGAGGCCCCATTGGGAGAGGTCTCCGTCGTTGACGCCCCCGAAGAGTCCGCCGTGGAGGCCCTTCATCCTCTCCAGCTGGAAGACGGTGAAGACCTTCGTCTCGGGGGAGGCCTCCTTGACCAGGGGGTAGACCTCGGCGAACAGCCCCACGAAGTCCTCGTAGCCCTCCTCGGAGTTCATCCAGAAGGAGTTGACCTCGATGCCGAAGCCGATGTAGGAGGGCTCGTAGGCCTCAACGAACTGGACGGCTCCTTCGAGGTACGTCTGCCTGTTGGACTCGTTGAGGGGGCGGACCAGCTCCCCGGTTCCCTGAGTGAAGTACGTGACGACGACGATGGGGTCGAGGCCTTGCCGGCCGGAGAGTCCCTCGACCACGTGGGGCGCGGAGGCCTCTTCATCTAGGAGCCCCCAGTCCCCCGCCCAGGTCACGACCTCCCCGGCTTCAGCGGCCTTCTCGAAGAACTCGCCGAACTCTTCGTAGCTCCTCGGGGAGAGGCTGAACCCCTTAAGGGATCCGATCTCCTCGGTGACATCCTCAGGAGGCTGGTCGACCCCGTCCGGCTCGTCGACCACATCTCCTTCGTCGCCTGGACTCTCTGGTCGTTGCATGAATAACGCTGCCGTGATCACGATGACTATGATCAGGGGGACGGCCAGCAGGCTCTTCTTCATCTGTTTTTCATCCTGTCGGGAGGCGGAGGCTCAATGCTTCCGTCGCTCAACCTCTTCGAGGATCCGGGTGATCTCAGCCTCGGGGACGTCGATCTTGTGGTTCGCCTTGAGGCGCCTCTTGATCTCCGTGGGGTCGTCGGTGCCCTGGGACGCCTTGGGGACGATGTTGCACATGTCCTCGACGTAGTTCCATGGGAAGATGACCCACCGCCACTCGATCTCGTCACCGTAGTAGTCAGGGGTGAACTTGGAGCCCTTGATGTGCCTCAGGGTGGCCGTCCGGATCTCTGCCGGGTTCTTCGTCTCCACGTACTCGGAGGCTATCTTCATGCTGTCCCCGGTGTCTGTGATGTCGTCCACCACTATGACGCTCCTCCCAGTGAGGTCGATCTCGAAGGGGTACTTCAGCTGGGCGGTCCCGTCCGGGGTCGCCGTCACCCCCCAGTGCTCGACCTTGAGGCTCACCAGGTCCTTGATGGCCAGGAAGTCGCAGAGCACCCTGGAGAGCACCCAGCCCCCACGGGCCAGCCCCACCATGAAGTCGGCCCTGTATCCGGACTCGATTATCTTCCGGGCTACCTCCTCGGAGAGGGAGTAGAAGAGCTCCCAGTCCATCACCTCACAATCAAACTTATCGTCGGACACGGGGACACCTATAGATGAACCTAATTAAACAGTTTATGGAGAAAGTTAAAGATCTGTTTAATAATACGGCTGCTTCTGAAGGAAGGGTAGGAGATCAGACATGCCTTATTGTCCAAGCTGTGGGAAAGAGATCGGAGACGAGGTCGTTTACTGCCCCCACTGTGGGCTCTCCCAGAGGGGGACCGGTTATCGCTTGCCCCAGAGGCGAGGGTGGCCGATAGAGAGGATCCTCGCCGTCTTCTTCGGGTTCATACTCATAGTCACGTCGCTGGGGCTCATGGCCGGAGGAGGGGCCATCATGTGGGCTCAGAGCAGCTTCGCTGACCCGGACGGCTATCTGGTGAGCAGGAGCGTCCGCATCCACACAGACACGTACGCCATCGTCTCCCCCAGCTTCGATATCAATGCGGACATAGACCTCCCCTCATCCTTCTGGCTGACAAGAGGCATGTCTGAGATTGTCACGCTGAAATTCGTCGTGGAGAACAACGACCCCTCAAGCGAGATCTTGATAGCCATCGCAGACGAATCCCAGGCCGAGAACTATCTGGAGGGCGTGGAGTACGACGAGCTCTCGAGGCTCTCATGGTCCTATGAGCCCTGGACCAGTGACGAGCCATACGTATCTTACTCGCGCCACGGGGGAGGAGCCCCGGAGGTGGCCCCCGTAGTCATCAGCTCCTGGAACGCTGTGAGCGTGGGTTCGGGGGCTCAGGAGCTGAACTGGGTGCCCCTCTCCGGGAGCTACTGGGTTCTGGTCATGAACGCCGACGGCTCAGCGGGGGTCGACGTGGACGTCAAGCTGGGGGCAAGGGTGCCCATCCTCCGGAACATAGGCAACATGCTCGTCTTCGGAGGGATCGTGGTCCTCATAATAGGCGCCTTCGTGCTCAACACATGGGCTAGGTGACCCATGGGAGAACCCGGAAACCTTTTTGAACCCCCATGGACGATACAGGTGATGCCCTCCTGCGGAGGGACTATATTAGGGAACCACTCTACAGGTAGTGATTGCGTTGGAGAAGGACTATAAGACGATCCTCGACAGGGCCTACGAGAAGCTCCCAGACCAGGTGGAGACATACGAGCGTTGGGCCGTGCCCAGGCCCATCCTCAGGACGGCGGGGAGGAGGACGATCATCATGAACTTCAAGGAGATCGCGGACGAGCTCAACCGTGACCCCCAGCACCTCCTCAAGTTCCTCTCAGGGGAGATGGCGACCCTCCCCAGGTTCGACGGCACACGGGCAATCTTCCAGGGCAGGTTCAGGGAGGACTCCATCAGGAACCTCCTCGAGGTCTATACAAACAAGTACGTCATCTGCCCCGTCTGCAAGCGGCCTGACTCAAGGATAGTCAGGGAGAAGCGCCTCTTCTTCCTCCAGTGCGACGCCTGCGGAGCCAGGTCCTCCATTGGAAGCAAGTGATAGGCCAATGGGCGATGTCTACGTCAGAACCATCCGCCACAACAGGGACACCCTCGTCGCCGTCTGCGACGCCGAGCTCCTGGGGTGCACCCTCGAGGGCGGGCGGACCCCCTTCGAGGTGAGCGAACGCTTCTACGGTGGCTCCCTCAGCAGCCTCGACGAGGCCCTGGAGGCGATGAGCAAGGCATCCATCTGCAACATAGTCGGCAAGAAGATAGTAGAGGCTGCCATAGAGAAGGAGCTGGTCCGGAGGACGGCGGTGATCTACATCGGCGACGTCCCCCACGCCCAGATAGTCCACCTCTGACAGGATAACCTCCTTATACCCCAAGGGACTATTTTCCTCGGTGAAATTTTGCCAGAATACAAGATCAAGGACATAGATCTGGCCGATCAGGGCGAGCTCCTGATTGAGTGGGCTCAGGCTCACATGCCAGTCCTCGCCATCATCAGGGAACGCTTCGAGAAGGAGAGGCCCCTGGAGGGCGCGGTGATCGGCGCGTGCCTCCACGACACAAAGGAGACCGCCGTGTTGGTGCGGACCCTTGAGGCGGGGGGCGCCAAGGTCGTTCTCTGCGGGTCAAACCCCCTCTCCACAACGGACGAGGTGGTGGCAGCCCTCGTGAAGACCGGGACCCCGATATACGCATGGAGGGGGCAGACCACGGACGAGTACTACTGGTGCCTGAACAAGGTCCTCGACCATAAGCCGAACATGACCACCGATGACGGCGCCGATCTCGTGAGCCTCATCCACTCCAGCCGGACAGACCTCATAGACGGCGTGAAGGGGGGCTCCGAGGAGACCACCACCGGGGTCATCAGGCTCAGGGCGATGGAGGCCGACGGAGCGCTGAAGTACCCGATAATCGCCGTGAACGACACCGACACTAAGCACATGTTCGACAACCAGTACGGCACCGGCCAGAGCACCATCGACGGCATCCTAAGGGCCACCGCCGTGATGCTCGCGGGGAAGAACTTCGTTGTGGGCGGCTACGGCTGGTGCGCCAGGGGCATCGCCAGCAGGGCTCGGGGGATGGGGGCCAACGTCATAGTGACAGAGGTGAACCCCCTGAGGGCGCTGGAGGCGGTGATGGACGGCTACCGGGTGACCACCATGGCCGAGGCCGCGAAGGTGGGGGACATCTTCGTTACCTCAACGGGGGACATCCATGTCGTCGACGGGAAGCACATGAAGGCGATGAAGAACGGGGCCATCATGGCCAACTCGGGCCACTTCAACGTGGAGATCAACATCCCCGCGCTCGAGGAGATGTCAACCGGCAAGCGCAGGCTCAGGAACAGCCTCGACGAGTACACCACCAAGGACGGCAGGAAGCTCTACCTCCTCGCCGAGGGGAGGCTCGTGAACCTGGCGGCTGCCGAGGGGCACCCCAGCGAGGTGATGGACATGAGCTTCGCCAACCAGGCCCTCGTAGCCGAGTGGGTGTGGAACTCCGAGAAGAAGGAGCCCAAGGTCTACGACGTCCCCAAGAGCATCGACGAGAACGTCGCCCTCCTGAAGCTGCGGGGCATGGGGATCCAGATAGACACCCTCTCCGAGAGGCAGGCGGAGTACCTCCGCTCCTGGAAAGAGGGCACCGTCTAAACCCCCTCATTTTTCTTATTGTATGGCTTGATGAGGGCGTAGCTCCAGTCTGGCTTGGAAAGTGGCTTTTCCTCTACGAGCTTATTCACTCATTGGTCTGCTGGGTGGGACGCTAAAGCTCTCAAACCTCTTAACGAAGTCGGACATCCAGGCCACAACATCCTCCATGAGCGTCTCCGCGAATTCAGGGGTTATCTTTGAGTAGTCGCTGGTACCCGGCACGTCTTCGGGGTGGGCCTCCGTCATGGAGCCGGTGTCAGACACATCAACTGTGCTCAGCGGTATCCTGACGAGGCCGTCTTTGAACCTCCCGAGCCCCGACCTCACCAGCTGTATCTCGTCATCCACCTGCCTCGTCGGCGTCAACACCGCCCGTTCCATCCTCACAGCCTCGGACCTCGACGCCAGCATGAGGGCGGTCTCGGCGTATCCTGCGTGCTCCTCGGCGGGGTGCCCGTGTATGGATCTGCTGCTGAGTATATCCCACCACTGGACGATGGCGCAGAGGGTCCCCATGTTCTCCCGAGCCTCCTTGATGGCGCCGGTGATGGCTCCGAGGTTTCCCCCATGTCCGTTCATGAAGACGACCCGATCTACTCCATAGCGGTCAAGGCTCTCGATGATCTCGTAGACCACCTCCTGGAGGGTCTCAGGGGTGAGAGTTATGGTCCCAGGGAACTCTTTGTGGTGGCCTGAGACGCCGTATGGCATGACAGGCAGCACCAGGGCTCCTGTCCTCTCACCCACCTTCCTCGCGATGTTCCAAGCCTGGATCCAGTCCGCCCCGACTCCCAGGTGATGCCCGTGCTGCTCTGTCGCTCCTATCGGCACGATGGCGAGATTTGTCTTATCAAGCGTCTCCTCGGCCTCCGGCCAAGTCATGTTAGATAGCTCGAACATGATCTACTCCTCTCTAGAAGGGGATTATATGTCGGATAATAGTTTGTGGTGTGCTGAGAGCGGTTGCCCTTCATATCGCTGCCGGCAGACTCCCGTGGTAAAGAAGGTGGCTGGATGTACCGCGTCTTCCTCACGTTCCCGCGGAGGGTCACTGAAAATCTCTAATAGTGTCTCGTTCTCCTGAGTATTGATGTCTGTTTCTCTGCCCAATCAGGGACCCAAGCCTGTAGCCTGGTCGAAGAGAGCGATGGTGAGCAGCTCCCACCCGGCGGTGACCGAGGTGATGCTTGACGTCCTCAGGGACGGGGGGAACGCCATCGACGCCGCCGTGGCCGGGAGCCTCGTGCAGCCCGTCCACGAGGTTCACATGACCAACCACGCCGGCACCGTGGTCACCCTCTACTGGGATGCCGAGACGGGGAAAGCCTACTTCATGGACGCCTGCGCGGAGCTCCCCCAGGGGCTCCCCATATTCACGCCGAACCCCCACTCCTCGGAGAACGCCGCGTGCATCCCCGGTTTCATCCCGGGGCTCGCCTCCATGCTGGAGCGCTTCGGCTCCAGGTCATGGTCCACCCTGATGCAGCCAGCCATCAAGGCGGCGGAGGAGGGCTCCGTGGTGACCTCGTGGCAGTACGGCTACATCACCCGTTCCCTGAGCTCAAATACCTACTTCCCCTCGGGGAGGGACTTCTACACCCCAAACGGCACCCTCATCCCAGTGGGGGAGAGGTGGCGTCAGCCGGGGCTCGCCGAGACCCTGAGGAGATCGGCCGAGGAGGGCCCGGAGTACTTCACCCATGGGGACTGGGCGAAGCACATGGTCGAGGCCGGGAACGAGCTGGGGTGGCCCATCACCATGGAGCACCTGGCCTCGTACGAGCCCGTCTGGCTCGACCCCACGACGTTCAGGTACCGGGACACCGAGATAGTTGGTATCCCCCCTCCCCAGAGGGGCGCCCTCTACATGGCCTACATCTACGGGGTGCTCGAGGAGTTCGACCTCGCCTCCATGGGCCACTACTCGGAGTCCGCGGACGCCCTTGCGCTGATAGCCTGGGCGATGAAGAGGGCCCACATGGAGAAGGCCCTCATCCACGACCCCCAGTTCTACGACGCCCCCGTCGAGACGCTGCTCTCTAAGGACTACCACAGGCACATCGCAAGTCTGTGGAGGGGCAGCCGTCCCAGGGTGGACCTCACGGAGTTCCTGAGGCTGACCGCGGGAGAGGCGGCGCTCTCAGCAGGACTCCCCTCAAGGGGCAGGAAGGTCCACGACAGCTGCGAGCTCAGCATCGTGGACGAGGAGGGGAACTGGGTGGAGATGATGAACACGGGCAACGGCGGCGGGATACCGGGCGTCGTCGTCGACGGGGTGAAGAACGGTGGGACCACGGTCAGGACAGAGATGGAGACGGGGACCGGGAGGTTCGGCTGGATCGTCGAGCCCGGCGCCAGGACTAGGCACGCCATCGCCAACACCCTCGTCCTCGAGGACGGCCGCCCCCGCCTCGCCATAGGCTCCCCAGGGGACTGCATCTTCACCGTCCCCCAGGCACTCCTCAACATCCTCGAGTACGGCATGGACCCCTATCCGGCCATCGACGCCCCCAGGTTCTGGCCCCTCGGGGACGATGGCTCCCTGGAGGTCGAAAGCCGGATCACCGGGGAGGTGGTCAGGGACCTGGCCAGGATGGGGATACTCGTACGCCCCCTCGGGGAGTACAGCTGGAGGATGGGCTCAATGCAGGTGGTCTGGAGGGACGAGGAGAAGGGGATGCTTGGAGGGGCCGCCGACCCGAGGCGCCTCGGCCAGGCGGGCGGCGTCTAGGAGGTGTGATGGGTGAGGGTTCTCGTTACCGGGGGGGCCGGACGCCTGGGGAGCGAGGTCGTCAAGCTGATCGCCTCCAGGGGTGACACTGCAGTCGCCTTCGACCTCCCCCAGGTCCCATGGGAGGCGGTGAAGGGTCTGCCGGGCGTGGAAGCCCTCCCAGGGGACGTGACCGACAAGAGGTGTGTATCAGAGACGGTTGGAGACGTTGACGCCGTCATACACCTCGCGGCTCTGCTCCCTCCCAGGAGCGAGGTCAACAGGGGGCTCACCATGAGGGTCAACGTCGACGGGACTTCGAACATCGTCGAAACCCTGGTAAAGACGGGAGCCTCCCTCGTGTTCGCGTCATCGATCGCTACGTACGGGGTTACAGCCCCAGGTGAACCTCCCATCCGAGAGAGCCACCCCTCTCAGGTCCACGACCTCTACTCGGAGAGCAAGATCGAGGCCGAGAGGCTGATCAAGAGTTCAGGGGTTGATAGTGTTATCCTGCGGATAGCCCCCATCGCCGTGGTGGACCTCGTGGAGCTCCCCGAGACGATCCCCTATCGCGGGGACCAGCGGGTTGAGCACATCTACCTGGAGGACGCCGCGTATGCCCTCCTCTCCGCCCTGGACGAGGGTGAAGCAAAAGGAAAGATGTTCAACGTCGCGGGTGGCCCCACATGGCAGATGACGGGAGCCGAGTACATAAGGAGGTTCTACGACGCACTCGGGGTCGAGGTAGAGCCCAACTTCTCGGAGGAGTACACCGCCGTCGACTGGTACGACACAAGCCTGGGACTCTTCCTCGGATACCAGAGGACAAGCTTTAATGGATTTCTGGGGAAGTTAAGGGCGTTAGGGGAGCAGCTGGGGCTGAGGTGAGATGTATGGGTGAGGTTTTGGAGACCGCGAAGTCGACTTTGGAGCGCGTCATGGAGGAACTGAAGGGCTCGAGCAACGTGTCGGAGAGCGAGGTGAGGGATCTTCAGACCCGCCTCCAGGCGGCGCGGAACACCCTGGTCCAGAACGAGAGGAAGATCTGGCTCAGGACCAAGGCCGGGAAGGAGATGCTCTCCGAATACGGGGAGGCGTCCCAGAAACTTCTAGGCGCAGTGGAGAATGGTTCAGGCATCGAGGAGGCCCTGACCGAGGTTGAGGCCCGGGCGAAGAGCATCAGCGACGAGATCCGCAAGCGGAGCATGGTCGTCACCTAGAGCTCCATAGGCTCCTTGCATTACGTCACCGAGTGTTATATACAACTTCGACTCGATCCTGAAACGAGAGTTCTGGAGAGTATGAATATGGCTAGCAAGGTCTATTTCATGGACGACCGCTACGCTGGCCTTCCCACGAGCCTCCCTGCGAAGGCCCAGCAGCTCTTCGACCACGCCGACCTGGGCGGATGCTTCGAGCCCGGTGACTCGGTCGCCATCAAGTGCCACATGGGGGAGTGGTACAACTCCGCGTACCTCAGGCCCATCCTGATCCGGGCGGTCGTGGACAAGGTGAAGGAGCACGGGGGGATCCCCTTCGTCACCGACACCACCACCGCCCCCTACATGCACTACTGTTCAAGGAGCACAGCCCAGTTCCACCTCGAGACGGCAGCGGCTAACGGCTTCACGCCCGACTCCATGGGCTGCCCCATCATCATCGCAGACGGCATGTACGGCACCGAGGACGTGAGGGTCGACCTCCCCGACGGTCTCCTCCTTAAGGAGGGGTTCCTCGCGAAGGGTATAGCTGACGCGGACGCAATGATCGCCGTCAACCACTTCAAAGGCCACGGCAGCGGTGTCTACGGGGGGAGCATCAAGAACGTCGCCATCGGCTGCAGCTCCAAGAGGGGGAAGCTGAACGTCCACCTCACGACGCACCCGGAGATCGGATGGGACAAGTGGAGCTTCCACGGGGAGAACTGCATCGGGGAGGAGTGCCCGGACGTTGTCGTCTGCAGGAACATGTGCCCCGTCGGGGCGATACGGATAGAGAAGGACCACATGGATTGGGACAGGGAGGCCTGCATCGGCTGCTTCGGCCACCAGCGCCCCTTCTTCCGCTGCGACGTCTGGGGGAAGGAGAGCTACGAGGAGTGGAGGACCTGGTTCCTCATCGCCATGGGGGACGCCTCCACAGCCTACCTCCGCCACATGGGGGAGGAGCACGTCGGGTTCCTGACCTACGCCATCGACATCACCCCCGCCTGTGACTGCGCCCCAGGGGCCGACAGGCCGGTCCTCCCCAACCTGGGGGTCTTCGCCTCCCGGGACATGGTGGCCATCGACGTCGCCGCCCTGGACATGGCTGACAAGGCCCCCGGGATCCCGGGTTCAATGGCTGAGGAGAAGGAGGTCATGGAGCCGGGGGTCGAAAAGTTCACAGGGATCGTCGGCATGAGCCAGTGGGTAACGGCCAACACCTGCAGTCGCCTAGGGTCAGGATCCAAGGACTACGAGCTAGTGCTGCCCCCTATCTCGGATATTGAGGCAGACTACTGCTTC
>Ga0209536_100008146_pt1 | contig 15775 bp, 11 predicted proteins | sample DeeMarSeWOR28_12_FD_187461 | JGI IMG/M metagenome (GOLD analysis project Ga0209536, IMG submission 187461) | Marine sediment microbial communities from White Oak River estuary, North Carolina - WOR-2-8_12 (SPAdes) (version 2) | ecosystem: Environmental > Aquatic > Marine > Intertidal zone >...
CGTCATCGCCGCCGTCAGCGTCGTCTTGCCATGGTCCACGTGACCGATCGTGCCCACGTTCACATGGGGCTTCGTACGTTCAAATTTTGCTTTGGCCATCGCTCAATCCTCTTCTATCTGCCTGGTCGCAAATCGACGCTGTCAGGCGGTTTTCTTGATGATTTCTTCAGCGACACTCGCCGGTGCTTCGGCGTAGTGGTCGAATTCCATGGTGTAAGTGGCCCGCCCCTGGGTCTGAGACCGCAGATCCGTGGCATAGCCGAACATTTCCGACAGTGGCACGTGGGCGTTGATGATCTTGCCCGAGGGGCTGTCATCCATGCCCTGCACGATGCCCCGACGGCGGTTCAGATCGCCCATGACGTCACCCATGTAGTCCTCCGGCGTCACCACCTCGACTTTCATCAGCGGCTCCAGAAGGACCGGGTTGGCGATGACGGCCGCGTTCTTGAACGCCATCGAGCCGGCGATCTTGAACGCCATTTCGGACGAATCGACCTCGTGGTACGAACCGTCGAACAGCGTGGCCTTGACGTCCACCATCGGGTAACCTGCAATGACGCCGTTGGCGACCTGCTCCTGGATGCCCTTGTCCACCGAGTTGATGTACTCGCGCGGCACGGCACCGCCGACGATCGCGTTCTCGAATTCGTAACCTTCACCGGGCGGCAATGGCTCCAGGCGAATGTGCACATGGCCGTACTGGCCTCGTCCACCGGACTGCCGCACGAACTTGCCTTCCGCCTCGACCTGCTTGCGAATCGTTTCCCGGTAGGCGACCTGCGGACGGCCCACGTTGGCCTCGACCTTGAACTCGCGCTTCATGCGGTCAACGATGATGTCGAGGTGCAATTCACCCATTCCCGAGATGATGGTCTGACCCGATTCCTCGTCCGTATGGACGCGGAACGAGGGATCCTCCTGGGCCAGCTTGCTCAGCGCGATGCCCATCTTCTCCTGGTCAGCCTTGGTCTTGGGCTCCACGGCAACGGATATCACCGGATCCGGGAACTCCATCCGCTCGAGCGTGATGACCTTGTTCAGGTCGCACAGGGTCTCGCCTGTCGTGACGTCTTTAAGGCCGACTGCCGCCGCGATGTCGCCCGCGCGGACTTCCTTGATCTCCTCGCGTGAATTGGAGTGCATCTGCAGGATTCGGCCTACCCGCTCTTTCCTGGTCTTCACCGGGTTGTAGACCGTGTCGCCCGAGCGCAGCACGCCGGAATAGACCCGGAAGAACGTCAACGTGCCGACATAGGGGTCCGTCGCGATCTTGAAAGCAAGCGCCGCAAACGGCTCGTCGTCGGAACTCTTGCGCACGCCCTCGGTCTCGTCTTCGTTGATGCCTTTGATGGCCGGCACGTCCAGCGGCGAAGGCATCAACAACACAACCGTGTCGAGCAGAGCCTGAACACCCTTGTTCTTGAAGGCTGAACCGCAGAGGCAGGGCACAAGTTCATTGGCCAGCGTGCCGGCACGCAGTCCCGCCACGATCTGCGCCTCGCTGAGGGTTCCCTCCTCCAGGTAGGCCTCCATCAGTTCTTCCGACGTTTCCGCAGCAGCCTCGACCATGAACTCGTGCGCCGCCGCGGCCGCATCCTGCAGGTCGGCCGGAATTTCCCGGGCCTCGTAGGTGGTGCCCATGTTTTCGGCATCCCAGTAGATGGCCTTCATGCGGATCAGGTCGACAACGCCCTCGAAATGTTCTTCCGCGCCGATCGGCAGATGAATCGGCACCGCGCGTGCGCCCAGGCGCTCCTTGATCTGCCGGACTACCCGTTCGAAGTTGGCGCCGGTGCGGTCCATCTTGTTGACGAACGCCACCCGCGGAACCTTGTAGCGGGTCGCCTGACGCCAGACCGTCTCGGACTGGGGCTGAACGCCGCCCACCGCACAGAAGACGGCGACGGCGCCATCGAGCACGCGCAGTGAACGCTCCACCTCGATCGTGAAGTCGACATGGCCGGGGGTGTCAATGATGTTGATGCGGTGCTCCGGGAACTGCTTGTCCATCCCGGACCAGAAACAGGTCGTCGCCGCGGACGTGATCGTAATTCCACGCTCCTGCTCCTGCTCCATCCAGTCCATCACGGCATTGCCGTCGTGGACTTCGCCGAGCTTGTGCGACACACCGGTATAGAACAGCACGCGTTCGGTCGTCGTCGTCTTACCGGCATCGATGTGAGCCATGATGCCGATGTTGCGATACCGGTCGATGGGCGTTATGCGGGGCACTGTCTTGTCCTCGATAAATTCTGTAAGTGGCGCTTCCGCTTACCAGCGGTAGTGCGCAAAAGCCTTGTTGGCCTCAGCCATGCGGTGGGTGTCTTCACGCTTCTTGACGGCGGTGCCGCGCTGCTCGACCGCGTCCAGCAGTTCGCCCGCCAGCCGCTTCGGCATGCTCTTCTCACCGCGCTTGCGAGCCGCGTCGATAATCCAGCGCATCGCCAGCGTCTGACGACGCTTGGGCCGCACTTCCACCGGCACCTGGTAGGTCGCGCCACCCACACGGCGCGACTTCACCTCGACCATCGGGCTCACATGATCCAGGGCCTTTTCGACCAACTCGACCGGGTCTGCGCTCTTGTTCTTTTCGGTGATGGTCTCGATCGCGCCGTAGACGATTTTCTCGGCGACGGACTTCTTGCCGCTGACCATGACCATGTTGATGAAGCGGGTGATCATCTCACTGCCGAACTTGGGATCGGGCAGAATATCTCTGGCAAAATTGGAGTGCTTTCTGGACATTTCGATTTCCGTTTTGGGCTGCAGCAGTGACTATCAGTTCTTGGGACGCTTGGCGCCGTACTTGGACCGCCCCTGGCGGCGATCGCCGACCCCGGCAGTATCCAGACTGCCCCGGACCGTGTGGTATCGCACACCCGGCAGATCCTTGACACGGCCACCCCGGATCAGCACGACACTGTGCTCCTGGAGGTTGTGACCTTCACCGCCGATGTAGCTCGTCACTTCGTAACCGTTGGTCAGGCGCACGCGCGCCACCTTCCGCAGGGCCGAGTTCGGCTTCTTTGGCGTGGTGGTGTAGACACGCGTGCAGACGCCACGCTTCTGCGGGCATCCTTCCAGCGCCGGAACGTTGCTTTTGAATGCCTTGTCCTTGCGCGGCTTGCGTACGAGTTGATTGATCGTCGCCATAATTTTCCCAGTTAATTTCTGCGTCCTGACAAATAAAAGGCAGACAGGAACATCCCGGCCGCCAACTTCGGTGCTGCAAAACACCTGATCCATGTTCGCCCACGGCATGAGCGCCTGTAGCGAGGTCCTCAAACAATGCCAAACGCCCAACCCCGAAGTATTCAGCCCGGGATTGGGCGCCGTCGAATCCGGCCCACGCGCCGGCGACATCGGCTTTCCGCCACGGTCTTTTTCCGCGCGGCCCCCGTTAAAGAGGGTTTCAAATCTGTTAGCCGGAGAATTATCGCATCAATTGAGTTCGAGAACAATAGCCGATTGCGAAAGCCCGGTTTGTGGCGCCTGAGCGGAGTCGCTTGCCCCCAGGGAGCCGCACAGGCGGGAGCAGGGAAGCGACTCCTTGTTTCGGCTCAGGCCTCCTTGTCGGCGCTTTCCAGGTTGGCCAATTCCTCGGCTGCAATGGCGGCCCGGAGGGCCTCGAGATCGATTTCGGGCTCCTCCGCCGTCGGGCGCTTGCGCGAGGTGTGGTAAGCCATGCCGGTGCCGGCCGGGATCAACCGTCCGACGATGACATTCTCCTTGAGGCCACGCAGGTGATCGGTCGTACCGCATACCGCGGCCTCCGTGAGGACCCGTGTGGTCTCCTGGAAGGAGGCCGCCGATATGAACGACTCGGTGGCCAGCGAGGCCTTGGTGATGCCAAGCAGGACACGCTGGTACTCCGCCGGCTGGCCGCCATCTTTCGCCACAGCGTTGTTTTCCTCGATCAAGCGTGCGAAATCGACCTGTTCCCCGCGCAGGAATCGGGTGTCGCCTCCGTCGATGACCTCGGCCTTCCGCAGCATCTGGCGCACGATCACCTCGATATGCTTGTCATTGATCTTGACACCTTGCAGGCGATAAACGTCCTGGATCTCCTTCACCAGGTAATGGTCCAGGGCTTCGACGCCCAGAAGCCTCAGAATGTCGTGAGGATTCGGCTCGCCGTCAACGATGGTTTCGCCTTTCTCGACGCGCTCGCCCTCGAACACGATGACGTGGCGCCACTTGGGGATCAGTTCTTCATAGGTTTCGCCGTCGTCCTGGGTAATGACCAGGCGCTGCTTACCCTTGGTGTCCTTGCCGAAACTGATGATGCCCGAAACCTCGGCCAGGACGGACGGCTCTTTCGGCTTGCGCGCCTCGAACAGGTCGGCCACGCGGGGCAGACCACCGGTGATGTCGCGCGTCTTCGACGACTCCTGGGGAATGCGGGCCAGCACGTCACCCACGTTGACTTCCTGACCATCCTGCATCTGAACAATCGATCCTGCCTGCAGGAAGTAGTGCGCGGGGATCTGGGTGCCGGCGAGGCACAGTTCCTTGCCCTTCGCGTCCACCAGGCTGATCATCGGGCGCAAATCCTTGCCCGCGCTGCCGCGCTGCTTGGGCTCAGTCACGATCAGGCTGGTCAATCCGGTGATGTCATCCACGTGTTCGCTGACGGTCACGCCCTCGGTAAATTCGTGGAATTTGACCTTGCCGGCCACCTCGGTAACGATCGGGTGCGTGTGCGGATCCCAGGTCGCGGTCACGTCGCCGGCCTTGACGCTCTCTTCGTCACGGGCCGAAATGATCGCGCCGTAGGGCACCTTGTACCGCTCCCGCTCCCGACCATGATCGTCGATGATGGAGACTTCACCGGACCGGGACACCGCGACCAGTTTGCCATCGGCGTTTTCGACCGTCTTCATGTTATGCAGACGGATGGTGCCACCGGACTTGACCTGGATATGGTCGACCGCAGCCGCCCTCGAGGCGGCGCCGCCGATATGGAACGTGCGCATCGTCAACTGGGTGCCCGGCTCGCCGATCGACTGGGCGGCGATGACTCCAACGGCCTCGCCACTGTTCACCAGGTGCCCGCGCGCCAGGTCCCGCCCGTAGCAGAAAGAGCAGACGCCATGTCGCGTTTCGCAGGTGATGGTGGAACGCACGACGATCCGGTCGATGCCGTTGGCCTCCAGTTCCTCCACCAGCTGCTCGTCGAGCATTGTGTTACGGGCACAAATCACATCGTCGCTACCGGGCTTCAGCACGTCCTGCGCGACCAGCCGGCCGAGCACGCGTTCACCAAGCGGTTCCACCACATCGCCGCCTTCGACGATGGGCTGCACGACCACGCCGTTCTCGGTTCCGCAGTCGTACTCGGTGATGACCAGATCCTGGGCCACATCCACGAGGCGGCGCGTCAGGTAACCGGAATTGGCGGTCTTCAACGCCGTATCGGCGAGACCCTTTCGCGCGCCGTGCGTCGAGATGAAGTACTGCAACACGTCGAGGCCTTCACGGAAATTGGCCGTGATCGGCGTTTCGATAATGGAGCCGTCCGGCTTGGCCATCAGGCCGCGCATACCCGCCAGCTGACGAATCTGGGCCGCGGAACCTCGAGCGCCAGAGTCGGCCATGATGAAGATGGAGTTCATGGAATCCTCCTCCACGTCCTCATTGCGCTTGTTCTTGACGACGGTTTTGCCCATCCGCTTCATCATCGCGCGCGCCACGAGCTCGTTGGTGCGCGACCAGATATCGACGACCTTGTTGTAACGCTCGCCGGAAGTCACCAGTCCGGAAATGTACTGGTTCTGGATTTCCACGACCTCGGCCTCGGCATCCGCCAGGATGTCCTTCTTCTCGTCGGGTACCATCAGGTCGTCAATGCCGATCGAAACCCCCGCCATCGTGGCGTAGTGGAATCCCGTGTACATCAGCTTGTCGGCGAACACGACGGTTTCCTTCAGGCCAAGGCGGCGATAGCAGGAATTGATCAGGTTCGAGATCTGGCGCTTCTTCAGCGCCTCGTTGAGCAGACGGAACGGCATGCCTTTGGGCCGGATTTCGGCCAGCAGCGCCCGACCGACCGTGGTCTCGACCAGGTTGGTCTCGTGGCGCCGCTCGCCATGCTCGGAAATGATGGTTTCGTCGATCCGGACCCGGATGCGCGCATGCAGGTCCACCACCTTGTTCGCGAACGCACGGTGCACCTCGTCGATGTCGCTGAATATCATGTCCTGGCCACGCGCATTTTCGAGCTGGCGGGTCATGTAGTAGAGCCCCAGCACGACGTCCTGCGTCGGGACGATGATCGGCTCGCCATTGGCCGGCGACAGGATGTTGTTGGACGACATCATCAGCGCGCGCGCCTCGAGCTGCGCTTCCACTGACAGCGGCACGTGCACCGCCATCTGGTCTCCGTCGAAGTCGGCGTTGAAGGCCGTGCAGACCAGGGGGTGCAACTGGATGGCCTTGCCCTCGATCAGGACCGGCTCGAACGCCTGGATTCCCAGCCGGTGGAGCGTCGGAGCGCGGTTCAGCAGCACCGGGTGTTCGCGGATGACCTCGGACAGAATGTCCCAGACCTCCGCCCGCTCGGCCTCGACCAGCTTTTTGGCCGCCTTGATCGTCGCGGCCATGCCCCGCCGCTGCAATTTGCTGAAGATGAACGGCTTGAACAGCTCCAGCGCCATCTTCTTGGGCAAGCCGCACTCGTGCAGCTTGAGCTTGGGCCCAACCACGATGACGGAACGTCCGGAGTAGTCGACGCGCTTGCCGAGCAGGTTCTGGCGGAAGCGGCCCTGCTTGCCCTTGATCATGTCCGCCAGCGACTTCAGCGGACGCTTGTTGGTGCCGGTGATCGCCCGGCCGCGGCGCCCATTGTCGAGCAGGGCGTCCACCGCTTCCTGCAGCATGCGCTTTTCGTTGCGCACGATGATGTCCGGAGCGTTGAGCTCCAGCAGGCGCTTCAGGCGGTTGTTGCGGTTGATGGTCCGGCGGTACAGGTCGTTCAGGTCCGACGTCGCGAAGCGGCCGCCATCCAGCGGCACCAATGGACGAAGATCCGGCGGCAATACCGGCAGGACCGTCATGATCATGTATTCAGGACGGTTGCCCGAATCGATGAAAGCTTCAACCAGCTTGACGCGTTTTGACAGCCGCTTCAGCTTGGTCACGGAACGTGTCGACTCGATTTCCTCGCGCAGGCGGATGTGTTCTTCCTTGAGATCGATGCTGCGCAGCAGTTCGTAGATGGCTTCCGCGCCCATCTTGGCCTCGAACTCGTCGCCCCATTGCTCCATGGTGTCCAGGTACTGCTCGTCGGTCAGCAGTTGGCCGCGCTCGAGGTCGGTCATGCCGGCGTCCAGCACCACGTACGACTCGAAGTACAGAATGCGCTCGATGTCCCGCAAGGTCATGTCGAGCATCAGGCCGATGCGGGAGGGCAGCGACTTCAGGAACCAGATATGCGCGACCGGGCTGGCCAGTTCGATGTGCGCCATGCGCTCACGGCGCACCTTGGTCAGGGTGACCTCCGTGCCGCATTTTTCGCAGACCACACCGCGGTGCTTCATGCGCTTGTACTTGCCGCACAGGCACTCGTAATCCTTGACCGGGCCAAAAATCGCGGCGCAGAACAGACCGTCACGCTCAGGCTTGAACGTACGGTAGTTGATCGTTTCAGGCTTTTTGACCTCGCCATAGGACCAGGAGCGGATGAGGTCCGGCGGAGCCAGGCCGATCCGAATCGCTTCAAAATCCAGCGGCTGGCGCTGTCTTCCGTACAGATTGAGTAAATCTCTCACCGTCTATCTCCTGCCGATCAGGCTTCTTCGAGGTCGATGTTGATACCGAGTGAACGGATTTCCTTCACCAGCACGTTGAATGACTCGGGCATGCCCGCCGCCATCTCGTGGTTGCCATCGACGATGTTCTTGTACATCTGGTTGCGACCGCTGACATCGTCGGACTTGACGGTCAGCATTTCCTGCAGCGTGTAAGCGGCGCCGTAGGCTTCGAGTGCCCAGACCTCCATCTCTCCGAACCGCTGGCCGCCGAACTGCGCTTTGCCGCCCAGCGGTTGCTGCGTGACAAGGCTGTAAGGGCCCGTAGACCGCGCATGCATCTTGTCGTCAACCAGGTGATTGAGCTTCAGCATGTACATGTAGCCCACGGTGACCGGGCGCTCGAACGAGTCGCCGGTGCGGCCGTCGTACAGAATCGTCTGGCCGCTTTCCGGCAGACCGGCCAGCTCCAGCAATTGCTTGATCTCGGTCTCGGCGGCGCCGTCGAACACCGGGGTCGCCATCGGCACTCCGTCTTGCAGGTTCTGCGCCATGATCCCGATTTCGTCGTCGCTGAAGGCGGACATGTCAACCCTGCCTTTGCGGTCGCTGTTGTAGATCTTGTCGAGGAAGTCGCGGATCTGAGAGGCCTTGGCCTGCTCGGCCAGCATCTCGCCGATGCGCAAGCCCAGGCCCTTGGCCGCCCAGCCGAGGTGCGTTTCCAGCACCTGGCCGATGTTCATGCGTGACGGTACGCCAAGCGGGTTCAGCACGATGTCCACCGGCGTTCCGTCTTCCATGTACGGCATGTCCTCGGTCGGAACGATCATCGAGATCACGCCCTTGTTGCCGTGGCGCCCGGCCATCTTGTCACCGGGCTGGATCCTGCGCTTCACAGCCAGGTAGACCTTAACCATCTTCAGCACGCCTGGGGCGAGATCGTCCCCCTGGGTGATCTTGCCCTTCTTTTCTTCGAAGCGCGCGTCGAAGGTCTTGCGCTGCTGGGCCAGCTGATCCTGCAGCTGTTCGAGCAGATCATTCACGTCGTCATTGCGCATGCGCAGCTTGAACCACTCCTCGCGATCCAGCTCCGCCAGGTAGGACGCCTTGATCTTGTCGCCCTTCTTCAGCTTGGGCCCTTTGTCGGCGATCTTGCCGACCAGTGCATTCTCGAGCCGCTGGTAAATCGCGTTCTCGACGATGCGCAGCTGGTCGTCCAGGTCCTTGCGCACCTGGCGCAATTGTGACTTTTCGATGGATATCGCGCGCTCGTCCTTTTCGACTCCGTCCCGCGTGAAGACCTGCACGTCGATAACCGTGCCGTCCATGCCGCTGGGCACGCGCAGGGACGTGTCCTTGACGTCCGAAGCCTTCTCTCCGAAGATCGCACGCAACAGCTTTTCTTCTGGAGTGAGCTGCGTTTCGCCCTTCGGCGTGACCTTGCCCACCAGGATATCGCCGGCGCCGACTTCGGCGCCGATATAGACGATGCCCGACTGGTCGAGCTTGTTCAGGTTGTGTTCGCCGACATTGGGGATATCGGCCGTGATCTCTTCCGAGCCCAGCTTGGTGTCGCGGGCCACGCAGGTCAGCTCCTCGATGTGGATCGTGGTGTACCTGTCCTCCGTCACCACGCGCTCCGAAATGAGGATGGAGTCCTCGAAGTTGTAGCCGTTCCAGGGCATGAACGCGACCAGCATGTTCTGGCCCAGCGCCAGTTCGCCAAGGTCGGTCGACGGCCCGTCGGCCAGCACGTCGCCGGTGGACACGCGGTCACCGACGCGCACCAGCGGCCGCTGGTTCATGCAGGTGTTCTGGTTGGAGCGCTGGTACTTGGTGAGGTTGTAAATATCCACACCCGGATCACCGACCGGCACCTCTTCCTCGTTCACCCGGACCACGATGCGGCCCGCGTCCACCTGGTAGACGATGCCACCCCGTTTGGCCACGGCCGTGACGCCGGAGTCCGTCGCCACCGACCGCTCCATGCCGGTCCCGACCAGGGGCTTCTCGGCCTTGAGGGTAGGCACGGCCTGGCGCTGCATGTTGGATCCCATCAGCGCGCGGTTGGCGTCGTCATGCTCGAGGAAGGGCACGAGCGAGGCGGCCACCGAGACAATCTGCTTCGGCGACACGTCCATGTAGCTGATGTCCTGCGGCTCCATCAGCGTGAATTCGCCGAGATGGCGGCAGGGAATGAAGTCGTCGACGAACTTGCCCGCCTTGTCCAGTTCGGCGTTGGCCTGCGCGATCACGTACTCCCCTTCCTCGATCGCCGACAGGTATTCCACCTCTTCGGTCACCTTGCCGTTGGCCACCTTGCGGTAGGGGGTCTCGAGGAACCCATAGTCATTGGTCCGCGCGTACACGGCCAGCGAATTGATCAGGCCGATATTGGGGCCTTCAGGGGTCTCGATCGGGCATACCCGGCCATAATGTGTCGGATGCACGTCGCGCACCTCGAACCCGGCGCGCTCCCGCGTCAGGCCGCCCGGTCCCAGGGCCGACACGCGGCGCTTGTGGGTGACCTCGGACAACGGGTTGTTCTGGTCCATGAACTGGCTGAGCTGCGAGGAACCGAAGAACTCCTTGACTGCGGCGGCGACGGGCTTGGCATTGATCAGCTCCTGCGGCGAAAGTCCTTCGCTCTCGGCCACTGACAGGCGCTCGCGAACGGCCCGCTCGACACGGACCAGCCCCACGCGGAAAACGTTTTCCGCCATTTCGCCCACGCTCCGCACACGCCGGTTGCCCAGGTGGTCGATGTCGTCCACGCCGCCTTTGCCGTTGCGGATATCGATCAACACGCGCAACACGTCCAGGATGTCCTGGCGCTCGAGCACGCCGGAGCCTTCGACTTCCTTGCGCCCGACCCGGCGATTGAACTTCATCCGCCCGACGCCGGACAGATCGTATCGCTCTTCAGTGAAGAACAGGTTCTTGAACAGATTCTGGGCGGCGTCCTTGGTCGGCGGCTCACCCGGGCGCATCATCCGGTATATCTCCACCAGCGCCTCGAGTTCGGTGCTGGTCGGATCGATATTCAGGGTGCTGGAGATGTACGGCCCCTGGTCCAGGTCGTTTACGTAGAGCACGTCGAACTTCTTGACGCCGGCGTCGCGGAGTTCAACCAGCAGTTCTTCGGTCAGCTCGGCATTGGCGTTCGCCAGCACTTCGCCCGACTCCTTGTCGATGATTGCCCGTGCGACGATTCGCCCGACCAGGTATTCGTCGGGTACGTCCAGTGCCTTGACCCCCGCTTCCTCGATCATCTTCACGTGGCGCGCGGTGATGCGTTTGCCGGTCGGCACCAGGACCTTGCCGGTCTTGCTGCGAATGTCGAAAAATGCCGTCTCTCCACGCAGTCGTTCAGGCACGAGCTCCAGCTTGGCACCCGAGGCTTTCAGCGTGATCGAACTGGTCTCGAAAAAGGTCTCCAGGATCTCCTCGTCGTTCATGCCGAGAGCGCGCAGGAGGATGGTGACCGGAAGCTTCCGCCGACGGTCGATGCGAGTGAAGATGCAGTCTTTGGGGTCGAACTCGAAGTCCAGCCAGGAGCCGCGATAGGGTATGACCCGCGCGGAGAAAAGCAGCTTGCCGCTGGAATGCGTCTTGCCCCGGTCATGATCGTAGAACACGCCCGGCGACCGGTGGAGCTGTGAAACGATCACGCGTTCGGTACCGTTGACGATAAAGGTGCCGGTTTCGGTCATGAGCGGCAAGTCGCCCATGTAGACTTCCTGCTCCTTGACGTACTTGACCGGCTTGACCTTCGCCGAGCTTTCCTTGTCGTAAATGACCAGGCGCACCTTGACGCGCAGAGGCGCCCCATAGGACATTCCCCGCAGCTTGCATTCCTTGACGTCGAATACCGGCTCGCCCAGTTTATAGCTGACGTATTCCAGGGCGGCGTTGCCGGAATAGGCGACGATCGGAAACACCGACTTCAGCGCACCGTGGAGGCCGCGGTCGCGCCGCTCTTCCAACGGCACTTCGGTCTGTAGGAACTCCTCGTAGGAGCGGATTTGCGTCTCCAGAAGGTACGGCACTTCGAGGATGGACCTCCGCTTGCCAAAGTCCTTGCGAATGCGCTTTTTTTCCGTGAAAGAGTAAATCATGTGTCTATTCCGCCCGTGCGTTCAGTCATTCGAAATACAAGCAGGAACAGGCCGGAGACCTGCGTCCCCAGCCCATTCCATCAGCCCCGATAAACCGGGGAGAAGATTTACTTAACCTCGACGGTAGCGCCAGCTGCCTCGAGTTTCTTCGCGATTTCTCCGGCTTCGTCCTTGGAGATACCTTCCTTGATGTTGGAAGGCACGCCTTCGACGAGGTCCTTTGCTTCCTTCAGACCCAGGCCCGTGATCTCGCGTACAACCTTGATCACCGGCACCTTCTGGGCGCCGAAAGAGGTCATTACCACGTCGAACTCGGTCTGCTCTTCAGCGGCGGCGGCTTCAGCGCCCGCAGCCGGTCCGGCAGCTACTGCAACCGCGGCGGCTGCAGAAACACCGAACTTCTCTTCCATGGCGCTGATGAGGTCCACGACGTCCATCACGCTCATGTTGGAAATGGTTTCCAGGATATCTTCTTTTGAAACGGCCATTGTCGTCTCCGTAATAGTCAAAAAGGGGTCAAAAACCCACTCGGTTAAAATGAAATCAAGCGGCCTGCTTGGCGTCGCGCACAGCAGCCAGAGTCCGCACCAGCTTGGCATGCGGCTCGGCCAGGGTCCTGACGAATTTCTCGATCGGCGCCTTCATCACACCCATCAACATCGCGATGGCTTGATCATAGGTCGGCAACTTCGACAAACGCTCCAGTTCGGATGCGTCGTACAAGGTTCCGCCCACGGCCACCAACTTCGCGATGAGCTTGTCATGGACCTTCGAATAGTCCTTGACCAGGCGTGCTGCAGCACCGGGATCTTCCATGCTGAAAGCCAACAGAAGCGGTCCTGTCAGTGCTTCCTGCATGCATTCGTACTCGGTACCTTCAATAGCTCTGCGCACCAGAGTGTTCTTGGCCACCTTGACGAAGACCCCGCCTTCGCGCGCTTTCACACGCAATTCGGTCATCTCCTCCACGGTGAGGCCGCGATACTCTGCCGCAACAGCGGCCAGCGCCTTGTTGGCCACTTCGGCCACCTCGGCGACAACTGCTTGCTTCTGCTCAAAATTGAGCGCCATTGCTTACCTCCTGGAGCCTCCTGCCCGGTTGCCCGGTCATTCGACTCGTCACCAGTGGTGACCCCGCTACGGGATTGAACGCCGCGTTCCGCATTCAATCCAGTAGCGGGGCTGCCACCATCTGCGCAGGCCGTGGCCGGTTGCCCGGCTCACCCTTAAGCGGCGCGCCCCCAAGCAGTACCGGGGATCGAGCCGCACCTGCGGTCTCTGACGGTCAGTCCGGCCAAATGCTCGCCGGAGCAGCCCGCCCATCCATCGCCCGCTTACCCAGCCGGGCGAAAAATCCTTTATCCCGGATCCCCGTCAGAGATCCAGCGATGCCCTGTCCACCTGAACCCCGGGACCCATCGTGGTGGATACCGCTACCTTCTGCAGGAAGGTGCCTTTCGAAGATGCAGGCTTCAGTTTGACCAGATCCGTGATCAAGGCCCGAAGGTTGCCCTTCAGGGCGTCCACCTCGAAATCGACCTTGCCGATCGTGGTGTGGATGATGCCCCCCTTATCGGTCCGGTAGCGCACCTGGCCTGCCTTGGCGTTCCTGACAGCGGTCTCGACGTCGGTGGTCACGGTGCCGACCTTGGGATTCGGCATAAGTCCACGCGGGCCCAACAACTGGCCGAGCTTGCCAACGACGCGCATGGCGTCGGGCGTGGCGATCACCACATCGAAGGAGAGGTCACCGCCCTTGATCTGATCGTGGAGGTCGTCCATGCCGACCACGTCGGCGCCGGCTTCCCTGGCCTTGTCAGCGTTGTCGCTCTGCGCGAAGACCGCGACACGCACGGACTTGCCCGTACCGTTCGGCAGGACGGTCGAACCGCGGACGTTCTGGTCCGACTTGCGGGGATCCACCCCCAGGCGGATCGCGACGTCCACAGACTCCGTGAACTTCACCTTGCTGCTGGACTTCAGCAAGGTCAGGGCCTCGTCGATCGGATATGCCTTGCCGGGTTCCAACTGCTCCCGGATCGCATTCAGTCTTTTGCCATGCCGTGCCATCAGTCGACCCCCTCTACATTCAACCCCATGCTGCGTGCCGAACCCGCAATGGTCCTCACGGCCGCATCCATGTCGGCAGCCGTCAGATCCGGTTCCTTGGTCCGGGCAATCTCCTCCAGCTGAGCGCGAGTGACCTTACCGACCTTCTTGGTGTTCGGCTCACCGCTGCCCTTGGGAATGCCGACAGCTTTCCGCAACAGTACTGCGGCCGGGGGGGTCTTGGTGATGAAGGTGAAACTGCGATCCGCATATACCGTGATGACCACGGGTATCGGCATGCCGTTTTCCATGCTCTGCGTCTTGGAGTTGAACGCCTTGCAGAACTCCATGATGTTGACGCCATGCTGGCCCAGTGCCGGACCCACTGGTGGGCTCGGATTGGCTGCGCCGGCAGGCACCTGCAGCTTGATATAAGCTGTGACTTTCTTAGCCATGTCTTATCTCCCCGGGTTCAAGCGCCCGGCAACTCGTGCCAAGGCTCCCCGTCCATGAACGGCGCTTCATTCGAAGCGCCCCATGTTTGCAAGGACGCGCAGCGCCCGCAGCAAACTCCTTACTGCCGCCTGTCGAGGATGGTCTTCACGCTTGGCCGGCATTCCGACGTCGCTTCTTCACCTCCGGTGAAACCGCAACGTCTCCATTGCCTAAGCTGCTTCGCGATGAATGAAGAACTCAACAAGCACCTTAACTTCAAGCCTTTTCGACTTGATGGAACTCGAGCTCCACCGGGGTGGAGCGTCCAAAAATCAGTACCGCCACCTTCAGGCGGCTCTTGTCGTAATCGACCTCTTCCACGACTCCATTGAAGTCGTTGAAAGGTCCGTCCACGACGCGAACCATTTCGCCGGGTTCGAACAGCACTTTCGGCCGGGGCTTGTCCACCCCTTCCTGCACCCGGTTGAGAATGGCATCCGCTTCCTTCTGGCTGATCGGCGCGGGCCGGTCCGCAGTCCCGCCGATGAAGCCCATCACTTTCGGTACATCCTTTACCAGATGCCAGGTCTCGTCGGTCATCTCCATTTCCACCAGCACATAGCCGGGGAAGAATTTCCGATCCGAGCGGCGCTTCTGACCGCCTTTCATCTCCACCACTTCTTCGGTGGGCACCAGTATCTGGCCGAACAGTTCCTGCATCCCGGCTCGTTCAATGCGGTCCTGCAGGCTGCGCAGGACCTGCTTTTCGAACCCCGAATAGGCGTGCACCACGTACCAGCGTTTGGCCATTCCTCAGCCCCCGACCAGCGAGCGCACGGCAGCACCCAGGAGCCAGTCGACTCCGGCCAGGAACAGCGATATCAGGATGATCACTATGATGACCATCAGTGACGTCTGAAGGGTCTCCTGGTGCGTCGGCCAGACTACCTTGCGCCGCTCGATATCCGATTCCTTGAGAAAGCGGAAGAAAGCCGCGCCGGAATCGGACTGCGCCGCGATGAAGGAAGCGACCCCGGCAGCCACGATCAGGGCCACAACCCGCACAGGCGTGATGGCCAGATCCTGGAACCAGTAATAGGCTCCCACGGCTGCGATCAGCAGCGCCGTCGCCAAACCCAGCAGCAGCGTGTTGACGATGGGGGGCTTGCCTGTTTCTGCTTTACCCTTCATTTTTCAGACTTCAATTCCCTGGAGAAACCCATCTCCGCCTTCGGCACGCCGTGCCGGCAGCGGAGGCCTTATTTAATGGCAGGCCAGGAGGGACTCGAACCCCCAACCTGCGGTTTTGGAGACCGCTGCTCTGCCAATTGAGCTACTGGCCTAGAACGTTCGCGGCTAAAGCCGCTCCTACACTTAAACCTGTCGCGGCCGAAGCCGCTCCCACCAAGCCGCTTCTACTCG